>OIWL01003387.1_pt1 | contig 11158 bp, 7 predicted proteins | sample 1587561 | NCBI WGS metagenome assembly OIWL01 (sample SAMEA3888903, study PRJEB22519) | human gut metagenome | biome: human gut; feature: human-associated habitat; material: faeces | place: Denmark | collected 2010
AGAGAAAGTGATAGTATAAAGGGGAATCCGAAAAGATTCCCCTTTTTAAATAAGGAACAAAAAGGGCAGGAAAGGATGGACAAAAAAAAGATGCGAAAAGTATTACAAAAACTTGCACTGTTAGGAATTATAGCGTCATTAAGCGCATTTACTCTCGGGGGATGTCAGAAAACAACAGAATCAAAAGAAACACAGACTGAGGCAAAGAGTGAAGCAAAAGCGGACGAAACGAAACAGGAAGAAGAGACAGAAAGCACAGACAAAGCAGAAAATACAGAGGAAGCAAAAGATACAGATAAGGCAGAAGAAAAAACAAACGAAACAGAGGAAAAAACAGAGGAAAAAGCAGAAGAAGAGAAGACAGTCGAACTTGAAAAGACAGAACACCCGACTTTTACTTCTGATGGAATCCGTAAACTCGTACTTAACCGAGATGGAGAAGAAATTTTCTCTTTGTCAAAAGAACCGGCCGATTACAAGATGGAGTTTGATTATTGGGAGATTTTAAATCCTTACGATGAGACAGCGACTGTAAATACGGAAACCATGTATAAATTGTTTGATGTGTTAAGCGGATTTGATTTTTCAACAACTGCGGAAGTTCCGGATGGAACAGATACCGGTGTAGCGGGAAGTACAACAACGATGCAGATTGATTATACAGAGAGTACCGATACCTCTGCCGAAGCAGATAAGACGGTTACCTTACTGCTTGGAAATGAAGATGACCTCGGAAATCGTTATGTGGCGGTAGCTGGTTATGAAAATGAAGTGTATACAATTCCTACCAGTACACTCGAAGCAATTTACAACTTAAATCCGTTTGATTATATCTTAAAAATTCCGGCACTTGTAAATATTGATACCGTAGAAAGCATTGACATCAAGACAAAAGAGTCTTCTTATACAATGAAAATCAAAGATGGAAAATATTATATGGGCGATAAAGAAGTGGAAAAAGAAACCTTTACAACCCTGTATCAGGCATTGTTGAATGTGATGCTGGATTCTAATTTAGATACTCCGAAGGCGGATAATGAAAAAGAAGAAGTGCTGCGTATGGTATTCCACAGAAGTACAAAAGAAGCACCGGAAATTACACTGACGTATTATACTTATGATGGAAATTATGACAGTGTTGCAGTCAATGGAACGGAACGATATCTGGTAAAAAATGCAGATGTAAACACTCTGGTACAACAGATAGCAGAAGCGTTTAAATAAAAAAATGGCTCACAGAGTTTTTTCTGTGGGCCATTTTTTGTATGTTTTACTTGCAGAGGCAAAAATTAAAATTATTCACCCTGATAAGAAAACCAGTCAAAGTCAGCATGGTTAAAGCTTTCGGTATGATTCGAGCTTGTATACATACCCATATAAGCACCGGTAAATCCTTCGTTTACAACAGAGCTTAAAAGAGAAGCGTCCAAGCCGGAAGCAAGTAAAATCATTTCCTGCTCGTCATATCCATAGTAAAAGCTGTAGTCTGTTACATTTCCCTGAATAGAAAGGTAAATACGCTTGTTTCTCTTTACAGGAACAGAAGAGATGAGGCTTCTTGTACCATTTTCGGTTTTATGAAGTTCCAGTCGCAGTTCATCGTCTTTTTCTATGACAACCATAATATAGTTAAATCGATCATCCTGAAGAATAGCAACACCGGCTTCTTCCGATTCTGTCTGTGGAATAAATTCCATGGCAGTGCGGGCTAAAAATGTTTTATGCTGTTGGCGTCGTCCAACAAAAGATGGAGTACAGATTTCTTCAAGCACTTCCGGGCGGGTGGAAAGACGTAGAAATCCGGGACGCTCGGTTAAAGAATAAAATGGCTCTACCGGTGGGTGAATCGTATTCCACTGCATTGCAAGGGTTTCGCTTTCAAAATTATCGGTAGTCGGAATCAGCGGAACAATGGTTCTTGGAAGATTGGGAAGACGTTCTTCGGTCTGAACCATTCCGGTTTCATTGTCAATCATTGGCCAGCCATCTTCAGCCCATACAAATGGAACCATAAATGTTTCACGGCCAAGGTTATAGTGACCTCCGACATAAGGACGAACGGCAAGAAGTACCATCCACCATTCTCCATTCTGAGTTTCCACAATATCAGCATGTCCGGTAACAGAAATCGGATTTTCGATCGGAAGATGACGGTGAGTAATAATTGGATTTCTCGGACAGATTTCATAGTCACCATTGATGGTACGGCAGCGGGCCATCTGTACACTGTGGTTTACAAATGTGCCCCCTTCTGCAACCAGCAGATAATACCAACCGTCTTTTTTATAAATATGTGGAGCTTCAATCCATTTACTTCTGGTTTTGAAACCATCCCAGATAATGTAGCGTGGACCTTTAAACTGGAAAGTTTCGGTATCTAATTCATTTAAATAAATTCCGTGGTGTCCCTCATAACGACATTCTTCACTGATAAAGTTTCCCACATACCAGAGACTTCCGTCTTCGTCGAAAAACAGACTGGAGTCGATTCCGTCTGCACCCTCTACAAATACCGGGTCACTCCATGGACCGGCCGGGTCTTTTGCGGTTACAATGTAGTTATCGCGTCTGGCTTCTCTGCCCTCAGACACAAAAGTATTGATAATATAGAATGTACCTTCGTGGTAACGGATGCTTGGTGCCCATAATCCTAAAGAGGTCTCACAGTTTTTATAATCTAACTGATCCGGACGATGGATTGCATGACCGATTTGTTCCCAGTGTACCAGGTCACGGCTGTGGAAAATCGGAAGTCCTGGATAATAAACAAAAGAAGAAGTAACAAGATAATAGTCTTCGCCTACACGACAGATAGACGGGTCTGGATAAAATCCGGAAAGAAGTGGATTTTTAAACGTATTTTTTAACATAATTAATGCTCCTTTACATGAAAAATTAATAAATTATAAAGTAAGTGAAGATGCTTTGATGATAGCACAGGAAATCGGGAATGACTATGCAATTTGTGCGAATAAAATGCCAAGAAACAGGAACTGTAGTTTGAGCAGATTTTAGAAAAAATGTCTCCCATAAAAAAACACTTGTATTTGGTATGGGAATATGCTATAGTAAACGTTGTCGAAAGACAACACTCTGGAGAGTCTCAAGTAAGAGCGCCGAAGGTGTACGGCAACAGTTATGTTGTTAATCTCTCAGGCAAAAGGACAGAGTATACAAAGGTTATCTTGTATATGTTTTGTCGTACTCTTATGAGACTGTGGAATGAGGATTCCACAGTTTTTTTGTTTTCTGAACTGAAAAATTCAAGAGAGGTTCTAGGAAATGCACCAAAGTGGTGCATCAAAAAGAAAGAGAGGACGTAAAAGAAATGTTTGAAACAATGAACAATGTAATCAGTTGGATTGACGGAGCGGTATGGGGATTACCGCTGATTATTCTCATCTTATGTACAGGTATTTATTTATCTGTCAGCATGGGATTTCTTCAAATCCGGCATCTGGGCAAAGCCCTGAAATTTATGGTGAAAAATGAAGAAGGTGGAAAAGGCGAAGTCAGCAGTTTTGGTGCCCTTTGTACTGCAATGTCAGCAACAATCGGTACCGGAAATATCGTCGGTGTTGCAACCGCACTTGCAGCAGGTGGTCCGGGAGCATTATTCTGGATGGTTGTTGCGGCGTTTTTTGGAATGGCAACCAAATATTCCGAAGGTGTGCTGGCAATCAAATATCGTACTATTGATAAAGAAGGTCATGTACTTGGTGGACCATTCTACTATATCGAAAATGGTATGGGTGTAAAATGGAAATGGCTTGCAAAAATGTTTGCATTCTTTGGTGCGGGTGTAGGTTTACTTGGAATCGGTACATTTACACAGGTAAACGGAATTTCTTCAGCAGTCTGTAATTTCTTTGACCCGGATAAAGTAAATACTATCGCATTATTTGGCAGAGATTACTCTATCGCAACAATCATTGCAGGTCTGGCTCTGACGGTATGTGTTGGGCTGGTTGTTATCGGTGGATTAAAGAGAATTGCAAGTGTTTCACAGGTTGTTGTGCCATTTATGGCGATCATCTATTTCATATTTGCTTTTATTGTCATTGTTACACATATTACAGCACTTCCGGCAGCAATTGTCGCAATCGTAAAGAGTGCATTTACAGGAAGTGCGCTGGCAGGTGGAGCAGCAGGAACAATGGTAGTTGCGATGCAGAAGGGTATTGCACGTGGTATCTTCTCGAATGAAGCAGGTCTTGGTAGTGCCCCGATTGCAGCGGCAGCAGCACAGACTCATTCTACCGTACGTCAGGGTCTGGTTTCTATGACAGGTACATTCATTGATACCATTGTAATCTGTACGATGACAGGTCTGACCATTGTTATAACAGGTACATGGAATACCGGTCTTGAAGGTGTGGCAATTACAACAGCTGCATTCCAGAAAGGACTCCCGTTCCCTCCGGCTGTTGCATCTTTAGTACTGATGGTATGTTTGGTATTTTTTGCATTTACCACAATTCTTGGATGGAATTACTATGGTGAAAGATGTATTGAATATTTATTCAACCGTAATAAAAAAGTAGTAAAAGGATACCGCTGGTTATATATTCTTGCAATTTTTATCGGACCTTACATGACAGTAGAAGCAGTATGGAATATTGCAGATATCTTTAATGCATTGATGGCATTTCCAAACTTAATTGCACTGATTGCGTTAAGTCCGGTTGTATTTGCAGAGACAAAAGCGTTTTTTGGAAAACAGAAAGCGAAAGTAAAAAGCGCAGAAGTACAGGCAAATTAGAAAATAAATAAATGAATTAGTTCGAGCTGTCAAAGAATGTCTGCTTGAAAAAACAACAGAAAGAGGTTAGTCAGAAAATGGCTAATCTCTTTTTTCATTTGTAACACTTTTGTAAAGGAAAATTAAGAGTGTAGAGGTTGCATAATGTCGAAAAAAAAGGTATGATTAACAAAGGATTCGAGTGTGAAAAGGAAATGAGGGATAAATAAAAATGGACGAAGAACAAAGAGACGAGCTAGAGCGTCAGCGTATCCGACATGAGAGAATGATGCGCCGTAAGCAGGAAAAGATACGTCAGTTACGTCGCAGAAAAATGATGCGGATTGGTGCAATGGCAGTTGTACTGGTATTAGTATTGGTTTTTGCAGTAAGAGGAGTTGGAAAACTGTTCTCCGGTGTTCATATAAAAAACAGTAGTGCTAAGAATGCAAACAGCAGTACCGTAGAAGTTCAGGCAGCAGAAGACACCGGCGAGGCAGGAAAACAGCCGGTCATGAGTGCTTCTGATGTAGATAAGTTAAAGGCAGCGCCAAGTATTGGATGGCATCAGGATGAAAACGGCTGGTGGTATCAGAATCGGGATGGCAGCTATTATCAGGATGGCTGGCAGGAAGTAAATGGCAGTACATATTATTTTAATTCAAATGGTTATATCCTGACAGGATGGCAGACAATTGATGACAAAGACTGCTATTTTGATGAAGAAGGAAAATACGATGAGACAAAACAGCGTCCAATGATTGCATTGACCTTTGATGATGGACCGGGTGAGTATACCGAAGAATTGATTAATTGTCTGGTAGAGAATAATGCAAAAGCAACCTTCTTCATGCTGGGACAAAATGTAGAAGCATATCCGGAAATTGCAAAGGAATTATCGGATGCTGGAATGGAACTTGGAAATCATTCTTACAGTCATCCGGATTTGGTGACAATTGGAGCAGAGGCAGCAGCGCAGCAGGTAAGCAATACGGATGCAGCATTAAAAGCTGCAACTGGATTTGAGGCAACCGTAATGCGTCCGCCAGGTGGTTCTTTCAACGATTCCGTCAAAGCAGCAATTGATCATCCGCTGATTATCTGGAGTATTGATACCAGAGACTGGGCAACCAAGAGTGAGGATCAGACTTATCAGGTTGTTATGGATAATGCACAGGACGGTTCCGTTGTATTGATGCATGACATTCATGAATGGTCGGTAAAAGCGGCAATCCGAATGATACCGGATTTGATTGCAAAAGGATTTAAACTTGTGACTGTCAGTGAACTGGCAGAAGCAAAAGGAAAAACCCTTCAGAGTGGTAATGCTTATTATTACTTCGGAGAAGGCGAACAGCAGGTCGAGTAAAGAAAAAATCAAAACAATTATTTATTATGACAAGAAAAAACAACCGCCCACAGGTTTCCCTGTGAGCGGTCGTTTTGCTATTTAGGTAATAGCGCGAAAGGAGTAATTCAAATTTAACGAAAAGTGAATAAGCGGTAACAATGATTCAATTATTCACCATAGTAAGCTTTTAAGTACATATCTTTGATTTCAGACATAAGTGGATATCTTGGGTTTGCGCCGGTACACTGGTCGTTGAACGCATTTTCAACCATTTCGTCTAATGTAGCGAGGAAAGCAGATTCTTCGATACCGTAATCTTTAATGGTTCTCTTGATTCCAACTTTTTCTTTTAATTCAGCGATTGCTTTGATGAAGTTTTCAAATACTTCATCGTCATTCTTTCCGGTCACACCTACAAAACGTGCAACTTCACAGTAGCGTTCTTTTGCGTGTGGATATGGATACTGGGAGAAGGTTCCCATTTTAACTGGTGCCGGGTCTGCATTGTAGCGCATAACAAGCTCGATTAACAGAGCGTTTGCGATACCGTGTGGCAGGTGATGATAAGCACCGAGCTTGTGAGCCATGGAGTGGCAGACACCGAGGAATGCATTGGCAAATGCCATACCGGCTAAGGTAGATGCATTACCCATCTTTTCACGGGCAATCGGGTCAGTTGCTCCTTTATCGTAAGCAGATGGCAGATAATCAAAGATAATCTTAGCTGCTTTTAATGCCATACCGTCTGTGAAGTCAGTTGCCATAATGGAAACGTAAGCTTCGAGCGCATGAGTCAGAGCATCGATACCGGAAGCACTGGTCAGTCCTTTTGGCTGGCTCATCATGAAATCAGCGTCAATAATTGCCATATCTGGAAGCAGTTCATAGTCTGCGATTGGCCATTTTGTTCCTGTTGTAGCATCTGTGATGATAGCAAATGGAGTTACTTCAGAACCTGTTCCGGAGGAAGTCGGGATGGAAACCATCATTGCTTTTTCACCCATCTTCGGGAAGGTGTAAACTCTCTTACGGATATCCATGAAGTCCATAGCAAGGTCTTCAAATGCACATTCCGGATGTTCGTACATCATCCACATAATTTTTGCACAGTCCATAGCGGAACCACCACCGAGAGCGATGATAACGTCAGGACCAAATGCTTTCAACTGCTCTAAACCTCTCTGTGCACACTGCAAAGTCGGGTCTGGAGTAACTTCGAAGAAGCAGTCATAAGGAATACCCATTTCATCGAGTTTATCGGTGATTGGTCTGGTATGACCGTTCTGATATAAGAAAGTATCAGTTACGATAAATGCTTTTGTTTTATGATAATAATTCTTTAATTCATCAAGAGCTACCGGCAGACAGCCTTTCTTAAAGTAAACCTTTTCCGGTGCACGGAACCACAGCATGTTCTCTCTCCTTTCGGCAACTGTTTTAACATTGAGCAGATGTTTGACACCTACGTTTTCTGAAACAGAGTTGCCACCATAAGAACCACAGCCTAATGTTAAGGATGGAGCAAGCTTAAAGTTATAAAGGTCACCGATACCACCGTGGGATGACGGAGTATTTACCAGAATACGGCATGTTTTCATACGAGCGGCATGTTTGGCAAGTTTTTCAGTTTCTGATGGATGTACATACAGAGAAGAAGTATGACCGTATCCACCGTCTGCGATAAGCTGTTCTGACATATCAAGTGCAGTATCGAAATCTTTTGCTTTATAAAGAGCAAGGACAGGGGACAGTTTTTCATGAGCAAATGGTTCGGAAACATCAACGGATGTAACCTCGCCGATTAAGATTTTTGTATCAGCAGGAACAGTAACACCTGCCATAGCAGCAATCTTGTATGCCGGCTGTCCTACAATTTTCGGATTTACAGTGCCTGCTTCTGTTAAGATAATGCCTCGAACCTGGTCAAGTTCTGTTTTGTTCAGTACATGACATCCACGTTTGACAAATTCTTTTTTCACTGCATCATAGATATCAGCGATTGCAGTAACGGACTGTTCAGAAGCACAAATCATACCATTATCAAAAGTTTTGGAATGGATGACAGAGTAAACAGCGGTAGGAATATCACAGGAGCTGTCCATGATAACAGGAGTATTTCCAGGACCTACACCGATTGCCGGTTTTCCGGATGAATAAGCGGCTTTTACCATTCCAGGACCACCGGTTGCAAGGATGACATCGGCAGCTTTCATCAATTCATTGGAAAGTTCGATGGTCGGTTCTTCGATACATCCGATGATTCCTTCCGGAGCACCTGCTTTTACAGCTGCTTCTAAAACGATACGGGCAGCTTCAGCGGTACATTTTTTTGCACGCGGATGCGGGCTGATTAAGATTGCATTTCTGGTTTTTAAACAAATCAGACATTTGAAGATAGCGGTAGAAGTCGGGTTTGTGGTAGGAATAACTGCACCTACAAGACCAACCGGTTCAGCGATTTTCTTGATTCCATAAGATTTGTCTTCTTCAATTACACCGCAGGTTTTTACACGTTTGTAAGCGTTATACATATATTCCGCAGCATAATGGTTCTTAATTACTTTGTCTTCAACGACACCCATTCCAGTTTCTTCCACGGCCAGTTTGGAAAGCGGGATACGTTGTTTGTTTGCAGCCATTGCAGCTTCAAAAAAGATTTTATCAACCTGCTCCTGAGTAAAGGTGGCAAATTTCTTCTGCGCCTCTCTCATAGCAGCAATCTTTGTCTGGAGTGCTTCTACGCTATCGATAGTTTCAGGTACTTTGGATTCGACTTTTTTTGCCATTCAGAGACCTCCTAAAATAAAATTGGTTGCTTTGCATATAAAAACCATTTGTTTATGAAATTATTTTAGCATAGTAACGAAGTAATTGCAAGAATTATTAAAAAATAATCAAAATTTTCTGAAAAATGTTAAAAATTTAACCGAATCAAAAAAGTAAAAAAAAAGAGAACATTTCCAGCCGGTAATGTTCTCTTTTTTGGGAGTTTTATTCGATATTTAATGCTCCGATTTTACTATTTTTTCATATTGTCACGTTTACGAAGTCTGGAATCCAGAATTTTTTTACGGATACGCAGGGACTCCGGAGTGACTTCAAGCAGCTCATCGGTATCAATGAATTCGAGAGCCTGTTCAAGACTTAACACTCTCGGCGGAGTCAGTTTTAAGGCATCATCGGCAGAAGAAGAACGGGTGTTGGTCAGATGTTTGGTCTTGCAGACATTTAACTCAATATCTTCTGATTTTCCACTCTGTCCGATAACCATTCCGCTGTATACTTTTTCACCAGGTCCGATAAATAAAGTACCACGGTCCTGTGCGGAGAAGAGTCCGTAAGTAACAGCTTCACCGGATTCAAAAGCGATTAAGGAACCCTGTTTTCTGTAGTTCACCTTTGTATGGTGCATAGCCGTCAAAAGCAGTATTGATGATACCGGTACCTTTTGTGGAGGTCATAAATTCTCCACGGAAACCGATTAATCCGCGGGATGGAATGTGATATTCCAGACGGACGGTTCCGTCACTTGCCGGACTCATGCCCTGCAGTTCGCCTTTTCTTTCATTTAAACGGTTGATAACAGTACCGGAAAATTCTTCCGGAACATCAATGTATGCGATTTCGATTGGTTCGAGTTTTTTACCGCGTTCATCTTCGTGATAGATAACTTCTGCTTTGCTGACTGCAAATTCATAGCCTTCACGACGCATGTTTTCGATTAAAACGGACAGATGAAGTTCTCCACGTCCGGAAACTTTAAAGCAGTCTGTGCTTTCTGTTTCTTCTACACGTAAGCTGACGTCTGTATTTAATTCCCTTAAGAGACGTTCTTTTAAATGACGGGAAGTGACGAATTTGCCTTCCTGTCCGGCAAGCGGGCTGTCATTTACAATGAAGTTCATGGAAATTGTCGGCTCGGAAATCTTCTGAAATGGAATTGCCACCGGATTTTCCGGAGAACATAAGGTATCACCGATATGAATATCTGCAATACCGGAGATTGCAACAATAGAACCAAAGCCGGCTTCTGTTACTTCTTTTTTGCCAAGTCCGTCAAATTCGTAAAGTTTGCTGATTTTTACGCGTTTTTTCTTATCAGGATCATGATGGTTTAAAAGTAAAACGTCCTGATTGACACGGATTGTTCCGTTTTCTACTTTTCCGACACCGATACGACCAACATATTCGTTGTAGTCGATAGTACTAATCAGTACCTGAGTTCCTTCATCTGGGTCACCTTCCGGAGCCGGAATATATTTTAAGATAGTTTCAAAGAGCGGCTCCATATTTTCAGGAGTGTCAGCAAGGTCAAGTACAGCGTGACCTGCTTTTGCAGATGCATATAAAAATGGACAGTCAAGCTGTTCGTCTGATGCATCTAAGTCCATTAAAAGTTCTAAGACTTCATCGATAACTTCGTTTGGTCTTGCTTCCGGGCGGTCGATTTTGTTGATACAGACAATAACATGTAAATCCAGTTCAAGGGCTTTTTTCAAAACGAATTTTGTCTGAGGCATTGCACCTTCAAAGGCGTCAACTAACAGGATAACACCGTCTACCATTTTTAAAACTCGCTCTACTTCGCCACCGAAATCTGCATGTCCTGGGGTATCGATAATATTAATTTTTGTATCTTTGTAGTAAACAGCAGTATTTTTAGAAAGAATTGTGATTCCACGTTCTCTTTCGATGTCATTGGAGTCCATGACACGTTCCTGCACTTCCTGGTTTTCACGGAATACACCACTCTGTTTTAAGAGCTGGTCAACAAGGGTGGTTTTACCGTGGTCAACGTGGGCAATAATTGCTACATTTCTGATATCTTCTCTTTTTGTTTTCATAATAACCTCTTTTCCAAATAGAATGTACCTATATAAATAGCAAATGGTACATTAGAAACCGTAAAAAACATTTTTAATCACAAGCCATTCTATCACAATTAGACGTAAATACAAAGAAAAAATTTAGTTTTCAAAAATTTTTTCAAAAAAAAATAAAAAAACAGGAATAAATCCCCGCTCTCATGAATAGATTAATAAAGATAAAATACCAAAAAGAGGAAG
>OIWL01003393.1_pt1 | contig 11149 bp, 10 predicted proteins | sample 1587561 | NCBI WGS metagenome assembly OIWL01 (sample SAMEA3888903, study PRJEB22519) | human gut metagenome | biome: human gut; feature: human-associated habitat; material: faeces | place: Denmark | collected 2010
GTCCTGCAGACACCACTACATTCTTTAAGCCCATGCAAAGGACCGGAACCTTCAGTTCATTCACAACATTTACATTTTCACAGGTATCGCTCAGGATTGCTTCCCCAACAGTGGGATCATCCATGGCCTCCGTAAGCGTGTTCCATGTACCAAGATCCTTCCATTCCCCGTGATACCGGAGCACTTCGATCTGCTTTTCATGCTCAACCACTGCATAGTCGAAGCTGATCTTTTCCAGAGTCTCATATTTCTCATAGAGGTCTTCATAGTCTGTAAAAGAAATCAGCTCATGTGCGCGCCTCAGCACATATCCCAGGCGGAAAGCGAACACGCCGCCATTCCACAGCGCACCCTGTGAAATGTATTCCTGTGCTGTTTTCTTATCCGGTTTTTCCTTAAAAACATCCACCTGGCTTATTTCTCCCTGGGTTTTCGGAATGATATATCCGTATTTCTCGCTGGGATAGGAAGGCTCAATTCCCATCAGCACCAGGTTTGCCTGACTGCTCCCTGCCAGATCTCCCAGCTTTTTCAGGCTCCGGAAATAGGAATCCTCCACATAGGGATCGACCGGGCACACAACCACAGACTGGGATTCCGAGATCTTTTTCACATCATGAAGGTAAGAAGCTGCCAGGGCAATCGCGGGAAACGTATCCCTCCTGCACGGCTCTACCGAAATTCCCACATTTCCCCCCAGCTGGTTATGGATCGCAGAGACCTGGGATTTGGAGGTTGCAATGGTTACGGACGCTTCCGGGTCTGCTTTTTTGATCTGTCTGAAAACACGCTGCACCATAGAGTGGTACTCTCCGTTTTCATCCTGGAAGATCCGGATAAACTGCTTAGACCTCACATCATTGGAAAGAGGCCATAGTCTTTTCCCGGAACCACCTGATAATAAAACTATATTCATGCCAAACTCTCCCCTTATCTTTCTGCACGCATAGGATTATGGAGGAAATCCTCATAGGCAAGACGGATGCCATCCTCCAGTTCTGTCTGGTAAGTCCAGCCAAGTGCGGCACTTTTGGAAACATCCAGAAGCTTTCTGGGTGTTCCATTAGGCTTGGTGGTATCCCAGCGGATCTCCCCGTTATAGCCGGTCACCTTGGCAACCAGCTCTGTAAGCTCCCTGATCGTAAGCTCTTTTCCGGTTCCTGCATTTACAGTCTCATTTCCGCTGTAATGGTTCATAAGAAAAACACACAGGTTTGCCAGATCATCCACATAAAGGAACTCCCGCAGCGGACTGCCATCTCCCCAGCAGGTCACATAGGGAAGCCCCTGTTCCTTTGCCTCGTGAAAACGGCGGATCAGGGCCGGAAGGACATGGCTGTGTGTGGGATGATAATTGTCATTCGGCCCGTAAAGGTTGGTGGGCATGACCGAAATATAGTCTGTGCCATACTGGCGGTTCAGGAACTCGCAGTACTTAAGGCCGGAGATCTTGGCAAGGGCATAGGCTTCATTTGTCTTTTCCAGCTCTGATGTAAGCAGGCAGCTCTCCTTCATAGGCTGCGGTGCCATTCTCGGATAAATGCAGGAAGAGCCAAGAAATTCCAGCTTCCTGCAGCCATTTTTCCATGCAGAATGGATCACGTTCATCTCCAGGATCATATTGTCATACATAAAATCTGCCAGGGAAGTCTGATTTGCCACAATACCGCCAACCTTTGCAGCTGCCAGGAAAACATACTCCGGCTTTTCCTGGGCAAAAAATCCCTCCACTGCATCCTGACGGCAGAGATCCAGCTCTGCATGTGTCCGGGTTATAATATTGGTATAGCCCTGTTTTTTCAGTTCCCTTACAATCGCAGATCCAACCATTCCCCGGTGTCCTGCCACATATATTTTTGCATTTTTTTCCATTTAAAGAACTTGCAATTACAGCTATATCAAAGTTTTTTAGTAACTCTTCATCTAAGTTTTCCTTCATATAATTTGAACCTATTTGTATATCCCAATCTACCGGATAATTACCATATACAATTTTTATTAATATGAAATCTTCTATTTTATAAATTAGCTTTTTCCATTTAACCATATCTTTGTATATTCGCTTTCTTAATAGGCTAGGAGTAGCTGCTTCTGTTCCTTCTATTGGAGCATTTACAACAAAGATTTTGTACTTAGAGTAATTTGTTAAATTGTTTGCAACAGAAGTTATTACCATGTTTCCACATTTTGACTTCATTACTAAGAAAATTTTTCCATACATATTTTCCATAGTTTTTAGCCATCTTGCTAATTGTTCTCCTGCTGGTTTTAACCCTTCATTTTCTTTCTGAAAATAAAAAGTATATACATCACAGCCTTCATAAAGTGGCTCTTGCATTTTCATTGGTCTGAAGTCTATAATATCTCCATTTCCAATTACTACTGCTACTTTCTTGTTTTTACTTTCTTGCACTTTATATACAAGAGTTTGAGATGTTTCATACATTAATTCCCGCATAAATATCCTCCTACTTTTTTATAATGTTGTTTATTATACTCTATATATAGCGTTCAAGTCAATTTAGACACTATTTTTTTATAGATTGAATTTTATGTACTATTGAATTAAATATTAAAGTTGCACAAAAGTTAGATTCATAAAATTAGTAAATATTATAACTTTCTCTTGACGAACTATTTATAATTTGATAGAATATATATGCTTTAATAAAATTGTTTTTGCAGGTATAGTTTAGTGGTAAAATAAAACCTTGCCAAGGTTTAGTTGTGGGTTCGATTCCCACTACCTGCTCCACAATCTTAATATTAAAATTGGCGCTATAGCCAAGTGGTAAGGCACGAGTCTGCAAAACTCTGATCCCCGGTTCAAATCCGGGTGGCGCCTCCAATGAAAAAACGAGAAAACCTTAACATATAAATGGTTCTCTCGTTTTTTGTATCTTTAAAGGAAAACAAAATATAGCTTTTTCATTATCTTCTTTTGCAGTCATCAATTATTTTATCAAAATCTGAAATGTATTTTTTATCTTGTTCAATTCTAAATTTTTCATATTCTTTTTCTGCAAATTCTTTTGCCTGTTCAGCTAATATAGTTCCTTTATTATCTAAAACTTCATATCTATTTGTTTTTAGCATAGTATTTAATTCCTCTACCCAATCTTTCATTTTCATAGGTATTTGTCTCTTGGCTCTGTTTTCTGCTATATCTAAATACATATTAACAATGTCCTGCAAAAATTCTAGTTCTTTATTTGTTAAGTAATTTTTTGCAATACTAACATCACTTTTTAATATTCTTCCATTCGGAGAATGCTTCCAAGAAGTCAACCCCATATGTTCTTTTTTACAATCTGCTCTATGATAAACTATTTCAGCTGCTGTTTCATTTGTAATTGCATAGTGGAATTTGTTTTGAATAGTTGCATAAAAGTCATTTGCAATTTCAGAATTTTTATTATAATCAATACTACATTCTGCAAAAATATCTGTTACTTTTTGATAGAATCTTCTTTCACTCGTCCTAATTTCTTTTATGATTTCTAATAATTCATCAAAGTAGTCTTTACCAAATCTATTCGGATTTTTTAATTTTTCTTTGTTTATACTATATCCTTTTATAATATATGATTTTAAAACTTCTGTCGCCCACTGTCTAAATTTTGTTGCTTTTTTTGAATTTGTTCTATATCCGAACAGCTATTATCATATCTAGATTATAATAATCAATATTTCTATTAACCTTACGATTACCTTCAATTTGAACTGTTGGGAAATTCCCAACAGTTGAATCTTTAGATAATTCCTGTTCATTAAATATATTCTTTATATGTTCACTTATTGTAGATTTATCTTTTTCAAATAGTTCAGCTATTTTATTAAGAGGTAACCAAAGAGTCTCGTTATATAAAAAAGCTTCTATTTCAATTTTATTGTTTTCATCTTCATATATAATTAAATCCCCCTTTGCTAACTCTTGCATATAATTCACCTCCATTTTATTGTTCCATTTTTCTATTGTGTTTTTTCTCATTTTAGATATATATTCTTTTTTTCTCCACTCTTATTATTACATTATTTAACAAAAATCCAATATCAACATCTAATTTACTCTTTAAACTTTTAATGTTCTTTTTAATTTCAAATATATTCTTTCTTACTATTTTATTCCTCATCAAATTTATCACAATTTCATAATAGTCATTTTATCATATAAAATAATGTTTTTCAATGCTTATTGTAAACAAATGTTCTTTTTCTTCTTTTATTTAAATACTTTTTTACTCTTAAAGCTCTTAGAGCATTTATAATTGCAATAATAGAAACACCTACATCTGCAAAAACTGCTTCCCACATAGTAGCTACTCCTAAAGCACTTAGAACTAACACTAACACCTTTACAAATATAGCAAATATTATATTTTCTTTAACTATTCTCATAGTTCTTTTAGATAGTTTAATAGCATTTACTAGTTTAGAAGGTTCATCTGTCATAATAACAACATCCGCTGCTTCTATTGCAGCATCTGAGCCTAGTCCCCCCATTGCAACTCCTATATCTGAAATAGCTAAAACTGGCGCATCATTTATTCCATCTCCTACAAATATGAGTTTTCCTTTTTGTGCTCTAGAAGTTAGCAATTCTTCTACTTTTTTAACTTTACCATCTGGCAATAAATCTGTATATACTTTGTCTATACCTAATTCTTTTGCAACTTCTTCACCAACCTTCTTCCTATCACCTGTTAGCATTACAGTTTGTTTTATATTATTTTTCTTTAGCAATTTTATAGTATCTTTTGAATCATCTTTTATTTTATCTGCTATTACTATATACCCTGCATATTTTTTATCTATAGCCACATATAAAATAGTTCCTATACTATCACATTTTGAAAAACTAATTTTGTTTTCATTCATCAATTTTTCATTTCCAACTAATATTTCTTTATCTTCTATTTTAGCCATAATTCCAAACCCAGGAATTTCATTTGTATTTATTATTTTTTCTTCATCAATTTCTCTTCCATATGCATTTTTTATAGAAATTGCAATCGGGTGATTTGAGTAATGCTCACTATACGCAGTAACTTCTAATAGCTCTTCTTTACTTATACCTTCTGGGGCAACTTTTTGTACCTCAAACACTCCTTTTGTTAATGTACCTGTTTTATCAAATACAACTATTTCTGTATTCGAAAGTGCTTCTAAATAATTACTTCCTTTTATTAAAACTCCCATTTTAGAAGCTCCACCTATTCCTCCAAAAAAGCTTAATGGAATCGAAATAACTAATGCACAAGGACATGATACTACAAGAAATGATAGTGCTCTATATATCCAATCTGAAAGCACTGCGTCTTTTATTATAAGCGGTGGTACAATTGCAAGAATTAAAGCTGTAATAACAACTATTGGTGTATAGTATTTAGCAAATTTAGTGATAAAATTCTCTGATTTTGATTTTTTATTACTTGCATTTTCAACTAAATCTAATATTTTACTTACAGTTGACTCACCATATTCTTTTGTTACTTTAACTTTTATAACACCATTTAAATTTATAAAACCACTTAGTACCTCTTCATTTACCTTTACATCTTTTGGCAAACTTTCTCCTGTAAGTGCTTTTGTATCAAGACTCGAATTTCCTTCTACTACTATTCCATCTAGTGGTACTTTCTCTCCAGGTTTTATAATTATTATTTCTCCTATTTTTACATTTTCTGGTTTTACTTTTTCTACATCTTTATTTCTCTCTACATTTGCAAAATCTGGTCTAATATCCATTAAATTAGAAATTGATTCTCTAGATTTACTTACTGCATAACTTTGGAATAATTCTCCTACTTGATAAAATAACATAACAGCAACAGCCTCTGGTAATTCACCAATTGCAAAAGCTCCAATTGTTGCAACTGCCATTAAAAAATTTTCGTCAAATACTTTGCCTTTTATTATATTTTTAAAAGCTTTAATTACTATCTCTATTCCCACCATTGCATATGCTAAAATATATAATATATTATTTATCCATATATTTCCAAAATCCACTATAAGTGCTATAAAAAACAATATAAGTGCTATTATAATTTTTATACCATCTTTCTTCATTTATTTTCCTCCTATATAATTTTTTTAATTATCTTTCGTTATCTTTTTTTCGTATATTCCATTTTTGTGTTCAATATGTTCTATACCTATTTCAAAAACTTTCTTTATATGTTCATCATCTAACATATAAAAAACTTCTTTCCCTTCTTTTCTACATTTAACAATTCCACTTCTTCTTAAAGTTCCTAATTGATGTGATATGGAAGACTTGCTCATTCCTAGTACATTTGCTATATCGCACACACACATTTCATTTTGATCCAATGCAAATAGTATTTTTGTTCTTGTTGTATCTCCTATAATTTTAAAAAATTCAGCTAATTTATTAAATGTATCTGCCTCTGGCATTCTCTTTATTGTACTTTCTACCATATCTTGATGTATTACATTACAATCACATATAAATTCATTTCTAGCCATCGCTTTCCTCCTTGCTTAGTTGAGTATTTATTCAATCTTGTTTTTATTATAATTGAATGTGTATTCAATTGTCAATATGTTTTTATCCTTTTTCACCATATCTTTATATCACATCTTTTTATTCTCTATATTTTTATATATTAGTTTTTATGTACTATTTCTTTATTTGTTGCATATTATATATTAATATAATTTATTATATGGCGACATAGCCAAGTGGTAAGGCACGAGTCTGCAAAATTCTAATCCTCGGTTCGAATCCGAGTGTCGCCTCCAACCATTTTAATATATTTTTTAATGACGTAAGAGAGAATATTTTGAATATTCTCTCTTTTTTATCTTATATATAAATCTTTTTTACATAGCCTTTTCCATATTACTTATATTATTAGTAACAAATATTTTTAGGTAATCTAAAAATCCCAATTTATCTATTTCCTTTTCTGAGCAAATGTCTAGTTCTAATATTTTTTCATTTTTTATATAAACACATAGCTTTCCTATATATGCATTTTTATGCACAGGAGCAGAAACTTCTTTTATATTGTAAATTTTTATATTTATATTATCTTTATCTATCTTTTTTATTGGATAATATGTATTATCTACTTCTTGTAAAATAGTTGTTAAATTATTTTTCTTTCCTTTAATAACCTCTATTCTACTTTCATTTATCTTTTTCCATTCTGCGTATTCCTCTTGTATCATTTTCTCTAAATTATATATTTCATAATTTTTATATGCATACTCAATTAATTGTACACTATCTTTTGTTCTATCTTTTTTAGTATCTGCACCTAAAACTACTGTAATTATATTCATTCCTTCCCTATTTACCGATGTTACTAAACACCTATTAGCGCCATTAGTAAAACCAGTCTTTACGCCATTTACACCTTCTAAATTTCCTAATAATTCATTAGTATTATTTAGCATTTTACTTTGTCCGTTAATAGATATAGTTATGCTTTTAGTATTAACAATATCTGCAAATTTCTTTATCTCTAAAGCATAATCTGTCATTTCAGCAAGTTCTAAGGCAGTTGTATAATGTTCTTGCATATCTAGTCCATGTGGAGTAATAAAATGTGTACTTTCTAAGCCTAGTTCTTTTGCCTTTGCATTCATTTTATTCGAAAATCCTTCCACACTTCCACCAACATATTCTGCTAGTGCCACAGCAGCATCATTACCAGAAACTAATAATAGTCCATACAACAAATCATTTACTGTAATTTTATCGCCACTTTTAAGTCCTAATCTAGATCCACCTGTTCCTGCAGACTTTTTTGATACTATTACTACATCATTTAAATTAGCATTTTCTAGTACTACTATAGCACTCATTATTTTAGTAGTAGATGCCATAGGTCTTTTTTCATTCTCAGCCTTTCCCCATATCACTTTTTTAGATGTCCTATCATATATAATACCAGCACGAGAATTAATCTTTGGTTCTGCATTACAATTAGACGTTTGCATTTCTTCGCTTTGCCAACTTGAAAATTCTTGACTTTCTATATCATCACCATACGAAATACTTGTAAAACTAAAAATTAAAATTATAACTATAATAAAAATTCTTCTATACAACACAAAAATCACCTATTTCAATATATTCAAATAGGTGATTTTTATTCTTTTAACTAATATTTTCTTTTTTTACTATTTTAGCAGTATCTTAGTTTTCTTTTAAAAAAATATAATTAATATCTTTTTCTTTCTCCTGGCCAGCCATTTTCTTCTTCTTCCTCTTCTTCAAGCGGAGTCAGCTCCAAGTCATCTAAATTTTCATCTAAATCATCGAGTGCATCCAAGTCTTCGTCTTCTTCATCTAACGGTTCGATTTCCTGTGTTTCTTCTGTTTCTGCATCTTCAGTCTCTGCTTCCGCTTCTGTTTCAAGCTCAGTTTCTGTTTCTACTTCTGCCTCTGCCTCTACTTCTGCCCCTTCTTTCTCTGTTTCCGGCAGAAGTTCACTTTCCACACCTTCCATTTCAGCAAAAGAAGTCGGCATTGCATCAATGATTTTATGTACTTCGCTATAGGAATCTGCGAAATGCTTCTGTGCACTGTTGATCAAATCCACAATCTGGCTCATCTCTTCCTGTAATGCCAGGTACTTTTTCTTTCCATCTAAGAGTTTGCCATCAATTTCTAACTCTGCATCGGCAATTTTCTGCTTTGCTTCCGCTTCTGCATCGGCAACCATCTTGTCGCATTTTTCCTGTGTTTCTTCAATCATTTTGTCCGCTCTTAACTGTGCTTCCAACGCAACTCTTCCGATGGTTTCATAATTATCTACATATTTCTGGTATTTTTCCTGAATCTCTCTTTCCAGACGTTCCTGATTGGCTTCTTTTAATTCCAGTCTTTTCTGCAGTTCAGCAATTCTTTGTTCTTTTTCTTCAATCTCTTTTTTGAAGGCAAGCTGCTGCTGAGCTGTTTCATCTTTCATCTTCTGTACTTTTTCCTGTACGTCATCCTTATCAAATCCACCCATTAATGTTGTTTTAAACATTTCTTCTGCCATATCACTGTCTTCCTTTCTATTTTTGCAAAATAATTTTCATTACATTTTACGGATTTTCTACTTAAGGTACTGCTCAATCAAATCCCATACGCTGTTACGCTCCAGTCCCAGTTTCCATTCCGCCACTCCTGCCAGCTCATATTTTTGAAATAACTTCAGCTTTTCTTCCAGAGACTGTTCATCTTCCAGCCACATCTGGTATTTTCCGCTTCCTGTTTCCAGTTCTGCATAGTTCTGTGAAGTTTTTTCATCCCAGGCAGAGGTCATTCCCATATTTTCTACTGACTGTCCAGCCTGACTCATTCCAAGAATTTCACTCGTCACACTGCCAGTAGTATCAGTATACCACATTCTGGTGTAAAATGGCATTCCATTAATTACTTTATTTGCAGGAACTTCTTTTAAAGTCTGCGTAATCCCTTTTTCCACAAACGGAAGAGATGCCACCGAACCGGCTTTTTCTGAGCCTTCCGTATGTTCATCATATCCCATAATAATCACATAATCTGCTACAATCCCCTGCTCTTTACGATTATAGTAAGTTGTAAATTCCGGCACCGGATCATCCACAGATAACACAAGCTGATTTTTCCTGCATCCGATAGAAAGCTCACGGATAAACTGAATAAAATGAGGGGCTTCCTCTTCCGTCATAGACTCAAAATCCACATTAATTCCATCCAGTCCAACCCGTTTTGCTTCTGAGAGAAGCATCTCTACCAGATGATTTCTTGAAGCGGTATTTGAAAGCGTTGCAAGTGTACTGACACTCGAATTAAAATTATCGACCAGCCCCCAGACTTCCTTTCCGGCCTCATGCGCAGTCTTTACATAATCCGCACTTGCAAGCGAAGAAATTGCACCATCTGTTCCGGTCACAGAAAACCAGGTAGGGGAAAGCACATTAATTCCCTTTGTTCCGGAAAGTACTTCTGATAATGCCTTATTTGCATCTTCGGAAGTTACCTGATGCCAGGCTAAATTAATTTTATAATCTCTGGTCAGGCTTGTATAAGTTTCATTAAATTCGCCCTGATACTCGATTTTCTCTTCCTTTGCATCTGAAATACTGTCATTTTTGATATAACCGTCAAATCCATCTTCCGTTGCAACTCTTGACCATTCATCCAGTGTCTCCAGCAGAACCAGTTTATCCTTTTTCTTAACATCGGTTAGAATTTCACTCTTAATTCCACCGCGATAACGAACTACCGTATCCTCTGTTACTGTTACCGTTTTTTGTGTTCCAAATTTATAAGAAATAATCACTTTATCCGGATTCTCACTCTTTGTCACCATAATCTGCATGTATTGTTCGATAAATTCCAATGCCAGATATACGGTATCCTCTTTTTCACAGATAATCGGATATTCTTCTGTCTTTTCTTTTCCTCCGGCGGTATAAGTATTACTGTCCGGTGAAATTGAAATCACTTCTGACGGTGTTGAATAAAGCATCTTTTGATTTGCTTCATCCCAGTAGAAACGTCCACCTAAAACATCGGATACTGTATCATAATCCAGATAAATATGTCCGTCTATCATTTTCGCTTTTCTATCACTGACTGTGTTTTGCAAAACCAGAGCGACATCGTCATCCGAAGTCAGCCCATAATAAGTGCGAACGTCCATCCTCTCATCCGACGGAGTCATTCTTTTGATAACTGCGGTTAAAGCACCCACACATCCAACCAGTACAATCAATAAAATCACAACAATGACAGGAACCATTTCTTTTCTTTTTTTTCCACTCATTTTGCGCTCCTTATCTTCAAATTCTTTTTCATTATAACATACTTTTCGCTTCCGTCATTATCTTTCTTCGACAATTTATGTTTTTTTAAGATTCAGAGAAAATCAAAAAGACTGCTACTTTCCGAATTTTTATTCATGAAAGCAGCAGCCTTTCTTTTATGCCTAAGCGGGGACCTATAGCATTTTATTTTTATGTTTCTTCTTTTTTTAATTTTATCAAATCAAATTCAAGCCGTTCCACTTTCCCCCTTTCATTCTGTACATAATCCCGCATATAAGTACCTTCTTCTTCAATCATGCAGGCATGCACGATTTCTTCCGGCGTACTTGGTTTTCCGTTCAGCCACAGCGGAATTCCTTCTGTTTGATAG
>OIWL01003403.1_pt1 | contig 11116 bp, 4 predicted proteins | sample 1587561 | NCBI WGS metagenome assembly OIWL01 (sample SAMEA3888903, study PRJEB22519) | human gut metagenome | biome: human gut; feature: human-associated habitat; material: faeces | place: Denmark | collected 2010
TAATACTTTAATTAAATAAGACATTATATTATCTATAAATCGGGCGCAAAGGTAGGAATATTTTCTTGACCGACAAAAGAATACCCAAAGAAAAGATGGTAATATCCGTATTTTTTGTAATATTGCAAATCTAATATTATACGACTTTCAACATGAACGGAACATTGGACAAAATCAGGGTGCAGTTTGATTATCTGCCACTTATTAATTTCGCGATGCAGCAAAACAAAGTATCGGTCATCCATCAGCTTTCGATTGAAAATATGACGTCCGAACCCTTCAGAAACATTCAGGTACAAATCACGGCCGAGCCCGACTTCGGCAGTATCACTCCTGTGATGATGGAAGCGATTCCCGCCAATAATTCCGTGTGTCTGCAATCGTTCAGCCTGGTCTTGTCCGCCAATTATTTCGCCCAGCTGACCGAGCGTATGTCGGGAAGTCTGAAAATAGAAATCCGCTCCGAGGCGGAAACGATCTTTACCCGGACCTACCCCATCGACATTCTGGCATACGACCAATGGGGCGGAATCAATATATTCCCCGAGATGCTGGCAGCATTCATCACCCCGAATCATGCCGTGCTCACTCCTATTATCAAGAGAGCCGCCGCCATTCTGGAACAGTGGACCGGTACTCCTTCACTGGACGAATACCAAAGCCGCAATCCGGACCGTGTGAGAAAGCAGATGGCAGCCATCTACACCGCCCTTACCGAACAGCAAATTATTTACAGCACCATTCCCGCCAGCTTCGAAGAGCACGGACAGCGTGTCCGTCTGACAGATTCCGTACTGGCACAAAAGCTCGGAACTTGTCTGGATATGGCACTGCTTTATACTTCCTGCCTCGAATCCATCGGACTGAATGCCCTCATCGTCATCACCAAAGGGCATGCTTTCGCAGGCGGCTGGCTGGTGCCGGAAACCTTTCCGGACCCTGCCATCGACGATGTATCCTTACTGACCAAACGAACCGCCGAAGGAATCTACGACATCACGCTGGTAGAAACCACCTGCATGAATATGGGACATAATGCCGACTTCGACAACGCCGTGAAAAGCGCGAACGGCAAACTGAGCGATCCGGGCAGTTTCATCCTCGCCATCGACGTCAGAAGGGCCAGGCATTCGGGAGTCCGCCCGATCCCGCAGCGCGTACTGAACGGACAAGTATGGGAAATAAAGGAAGATGAGGATATGAACAGAAATACCACGCACGCCACTCCGCAAAGCGTGAATCCATATGATTTGTCGGGTAGCGAAACTCAGACAGTCCTCACCAAACAGTTGCTTTGGGAAAGAAGACTGCTGGATTTGAGTCTGCGCAACAACTTGCTGAACATCCGGATTACAAAGAATACTCTTCAGCTGATTCCGGCAAACCTTGCCTGTCTGGAAGACGCCTTGGCGGAAGGAGATGAGTTTCGTATCCTCCACCGTCCCGCCGAATGGGAGAATCCGGCGATGGAGTTTGGCATTTATTCTTCCATACCGGAATCGGATCCGATAGCCGACTTCGTTAATTCGGAGCTTTCACAGAAAAGGTTACGTTTTTACTTGCCGGAGAATGACTTGGGCAAAGCACTGACTCACCTGTACCGTTCGTCCCGTACTTCTATCGAAGAGAACGGAGCGAACACGCTTTATCTGGCTCTCGGACTTCTGAAATGGTACGAAACGCCTTCCAGCGAGCGTCCCCGTTATGCACCGATATTGCTGCTGCCGGTCGAAATCATCCGCAAGTCAGCCGCCAAGGGGTATGTGATTCGTTCGCGGGAAGAAGAAACGATGATGAATATCACCTTATTAGAAATGCTTCGTCAGAATTTCGGCATTTCCGTACCGGGACTTGATCCGCTTCCGACGGACGAAAGCGGAATCAACGTAAAACTGATTTATTCCATCATCCGGCACTGCATCAAGAATCAGCGCAAATGGGATGTGGAGGAACAGGCTATTCTAGGTATCTTCTCCTTCAACAAGTTTATCATGTGGAACGACATCCACAACAATGCTCACAAACTGACTCAAAACAAGGTGGTCTCCAGCCTCATCAACGGAAAGATCGAATGGGACGTAACTGCGGAAGAAGTGGATGCCGCCTACATGGACAGGCAGTTATCTCCGGCAGATATTGTGCTGCCCATCATTGCCGATTCATCTCAGCTGGAAGCGATTTATGAAGCGGTGCACGACAAGACTTTTATCCTGCACGGCCCTCCGGGAACCGGAAAGTCCCAAACGATAACGAATATCATCGCCAACGCACTTTATAAAGGTAAACGAGTCTTATTTGTTGCCGAGAAGATGGCAGCCCTCTCCGTCGTCCAAAACAGACTGGCGGGCATAGGGCTTGCCCCGTTCTGTCTGGAGATTCATTCCAACAAGACAAAGAAATCCACTGTCATCTCGCAACTAAAGGAGACAACCGAAATCATCAGACGAACTCCTCCCGAAGAGTTCAGGAAGGAAGCCGAACGCCTGCTGAAGTTACGAACGGAACTAAACAAATACATCGAAGCCTTACACAAGGAATATCCTTTCGGACTTTCCCTCTATGATGCGATCATCCACTACCAGTTAACAGACGTTGAACCCTGCTTCGATATCCCGTCATCTTATCTGGACAATCTGGACAAAGACCGATTCTCACATTGGGAAGATGCCATCGAATCTTTGGTCAGTACCGCCAATGCTTGCGGCCACCCGTATCTTCACCCATTGACAGGGATTTTCATTCGGGAATATTCGTCCGCCATCAAAGAGGAAGCCTTACAAACGCTCGCCACTTTCATTGGCTTATTGACTGCCATACAATCGAAACTGCCTGTCTTTTCCGCTTTACTGGAAAATACGGACATTCATCCCACCCGCAAGGATTTCAATATAATCAGCGCCATTATCCGAAAAATACTCGATATTCCGGAACTGACGCCCGAACTGCTGACCACTCCTTTATTAAATGAAACGCTGGAAGAGTACCGGAAAGTGACGGAACACGGCAGGAAACGCGATGAAATCAAAGCAGAAATAGAAAACGGATTCACCAAAGAGGTACTGAAGATAAACGCCGGCCCCATGCTGGCCGAATGGAATCGGGTATCCGTCCAATGGTTTCTCCCACGATATTTCGGACAAAGAAAAATAAAAAAGGTGATTCGTCCTTACGCTCTGCAACCGGTAAAGCCAGAGACAGTCCAGCCTTTGCTCCATCAGGTCATCCGGTATCAGGAAGAGCTTGATTTTACAGACAGATACACCGCCAAGCTGCCTTCTTTATTCGGAAGATTCGGAAGAGATGAAGAGTGGCCCATCATCGATCAGATCATCCATGAGGTATCTTCGCTTCATTCCCTGTTACTGAGTTATTCAAAAGATGTGGCGAAAACATCCCGAATCAAACAGAACTTAGCGTTACAACTGACAGAAGGTATCCGGACATTCAGAGATATCCATTCTCATTCTCTGAATGAATTGTATCAGCTGGTCGACACGCTTACGGCAACCGAGCAACGGCTTTCCACCACTCTGGGCATAACCGTAGAGACGCTTTATACAAACTCCGCCGACTGGATCGGCATCGCCCTACAGCAAGCCGGAATATGGAAAGAAAATCTGGACAAACTCAAAGACTGGTATCAATGGCTTCAATCCTACAACAAACTGAACGAGTTGGGTCTCGGATTTATCGCAGAAGAATATAAGGAAAAGAATATTCCTACGGATTTACTCACCAGCAGCTTCCGCAAGAGTTTCTACCAAGCCGTTATTCACTATATCATCGCCAAAGAACCGACGCTGGAATTATTCAACGGCAAGATATTCAATGATATTATAACCAAATACAAGCAGGTATCCGCCAACTTCGAGGACATTACCAAAAAGGAACTGTTCGCCAGACTGGCTTCCAACATTCCGTCCTTCACCCACGAAGCCATTCAAAGTTCAGAAGTCGGAATATTACAAAAGAATATACGCAATAATGCACGCGGAATATCCATCCGCAAGCTATTCGATCAAATACCTATCCTGCTGTCCCGTATGTGTCCGTGTATGTTGATGAGTCCTATATCGGTTGCCCAATATATCGATGCCGATGCAGAGAAATTTGACTTGATCGTCTTCGACGAAGCTTCACAGATGCCGACTTACGAAGCGGTAGGTGCCATCGCCCGAGGCAAGAATGTAGTTATCGTAGGCGACCCCAAACAGATGCCGCCTACCAGCTTCTTCTCCGTTAATACCATTGACGAAGACAACATCGAGATGGAAGATCTGGAAAGTATCCTTGACGATTGCCTCGCTCTCTCTATCCCTTCCAAATACCTGCTGTGGCATTACCGAAGCAAACACGAAAGTCTTATCACTTTCAGTAACTCCGAATATTACGATAATAAGCTGATGACTTTCCCGTCACCGGACAATATTGAATCGAAAGTCAGAATGGTCGCCGTAGACGGTTATTATGACAAAGGAAAATCCCGTCAGAACCAAGCGGAAGCGCAAGCCATAGTAGACGAAATAGCGAGAAGGCTGAGGAGCGAAAAATTAAGGAGAAAAAGTATGGGGGTAGTTACTTTCAACGTGGTTCAGCAGGCGTTGATAGAAGATTTGCTATCCGATCTCTTCGCCTTTCATCCTGAACTGGAAACCTTTGCGCTGGAATGTGAAGAACCCCTGTTCATCAAGAACCTTGAAAATGTGCAAGGAGACGAACGGGATGTGATACTGTTCTCCGTCGGCTATGGTCCCGATGCCGAAGGGCGCGTCAGCATGAACTTCGGTCCGTTGAACCGTGCGGGAGGTGAAAGACGGTTAAACGTAGCCGTCTCCCGTGCCCGATACGAAATGATCATCTTTTCTACGCTGAGATCGGACATGATTGATCTGAACCGAACTTCTTCTATCGGAGTAGCCGGGCTGAAACGCTTCCTTGAATATGCGGAGAAAGGAACCAAGCGCATACTGAATACCTCGACTAATATTCGGACCTCGGAAGAAGAAACTTCTATCGAAAAGATTATTGCCGACAAGTTACGTTCTTTGGGATATACCGTACATACTGATATAGGCTGTTCCGGATATAAGATCGATATTGGCATTGTCGATACTCAAACCCCGTCCAACTACCAATTAGGTATTATCTGTGACGGAAAGAACTACAGACGTACCAAGACTGTCCGTGACCGGGAAATTGTTCAAAACAATGTACTCAAAGCACTGGGATGGAATATCTGCCGTATATGGACGATGGACTGGTGGGAAAAGCCGGATGAAGTGATGGCGTCTATACAAGCAGCGATTGCTCAGGATATGAAAGCGGAGAAACCGGTTATAGTAAAAAAGGAACAAGAAAAAAGAGAAAAGAATGTGCAGGAAACGCCGATGCAGCTAAAATCTGCATGCGCATACACAAACTTTTCCTTTATCTCCGTACAAAATTATAATAGTACTAAAATACGTCCGTTCCTGTACGCTGCCGACGACATCTTCGCTAAAAGAAATAATCCTATTATTGTCTCCCAAGTCCAAAAGATAATAGAAAATGAAGCCCCGATCAGCAAAACCTTACTTGGAAAGAAAATCATATCCGAATGGGGAGTCAACCGTGTAGGACCACGAATAGATGCTCAATTGGAAATAATATTCGACACATTACATCTTTACCGCATAGAACATGACGGGCTTATCTTCTGCTGGAAAGATGAAGCGCAATACCGTTCTTATTCAGAGTACCGTCCCGATTCCGACCGAGATGCAGCGGATCTGCCACCCGAAGAAATAGCCAATGCCATCCAACAAATATTAATCAATTCCATCAGCCTGCCTTTACCCGATTTGGCAAAAGCATGCGCACAAGTATTCGGCTTCACACACATGGGTTCAAACATCGAAGCATCCATGCTCAGAGGGATTCAGGAAGCGGTAAAAAGGAATTATGCCAAAGTTGAAAACGGAAGGGCAACGATCATCGATTAACACGGTAAGGCAGACACAAACAGCCGCCACCCGTCAATACCCCTTCTGCAAACGTTTCAGAGCAGCAATAGAATCAGCTACATACGTATTATCCGGTTCTATGGAACGCCAATAACAAAGCGACCCTATCAACCGTTTCAGATAGGCAGGATCATGGGAGCCGATTCTGCGTTGATGTTCCGCCAGCCCCTTTGTCAAAATGAAATAGACATTCTTGCGAATCTCTCTCTTTCGGGCTTTAGGAATGGTCAGCTTCACACCGGAACTGACAGATACTCCCGTGATTATCTTCCTGTCATTCTCATTCAGAAAACGGGTTTTCTGATGATTCGGTTCAAACTTCTCTTCCCTGATGATTTCCTTTACCCGCGCAAGCACCTGCTCTTTCGGAAAGACATCGCCCGAAAAGGTGAGGTCGTCGGCATAACGACTATAAGGCAGCCCGAATTCTTCCGCCATCGCCGCCAGTTTCCGGTCCATCTCATAAGCGATGATGTTACTCAGTACCGGACTGGTAGACGCTCCTTGCGGCAAATGCCGACGCATACAACACAACTCGCCCAGCACTTTCGATATATTCTTCGGATAGCCGATCTTTTCGAAAGTCTTTTTCACCCTCGGACTACGTATGGAAATAAAGAAATCATGGATATCCGTCTTCAAGACACAGCGTTTTCCCAGATGAGGACGGACGTTATCGACGATGGAATGCTGACGCCGGAATCCCGTAGCGGCAGGATGCACATTTACAGACAGTAATATACGATGATAAATAGTATCCTGAATGGCTTTCAGTTCCTTGTCCGGAGCAGAGATCATACGGTATCCTCCTCTCCGCTTTCTGATCCAGAACTCCCGATAATGCGAAGAGACATCCTGCAGTATCTCTTTCAACCTCATCACCTCTATTCCCAACAGATTGGCACACCACACCACCGCCTCTTCATCAAATACAGGACATGTTCTCATTTTAGGAGTGACTACTCCTAAAGCATGCCTGAGCCAGGCTCCATGTTCCCATTTGTTTTTGGAAGTCTCTTCGTTAGTAGTATTACCGCTGCCTGTTGCTTTCCATCTCTTGTATCCTTCCTGTTTCCGGCTCGAAGAAATCAATTTATAAATCAGAAAACCGGTAACAATAAGTATCGTAATTAAAATTCCGTCCATCTTGTTGTTACATATATAAAAAGGAGAAGAAGAGGATGAGATTTTACTAAAATAAATAGAGGTATTTATACCAGAGATTTATTTTCCAGGAAAATACCTGTGCCTGCGAGGCGACTACACCTCTTTTCTGCTAAATTTTTCCTCATCCTCTTCCTCACAAAGATATGTATTTTCTATACATTATGCAACTGTTATGAAGAAAAAACTATCGGTTAAACAACTCGAAAGTAAATTTACATCCGATCCCGCTGAACTTCCAGTTCTCACTGCTGACGAATACTCCCACATCAAAGACATGCGTACCGATACCATAACCCACTTCCAGATATGGCTGGAGATGCGGCATAGAGAGCGCACTGATATAAAGACGTTCGTTCTGCACATAGCGGGTATATTTCATCAAATGCCGGAGAATAAGGAAAGGAGCCTCGTAAGTGAAATGTCCGCGTACATAGCGGCGGGAGGAGTTGTACCAACGTCCGTCGAGCACCTGAAACACACCACCGATTTCATCATTCCACCCTACCGGCAGATTATGACGGGCAAAATTGGCAAAGTCCACAAAGTACAGTTCATCCTGATTGGTAAACGCCCCGAAGCCGAAACGATAATAAATATTTCGCATCAGCCCCAGCTGAATCTTATGTTGAAGGTCGAATTCTATCCGTTCATATTCTCCGGTACTTTTAAATACTCCTTCTATTCCCCGTTCATAGTCCACCGAAAATGTCGGATAGTCAGAGCGGAGATTGATCTTACGCTTTCCGTTCATATAATAATAAAGCGCCGGAGTCCATTCCACCCGGATGCGCGGGGCAAAGCTGATATAGGTATTTCTGAAGCGTTCCATAAATTCCGGCGGAGGCATCGGATAGTCACCCGTAATCACAAAACGGGATTTCTCGACAGCTGTTCTCTTGTGTGCCGAGAAACCGAGGCTGATATCCAGTCCGTTGGTAATTTCAAAACTATGACGGAAGTTGAAATACAAGTCCTTGAAATAATCCAGATGGATGAGGTCGAAATTAAAGATACTGTCCGGCATCGCTTTCAGTTCGTCCAGCATCTTGCTGCTATAGATACGGTTACCATTACCCACACTCAACCGGAAAAAGCCCCGTTTCTGCGGCCAGTACTCAAAGTCGGCATTCAGCGACCAGTAGAACTCTTTCCGTGTAAAGTTATAACCCAGTTTGGGTACGATGCGGAGCCACTTGTCGCCTCTGAAAATCCGGTTGTAACGGAAATCCTGCCGGTATGATAATCCGTTGCTTCCGCTATAACTGAACAAAAGCGGATTGATAAACGGCGAGAAGCGGACACTTCCGATATTGGACAGATTGAATTTATAATCTTCCACCATCAGGTCGCCCATCGTTCCCCAGAAAGCCTGACTCTTGGATTTTCGTTGCACCGACACGGTATCCCGTCTGTATGCGTAATCCTTATAAAGTTGTTTTTCCCTGTCACTCAAAGGAATGGGACGTAATACGCCAAACGTGGAAGCATCTGTTTTATAGGCATTCGTATCACACTGCAAGGAGAATGATTCCGACAAATTATACTTTTTCTTCTCCTTCTTCCGAACCTTTCTTTCTTTCAGTTCTATTGATTTATAGTCCAACGAAGCGGTATAATTGCCGTCCACCTTATTGCCCAGGAACTTAAAAAGGGCCTCCACGTCATAACGTATCGGGAGAAATTCATCTTTCTTTCCTACTTCCCCCATCTTGATCCAGCAAGTAAACGTAATCAGTTCCGACCGTCCCGAAAAACGGATTTCACGCACGCTCCATACATTGCTGCTGACAATCATATAGCCGCCCACCAGCTGGTCGCTCTTGGTACGGGGAATGAAACGTATCCGGTAGTCGAGATTATTGGGATCGCCCATCACACTGTCTATCCGGTATTTGTAGTATTTCTGCCCGTTCTTGGCAAGCGGAGACAGCAAGCGTTCGTCATTCAGAAGAGAAGATGAGTAGATATTGACACTAAAATATTCAAGTAATCCCGGCAGTCCCCTGTTTCCTCTCACAGTGCCTTGTGATGCCTTAACTTTCTGGTCATAGATATTGGGAGCTGTATAATGCAGGTCACTATACGTTTCGAGCAAGTATTCACGTACCCCTTTCTGCAAGCGAAACATCGAAGGAACGTACCGGAGGATAAAATTCTTCTTCTGAATATTCATCTTACCCTTTATATATAGGTTCGCGCGATAGTCGCTCACTATACTTTCATAAGAGGGAGCAAAAGTCATGACACGCTCAATGATGGAATCAGCAGATATCTCCTGACTTGTATAAGGATTAAGAACAAGATTGGCTGCCCCCTTCGGAATAAAAGAGAACAAGCACAACATACATCCTATCAATATCTTATATTTCAATCGTCGTATCTCCTTGTTTATTGTAGGCAAATATAAAAAAGAATATCGAAAAGCAAGGGAATTAAGCTGCAAAAAAGAGTTAGCAAGGAAAATCCTTTCCCCATGCCACGCATCATATCAGTTTTCATGGACATTTTTCTACTTATGCTACATTCACATTTCTATGTAGAAGGTGATTCATTCTTGCATGATTTAAATCACTTCTGCACAGTTATGGGTCATCTTGAGGCAGGCTATAAACTAATCCTGATTAACACGTTTTTTACCTCTTATCTTTAATAAATCTATCTTCGACTATACATAAAACTATTCGTCTGACAGCTGTTATTTTTTCGTCTGACAGCTGTTAGACGAAAGAGTAACAGTTGTCAGACGAAAGTTCAACAACTGTCAGACGAATAGATTTAAGTATAATGGGGACTAGTTCTTTGCAAAAACAGAATTAAATCTTAATAAAAAAGACGAATGATTAGTTCATTAACGTACAGTTTTGAACTAAAATGCTTACCATTCCTTTTAGGCGCGAACAGGGTTTAAATAAAGAATGAGTCCCTTCCAACTAAACGAAAGTAAAAGTAACAGCATCAGTATAAGGCATCCCTGCATATCCGTGTTAAAGTTATCCTCACCTGCCTTTTATTTTCCACTTTATTCTTGACGAAAAAGAAAAATGTTGTATCTTTGTTATGCATTTCATACCAGAAGGCGGGGAAACCTGCCAATCCTCGTGGCAGGCATTTTTATGCCTGTCCACGTTCATATCTATATGGCGGTTCCGTACCCCCGTGTAGAATGTTAATGCATCTACTGCCTTCTGGTGAAATGCAACGGGAAAGGCGGAACCGCTCTTATTATTTTAGAAAATCTTCGCCTACCACACACTCATAATCACTTATTATGGAAACAGAACAAGTTGCCGTTCAACCAACGGTGGGAGGTATCACACAAGCTCCCCAAAATGTATTTATTGTTAATGACAGAGAATTAAAGGACTTCTACCTCAAATTCGCCCTCTTCCTGAACCCGGATTCCTGCTCCGTAAACCGCACTGAATTCGAAATGCTAAACATTCTGCTGAAAGACCTGAAGAAAATTGTGGGAGCACTCACCCATCTCACCATGCACGCTTGGGATGATGGCATGGCAGAAATCCTGCTCTCCTGCGGTGCCTACTCCATACAGGACGACTTAAACAAAAAAACGCGTATGCAAATGAACGCATCGATGGGGAAGCATCTACAGTTCCTCACCCAAATGGCTATGGACAGTCCTACAATGAAGCTGCTATACAGAAACATGAACAAGCATTATATGCAGGTAGAAATGTTAGTCAAACAGATGGCTGCGGAAATCGACCGGCAGAAAAACAAGGACGGACAGCAGGAAATACTGGCATCCATCTCTTAATCGGTTATAATCAAAAAGTGCCGTGATGGACAAAAGGTGATTCAGAGACGAATCAATCCTATAAGGAGGGGGTATTCTTCAGAAAAATATATCATTTTCCGAAAATACCCCCTTTAAAATAGGGGTACTTTCAGAAAAAACATATAATTTTGCGCCATCAACCGATAAA
>OIWL01003413.1_pt1 | contig 11078 bp, 10 predicted proteins | sample 1587561 | NCBI WGS metagenome assembly OIWL01 (sample SAMEA3888903, study PRJEB22519) | human gut metagenome | biome: human gut; feature: human-associated habitat; material: faeces | place: Denmark | collected 2010
TGGTCTTCATATCGATCAGACTTACAAACGTGCCTCTCTGCGGATACACGGTCAGAAGCATCCGTTCCTTTAACCGGCTGATGACAGTCCGGATGATATGCCGGGAGACTCCGTACTGCCTGCAAAGCTCATTTTCACTGATCTTGTCTCCCGGCAGATAGACCAGTTTCTCTATTTTATTACACAGATCCTCATAAATTTCGTCGCTGTTCATGGTTTCCTGCGGTATCATAATTCGCCTTCCCCTCTTGCTTATTTTCCTGATTTCAGGTTCATATAGGCAAATATTCTGTCATTTCTACCACAATTATAAAGGAATTCCATTTTTTTAGCAACCCGGAATAACGGACAGAAAAGAGGGGGTATGAGCACACTTTTCATATTTTGTCATCACATCATTAGCGGAACTTTGCTGCTCTCTTCTCCTTAAATGAAGCAAAGCCCTCAATCTGGTCCGGTGTACCGAAGCATGCGGCCATATAGCCAAGCTCAATATTCTTTCCGATATCGATATCCATATCGGACCCGGCGTTGACTGCCGCCTTCACCAGGGAAATAGCCGATGCGGAATTATCCGCGATCTGGCCTGCCATCGCATAGACCTCATTCATCAGCTTTTCCGGTTCCGTTACATGATTCAGAATCCCAAGCTCCAGCGCATCTGCAGCTGTCAGCATTTTGCCGGTAAACAGAATTTCTTTTGCCTTGTTCATGCCAATGCATTTCGGAAGACGCTGTGTCCCATTGAATCCCGGAACAATACCAAGGGTTACCTCCGGAAGACGGAATTTCGCCTTGCTGCAGGCAAAGCGGATATCCGTGCAAAGGACGAACTCAAAGCCTCCTCCAAAAGCATAGCCATTCACGGCCGCAATGGTTGGCTTATCCATCAGTTCAATCTTACGGAATACGGCAGATCCCTTTCTGGAATAGCGAATTGCCTCCAGCGCCGTGTCTCCGTCCATCTCCTTAATGTCCGCACCGGCAATAAAAGACTTGCCCTCTCCGGTAAAGACGACCACACGAACCTCATCATCTGCGATCACGTCGTCTACTACAGCGTCAAGATCTGCCAGCACCTCACTATTGAGCGCATTCAGCGCCTCCGGACGGTGAAATGTGATGGTTGCGATCCCGTCTTTTTTGTCCAATAAAATATACTTAAAGCTCATACTGATTCTCCTTTCAGATTACATAGATTCCTGGAAAACAGAACACCCTTCTGCGGTTCTGAAGTGTTGGCTGTATCCGTCATGCTCTGTAACAGATATTTGCCAACGCCTACATCTACTCCGGCACCGGTGAAAAGCGCTGACTAGTTGTTCACTCTTTTGCCTTCATCATAACGGTCCACTCTGCATCCATGATCACAGTACCTTCCTGGTTTACCAGCTTTGCGGTGGTCTTTAAGATGCCTCTGCCCGGCTTTTTGCTGTGGCGTGCTTCGGTAGGAGTCATCTCCAGATGTACCGTATCACCGATGCACAGCGGAGCGGTGTATTTTGCGGTCAGCTCCAGGAACGCAATCGTGGTTCCCTCAAAAATACCCATCTGGTTGGACAGACCGGTAGATACGATCAGCCCCAGTGCGCCGTGAGCAACACGTTTGCCGAACATATTGTTCTTTGCAAACTCGTCATCCATGTGAAGCGGGTTGAAGTCACCGGAAATTCCGGCAAAGTTTACCACATCGGCCTCAGTGATGGTACGTCCCACGCTTTCATAACATTTTCCAATCTCAAATTCCTCCAGATAATAACCTTTTGCCACGTATGCCATAATCATTTCCTCCTACTTATTTCTAGTTTTCTGCTTTTGCTTTCAGGATTTCTGCCAGACCAAACGGTTCCGGGCTGAACAGCCGCTCATCCATCAGGGCTACATGCTCCGGAATGACCGGCCTAAACTCCATGTACGGAAGAATATCCTTCTCAATGTCAATGCCCGGTGCAACCTCACACAGCTCCAGTCCCTGATCGGTTACCTTAAATACGCAGCGCTCGGTGATGTACAGAACCGGCTGATGTACCTCGTTAGCGTAATCGCCGGAGAAGGTGATGTGCTCAACCTGCTTAACGAACTTCTTCTTAGCGCCTTCCTGGGTGATAACGAGCTTGCCGTCCTTGCACTCAGTCTTGAGGCCCTTTGCAGTGAAGGTGCCGCAGTAAACAACCTTCTTGGCGTTCTGGGTGATGTCGATGAAGCCGCCTGCACCTGCCAGACGGGTGCCGAACTTGGATACGTTCAGGTCGCCGTTCGGAGCAGTCTCAGCCAGGCCGAGGAATGCAACGTCAAGGCCGCCGCCCTGATAGAAGTCGAACTGTACGTTGTGCGGGATGATGCACTGTGCGTTAGCAGCAGCGCCGAACTGGGTGCCGCCGTACGGTACACCTGCGATGGAGCCTGCCTCAACGGTCAGGGTCATCTTGTCGGAGATGCCTTCTTCAGCAGCTACGTTAGCGATCTTCTCCGGTGCGCCGGTGCCGAGGTTTACGATAGCGTCCTGCGGCAGTTCCATAGCAGCGCGGCGGGCGATGATCTTCTTAGCGTCCATCGGGATCGGCGGGATAGCGTCAACCGGGATGCGGAACTCGCCGGTCAGCGCGCCGTCGTACGGCATGCCGAGGCACTGCATGTTCTCTTCCTCGGTGCCGACTACAACAGAGTCAACATAGATGCCCGGGATAGCAACCAGCTTCGGGTCCAGAGAGCCGCCCTGTACGATCTTCTCAACCTGAACGATTACCTTGCCGCCGGAGTTCTTGCAGGCCTGAGCCATAGCAGTTACGTCCAGAGGACCGATCTCACGATGTACGGTGCAGTTGCCGTACTCATCGCAGTAGGAAGCACGCAGGAATACAACGTTGATCGGGAAGCCCTTGTACAGCAGGCGCTCCTGACCCTCGATGTTAACGATCTTTACCAGATCTTCCTTGGTAACGTCGTTCAGCTTGCCGCCGCCGTTGCGCGGGTCAGCGAAGGTCTTCAGGCCAACGTGAGTGATGGTGCCGATGTTGTGAGCAGCGATATCGCGGTACATGTGCGAGATAACGCCCTGCGGCAGGTTGTAAGCCTCGATCTTGTTGTTCAGAGCCAGCTCGCCGAGCTTCGGAGCACGGTCCCAGTGGCCGCCGATAACGCGCTTAACCATGCCTTCATGGCCGTAATGGTCACCGCCGGTGCCATCGCGGTGGCCCTGACCGGCTGCAAAGAACAGGGTCAGGTTCTGCGGGTGGCCGGTCTCAAGAAAACGCTTCTCGAGAGCCTTGGAAAGGGTCTCCGGGCAAGCACAGGATACGAAACCGCCGGTAGCAATGGTATCGCCGTCCTGAACCTTCAGAGCAGCTTCCTCCGGGGTGATGATGCTTACTTTCTTCATGTTTATCAATCCTCCTGATAATAGTGCGACCGGTTTTACAGTGGTCACGCCTGTGACGTGAAAGACCTGATTCTATCTATCGCCTGCGGAATCTCATCCGCTGCGGCAACAACAACACGGTGCGCGGCCTCGATCTCCTCATAGAGATACGGGCAGCCGGTGCAGCCGCGCAGGATCAGCAGTACGTCATAAGGAACACCGTCCTCCGGATAGGAGAATGAGGCGGTGTCCTGCAGGGCAGCGCAAATCGCCTTGTAGGCGTCTCCGCGCTCATAGCGCGGATTGCAGCCGCCGCAGAATTTTACCGTGCAGCGCAGCAAGGCGCACAACCCCTTTCAAGATGTTTCCATATGGGAACAGTATGGTATAACGCAAACACAGGCACTCACGGGTGCTCCATGAGTGCCTATAGTTTGCTCAGAGATTACTTGATGCGAGCAATCTTCTTTGCCAGTTCCTTCTTCATTTCAAGGTTGGACTGACGGGCAATCATGATGCGCTGAGCCTGCGGCGAGCCTGCACCGTGCATGGACTCCGGCAGATAGCCGACAGCTGCAGTACCCATGGTCATGTTCTCGATCAGGCGCAGCAGACGCATACGGTCCTCGGTCGGAACGGAAGCAACACCCTTGAGGTACTTCTCGATGTAATCGTGGGTAGCCGGGTTGCGGTAATCCGCCTCGGACGGCTGGGTAACCATGATGCCGCCGGCCAGATCCTGTGCCAGACGAGCGATCTCATACGGGAAGCGGGTGACGTTCTGCTTGCAGACGTTCGCCAGCAGCAGGTCAATGAGGTAGTTGCCGCTCTTGGTCTTAGTGCCCTGAGACGAGCATGCAATGCCGCAGCAGTACAGGGTTTCGTTCAGGTGGGTCATCTCGATCAGCTTATCCTTAACATGAGAAGCCTTTGCAGAGCCAGCCATCTCACCTGCCAGTGCGGTAGCGCCGATGAGCACATCGCCTACACCAACCTTGCAGCCGCCGTAGGACTGACGGTGATAGCCCGCGAAGCGCTCTACCATCATGCCGGCAAACTGGGTTTCGCCGTTGAGGAAAATCATATCGTTCGGAATGAATACACGGTCGAAAATAACCAGAACCTCGTGACCGCCGTAAACCTTGTTGCCGACATCGATGTCGTTATATTCCTCGGTCTTGCGGGTGTCACAGGACTGACGGCCCAGAATCAGGGTGATGCCTTCCGCGTCGGTCGGGCATGCGAAGGAAATTGCGTAGTCCTCGTCACCCTCGCGCATGGAGATGGTCGGCATAACCAGAACATAATGGCTGTTCAGGTAGCCGGTCTGGTGTGCCTTCGCGCCGGTAACGTAAACGCCGTCCGCGGTGCGCTCGACAACGTGCAGGAACAGATCCGGGTCGGCCTGCTTGGACGGAGACAGACCGCGGTCGCCCTTAACGTCGGTCATAGCACCGTCAACGCCCCAATCGTTGTTCTGCACATCGGTCCAGAACTTGACGAAATTCTCGTGGTACTTGGTGCCGCAAGCCTCGTCGGTCTCAAAGGTGGTGGAGTAAACCGCGTTAGCGGCATCCATGCCGACACAGCGCTGGAAGCACGCTGCGGTCTTCTGGCCGAGCAGACGCTGCATTTTTACCTTTTTGATCAGGTCGTCCGTAGACTGATGCAGGTGAGTGAAACGGTTTACCTTCTTGCCGGTCAGGTTGGACGTTGCCGTCATCAGATCTTCGTACTGCGGGTCCTCAGCCAGCTCGTACGTTGCCGCAAACGAGTTGAGCGACGGACGAACGATCGGGTTGTCCACTACGTTTTCAACCTTCTTGCCGAAGCTGTACAGGTTCAGGTGCAGCCCCCGCAAAGAGTCGATGTACTGGTCTTTTGTCATCATAATATCATCTTCCTTGTCCTTTTTCTTTCTTTTCAATAGGAAAAAGCGCCGATTCACCGATTTTGATAACATATTTGAGGAGACATGAAGGGAATAGTCTTTGTAATGGAAAAGTTCGGTTTCTCGGCGCATATCCACGAAATTATACGCTCAGCATCAGGCTTGTGATATAAACGCACCAGCCGGAGAGCGTGATCAGCAGCAGCAAAATCACATGAATATAGGCGATTTGAAAACGGGAGAATGTCTTTTTCATCGTTATGACCCCCTGCTGTATGTTGAATTTTAATTGGTTACACCTTGAGTTTTTCACCGAAGCGCTTCTCGAATTCCTCGGCAAGTTCTTCGCGGAATTTTGGATGCGCAATGGCAATCAGACGCTTTGCGCGCTCGCGGAGCGTTTGACCGCGAAGCTGCGCCACGCCGTACTCGGTGACAATATAATTGACATCGCAGCGGCTGGTGGTAACCGGACCGCCGGTGGTAATGGTTGTAACAATCTTAGATGCAGACTCGTCCTTGGTGGTCGAGTGCAGCGCAATAATGGAACGGCCGCCCTTGGACAGGTTTGCGCCGCGCACAAAGTCCATCTGACCGCCGATGCCGGAAATCTGGCGCAGGCCGATTGCCTCGGCACAGACCTGCCCCTGCAGATCGACCTCGACGCAGGAGTTAATGGAAACCACGTTGTCGTTCTCCGCGATAACCGCCGGATTATTGCAGACATCCACTGGAAGCATGTTAATAATCGGGTTATTGTCCACGAAATCGTACAGTTTTCGCGTGCCCATCAGAAACGTTACGCTGACCTTGCCGACATCGCGCTGCTTGCGCTTGCCGTTGATGTTGCCGTTTTCGAGCAGCGGCAGAACGCCGTCCGAGATCATCTCGGTGTGCAGGCCGAGGTCGTGCTTGTCCCCGAGGAACGAGCAGACCGCATCCGGCACCGCGCCGATGCCGAGCTGGAGGCAGTCGCCGTCCCGCACGAGCTCGGCAATGTACTTGCCGATGGCGCGATCCTCCTCACCGATCCTGGGCGGCTTGGACTCAGGCAGCGGCTCCCACGAGCACAGGAAGCCGTCGATCTCGGAAACGTGCACAAAGCTCTCGCCATAGGTGCGCGGCATATTCGGGTTTACCTCAGCGATAACGGTTTTCGCAGATTTGACCGCCTGTGCGCCGTAATCGCACGACAGGCCGAGCGAAACGTAGCCGCGCTCGTCCGGAGGCGAGCAGGTGAACGCGAAAACGTCCACCGGCAGGGTGTTGTCGCGGAACATACGCGGTACGTCCGAGAAGAACACCGGGGTGTAGTCCGCGCGGTGCTCGGCAATGGGCTTGCGCGCCGGGCCGCCGACGAACAGCGCGTTATGGCGGAAATGGCTCTCCATGCCGGGCTGAAGATACTCGCCCGAGCCGAGATAAACCATGTGAGCGACCTCCACATTGTGGAACTGCTCTGCCATGCGCGCCATCGTATGCTGAAAGATGATTGGCTCGCCTACCGCATGGCCGAATACCACGCGGTCGCCGTCATGGATCACACCGACCGCCTGTTCCGGGGTCATCGTGTGCTCCTTATAATAAGTTCTCCAATCCATGCTTGTCCCTCCGCAGTTAAAATGCCTTGCGGTAAATGTCGAGCAGATCGTCCTCGGACAGCTCCACATAGTTGTTGCCGAGCAGGCGCTGCTGGGTTTCAATGACATTCTTTGCAAAGACCGGCAGCTCATCAGCGGTTACTCCGTGTTCGTGCAGCGGACCCTTTTCCAGCACCTCGTCCATCAGCTTGTACAGCGTTTCGAGTGCGAATACCGGCTCGGTGTCCAGCTCCGCGCCGAGCAGCTCCTCGAGCTGGTTGAGCTTGCCGATGGGCTTCTTTTCCTGATACTTACGCATTACATCCGCGAACATGAGCTGGTTGGCCTGTCCGTGCGGGATGTGATGCACGCCGCCGAGCGGATATGCCATCGCGTGAACAGCCGCGCAGCCTGCATGGCCGAACGCGATACCTGCGTAGTTGGAGGCGCGCAGAAACTCAAGTGCATGCTTCTTCCACGCATCCTTGCCGCCCGCTGCAACAGCATCCTTCCAGCAGGACAGGATAAGGTGCAGCGCCTTGGCGGAGAACAGCTCGCTCAGTGCACACGCATTCGGAGAGAGATAGCTCTCCACCGCGTGAACCATCGCATCGATGGAAGAAGTCGCGAACACCGGATACGGCAGGCTGAGCAGCATACCGGGCACGAGCGCCGCTTCGTCCGCAAACATCGCGGGCGATACCAGACCGACCTTGACACCCTTGGTGGTGCGGTTGATGATGGAAATGTTCGTCACTTCGGAGCCCGTGCCGCAGGTGGTCGGCACGATGATCAGCTCATGCTCCTTCTCGAGGTTTGCCATGCGGTCGTACAGGTCGTCCACACGGTCGGTAGACTTGGCAACAGTCAGCACCTTTGCGATGTCGATGACGGTGCCGCCGCCGACAGCCACGATGCGGTCAAAGTCCTTGCCGCGCAGGTCGTCGAGGATGGCATCCACCATCACGTCGGTCGGCTCACCGCCGCCAAACTTTTCCTGAAAACAGGTGTGGCAGCCGAGATTCAGCGCCGCAATCGTCGGATTGTAAATATATTCATTCGTCAGAATCAGGTCACGTTCGCCGAGGCTTAATTCCTTCGCCAGCGTGCGAAAATCCACGTATTCTGCAATAGAAGGTACGATTTTGAAGGCTTTCATGCGCTTTCCCTCCTCAAATATCCGGGAAATACTTCGCGTCGGCCTTAGTTACCCACTCATACTCGGGCACAACGGTCGTCACGATGTTCTTGTCGTCCTGCAGACGGATGCACCACAGGTAATACTCCGCATAGCCGGGCGCAGCGGCCTGAGAGTGCGTTACATTTTCCGGCATGCCGGTCAGGTCGTTGTTCTTAACCTTGAAGGCATCGTCGCCATATTCTGCCAGACCGTAGCCGTTTTCCGGCAGGAACTTGTAGTAGTACAGCTCCGGCTCAACGTGCTGATGCGGCGGATAAGAGGACCACTTGCCGGGGAAATGTACCACTTCACCGATAAAGAAGTTGGTTTCCGGGCAGTTGGAGCGGTCAAAGAACGTGCGCACCAGACGGGTCGAGCACTCGTTCATCTGACCGGCGCCGCGCTCCTCATTCGCACACAGGCAGTCCTCCGGACGCAGCAGACGAGCCGCGAAATCGCGCTTGTTTTCCGTGCGGGATACTGCAATCTCCGCGTCACTCTCGGCAGAGATGGTCACTCTGGTATTCTGCGGCACATGCAGCAGGATCGCACCCTCGTGGAACACGTCTTTGCGGGTAACGGTCTCGGAATTGCCGTTCCATGCGAAGGTCACGCTGCCGCTCATCAGGTCGTAAACGACCTCCTGCGCATAGTCGAAGTGCATCACATCGCCGGCTGCCATCTTGACCACGCCGAACTCCATGCCCATCATTTCCGGATGCTCAACTGCCGAAACCATGCCGTTATAGCCCTTATCGAAGGGTGCCTTGTGCGTATATTTCATAATTCTTGCTCCTCTTTTCTTTGCTCTATACCAGATTGCGTATCTATACCTTATATACAAGGAAAGCCGCCCGTCCGAAAACGGGCGGCTCATATTGAATCTGCGTTTAATTAGTACATGCGTGCTTCTGCCAGATGATCGTCGATGCGCTTGCGTGCAGCCTTTACCTCATCAGACTTGGAGGTAGATGCCACGCCGATGTGCCACCAGGACTCGTAGCCCTCCGCCATGGTCTTGGGTAGAACCTTTGCGTCGATGATGCAGGAAACGCTTTCCTTCTTAGCATCCTGAACGGCCTTGCGGAATTCGTCCGGAGTCTTGGCGTAGAACGCCTTCATGCCGAAGCCCTCACCGATCTTACCGAAGTCGGTGTAGCAGTAGTCGCCGTCCAGCTTGCCGGTGGTCTCGTTGCGGTGACGCATTTCGGTCGCCAGAGAGCCAACGCCGTTGCCCATCTGCAGGTTGTTGATGCAGCCGAATGCGCAGTTGTCGAATACAACAACGGTGATCTTCGCGTTCTCCTGCATTGCGGTCGGGATCTCGGAGTTGAGCATCATAAAGGAGCCGTCGCCAACCAGAGCGTAAACTTCCTTATCCGGCTCAGCCAGCTTGGCGCCGAACGCACCCGCGATCTCATAGCCCATGCAGGAAGCGCCGTATTCCATATTGTAGGAGTTCGGTGCGTCGGTGACCCACAGACGCTCGAGGTCAGCCGGCAGCGAGCCTGCTGCTGCAACCACGATTGCGTCGTCGTCTGCCTCCTCGCGGAGGATGCCGACTGCGTTGGACTCGGTGATGGTGCCGCCGATCTGGTCAACGAAATCGTTCATGATCTTCTCGGTCCAGCTGGGAACGCACGGTACGAACTTGCCCTCGCCGAAGCCCTCGCCCTTGTACTGAACGCCCAGAACGCGCAGACGCTCTTCTTCCCAAACCTTGCGGATATCCTGAATTTCGGTGGTGTAGCCGGACTTGTAGCCGTCTGCCTTGAGCTTTGCCATGATCGCTTCGAGAGTAACCTTTGCGTCGCCGATGCAGCGGGTTGCGTCCAGCTTTTCCGCGTGGAACTCAGAAGTATTGATTGCCAGAACCTTAATATCCGGGTTGCGGAACAGCACCCACTTGGAGCCGGTTACGAAATCGTTGAAGCGAGTGCCGACACCGATAACAAGGTCGCAGTCCTTGCAGAGTGCGTTCGCCGCCAGACCGCCGGTTACGCCGATGCCGCCGACTGCCAGCTCAAACGAATCCGGCAGGCAGGAGTGGCCGGCCTGTGTCTGAGAAACCGGAATGTTGAACGCCTTGCAGAAATCCATTGCGGTCTGACCGGCCTCGGAGTAACGAACGCCGCCGCCTGCGATGAACATCGGCTTCTTGGAAGCCTTGATCATCTCAACTGCCTTCTCGATATCGTAATCATCCGCTACGCGGCGTGCAACGTGATGTACGCGCTTCTGGAAGAAGTAATCCGGAAAATCGAAGCTCTCACCCTGTACATCCTGCGGCAGAGAGATAACAGCCGTGCCGCAGTTTGCGGTGTCGGTCAGGACGCGCATTGCATTGACCATCGCACTCATCAGCTGCTCCGGACGGGAAACGCGGTCCCAGTATTTCGCAACCGGCTTGAAGCAGTCCGAAGCGGACATGGACAGGTCGTTCGGAACCTCGAGCTGCTGGAGAACCGGATCCGGCTGACGGGTTGCGAAGTAATCGGACGGGAACAGCAGCAGCGGGATGTTGTTGATGGTAGCGGTCAGTGCTGCGGTTACCATATTCGCTGCGCCAACGCCGATGGACGAGGTGCAGGCGATGATCTTGCGGCGGTTGTGCTGCTTTGCGTAGCTGATGGCGGCGTGTGCCATGCCCTGCTCGTTGCGGCCCTGATAAACTCTCAGGTGGCCCGGATCCTCTTCCAGCGCCTGTCCGAGACCGACTACCATGCCGTGACCGAAGATCGTGAACATGCCGTCTACGAAGGGTTCCTCTTTGCCGTCCATCTCGATGTACTGCTGGTTCAGGAACTTGACGATCGCCTGACCGACTGTCATTCTGGTTTTGCTCATTGTGTTTTCCTCCTCAAATGCTTTACTCATTTCTTTCCTGCCGAGGCTCTTTCTTTTCGCTCCCGGCGGTGTTCTCTTTTGATGATTTAAGTTTAGCATTTGAGGGTTTGCTTTTCTTCTAACATCTTGAGAAATTGCCTTTTTTCTTATATTTTTACGTTACATACAAATATTTTCACATTTTATTATAGAATCCAGAACTTTTCTCTCCCCTATCGCATT
>OIWL01003415.1_pt1 | contig 11075 bp, 9 predicted proteins | sample 1587561 | NCBI WGS metagenome assembly OIWL01 (sample SAMEA3888903, study PRJEB22519) | human gut metagenome | biome: human gut; feature: human-associated habitat; material: faeces | place: Denmark | collected 2010
ATACTCGTAAGTTAGTTTCTTACGAGTATAATACTTCATTTCTTACATAAAGTCAGGAAATATATTTTTGACGGCTCATCGAGAAACAGGAACGATACTTCCTATTTTCCTCAAAAATTGTGAACTCTGAGTTCCTGTTCATTTCGTTCCGCATCGGTTACAATACAGCCATAGCTTCGGCAAGCGTTCAAAGCAGCCCTCAAGCTATCCCGCCCCTTGAAAATTGAACACGCATTCTTCAGTCACGTTCCTGTGATGATGAGCCACGTCCGTAACAAATGCGATGATCTCCCACTGAGGGAATGAGCGGTAGGTTGACGGTAAATGGATGACAGCTTCTCCATAGCTATGATCCATCACAGAATAATGATACTTCTGCCTTCGGGCAGCTCGGTGAGAACCACGGAGAGGTGAGAACCCTATGGATTCGGTACGCTGCCGGACGGCTGAAAGTTTTCCCACACGAAAACTGAGTTTTCGTTTTCCGGGGATGTCGGGGACAAATACGGAAAGGTATAGAACTATAAATCACAGCAATTTGCTGTTTGAGATAGTAGGGTGGGCTGTGCGAGCAGTCCACTGTTACATATACGGATAGAAAGGAGAAATCCAAATTGGCCACACGAGGTAAAAAAGAGAAAGAGTATCCGCCTATGCCCGCAAACTGGATGTACAAGCGCGGGGATGTCTACATGATGGACTTGAACCCTTACAGCGGTTCCGAGCAAGGCGGTGTCCGACCTGCCATCGTTGTCCAGAACGATGACGGTAATTTTTACTCCAATGTTCTTCTGGTCGTTCCGCTGACAACACAGATCAAAAAGCGAAATATGCCAACGCATTTTATTCTACACAATCGTTTTTTGAGTGGGCCATCTATGGCGATTTGCGAAAGCCCGCGCCCCGCAGATAAATCCAGAGTGTTAAGCTACCTTGGGCACCTGTCCAAATATGAAATGCGGCAAGTGTCAGTGTGTCTGCAATACAGCTTTGGGTTCATTGGATACAAGTCATTCCGAAAATACCTTACGGCTCCTCCGCAGGAGGATGTTCTCGCCGCTGCAAAAGAGCTGCTCTCCCAGCAGTTTCAGAATCTTCGTGTGCTGAACAGTCAGCCCCCTGCTCTCGCCAAGCACACAAAAGGCGATCTACATAGCATTGAGCAGATATCGGAAAGGATGCTCTCCACCCCGACAGAATCTTCTGTTGAGTTCATGGTCGCAGAACTGGATGATGCACTTCAATCGCTTATGTTCCGCTGGAATATCTGTTATGAACGGTATTCCAGTTTCCGCTTATCCGATAACAAAAAGAAGAAAATCGATTCAATTATCCAATCTGGAATTGATTTTCTGCAAAAGAAAAAGGAGGTTCCTTTATGATGAACGCAGTTGTAAAACCTTACCATGAGATGTGCCTGAACAGCAGCGAACTGATCGTGCCGCGCGACACTTATCAGCGTGCTCTTCACCCCGCTCGTGTTGCCCGCATCGCAAAAGAATTTGACGAGCGGGTTGCCAATGAGCCGAAGATCAGCTTCCGGGATGGTCACTACTATGTGATGGACGGGCAGAACACCATCGCTGCCCGGAAGTTCCTGAACGGTGGTGACGATCTGCAGATTCGTTGCAAGGTCTACTTTAACATGACCGAGCAGGAAGAAGCCCTCCTGTTTGCACAGCAGACAGGCATTTCGGAACGGCTGAGTGCAGGGCAGAAGCTCCGTGCCCTGATTTTTGCAGGGGAGCCTGCTGCCGTTGCATTCCAGCAGGCCACCGAATTGGCTGGCGTTCATCTTTCTTTTGAAGAAGGCCGGGGCAAGCAGCGGATCAGCTGCATTGCAACCGCCTATCACGAATTCATCCGGCTGGGTCCGGAACTGTATATCGAATCCCTTGATGTTTTGCTGAACGCTTGGAACGGCGAACCTGATTCCATGAGTTCCGCAAACCTGCTCGGCATCTGCCGCTTTGTAGAACTGTATCACTCCGAATATAACAAAGGCCGCTTGATTGCCAAACTGCGGCAGGTCGATGCGTTCACGATTTTTCGCCTTGCTCGAACCGCAGGCGTAAGCCTTCCCGGCAAGACGAAGTACCTTCAGCAGGTCTATACTATTTATAATGGTGGAAGCCGCCGGGCTGCACTGCCGCTCAAGTTTTAACTTTAAGTATATTTAACGAGGTATTATCCAATGATTATCCATGAAGAACCTTCGCCTAACTCGGTTTCCTCCCCTGTTTCCACAGCAAAGGACAGCCGCTGCTATACCGTAGAAGACCTGATGGAAATGCTGCTCCTGAGCCGTCCCACTGTCTACCGTCTACTGAAGCAGAACGAATTCCGCTGGTTCAAGGTAAGCGGCGCTTACCGTATTTCCAAAGCCAGCTTTGAAGCATGGCTCAATGATGGCACTGTTGAACGCAATCCTGCTGTTTGACATCCTCAACATTTCACGCGAAATCTGCTATTCTTTAGCCGGGATGAGAAATCCCGGCTAAACTTTTACATAGATAGAGAGGTGTCTTTCATGGATGATATGCGGAATACTTCGGCTCCCTTATACGGAAAAGCTGAACCTGCCACTACCAAAACCACCATGTCGGTTCGTGAGATGCGGCAGCTTCTCGGCCTTGGCAAAACAGACAGCTATTGGCTGCTTCATAAGAATCTCTTTGAAGTCATTCTGATAAACGACAAAAGGCGTATCGTTATTTCCAGCTTTGAGAAATGGTATGCCAATCAGGTCAAATATCATAAGGTCAATGGTTCGCCACCGGGCGAGGAACTTTGCAAACGGTCCTATTCCGTTCCTGACACCGCCGAGATATTGAAGGTGAAACCCGAAACGATCTATACACTCATCCGACAGGGCAAGTTGAAAACAGAAACGGCAGACTTCTGTATGAGAATTCCCAAAGAGGACTTTGAGCGGTGGTACCGATCACAAAGTCGCTACCGCACAGCAGCCGACCGTGAGCGTGACCGGGAGATTGAAGCGCAAACCATCTCCATCCCGGAAATGGCAAAACTACTCGGTATCCCACGCAAGAATGTTTATGGGATTCTTGATTGCAAAAAATACCGAGATTGTTTCGTCATTGAGCGCGTGGCCGACAGGCCGCGCATTACCAAAAAAAGTTTTAAGGCATGGCTTAAAAGCCAATCTACATACCAACTTCAAAAACCGAAAAAAGAAACGCATGAGGAGCCGCCGCTAAAACTGCAATGTCCCAAGAATGGGAAATACTACAGTTTTCAGGAAATTCAGGCTTTTTACGGAATCAGCCGCCCAACACTTGACTCGTGGGTTCTCAAAGAAGGAATTCCAACGATGAAGTTGGGAAGGGTAAAACGCATCCAAAAAGATGCTTTCGATGAAGTTCTGAAGTCCAAACGTAAAGTAGAGGAGGATGTATAATGGCTAGCATTGTCAAACGCAATAACCGATACTGCGTTGTCTATACCTACAAACACACTAATGGAACGCTAAAGCAGAAATGGGAAACCTTTACCGACCTTGCAGATGCCAAAAACCGTAAGAAAGAGGTCGAATACAAAGAATCCGTCGGTACCTTTGTGGCACCCCAGTGCCGAACTCTAAAAGACCTGCTTAAAGAATACGTCACCCTGTACGGAAGAACCAAATGGGCACTTTCAACCTATCAATCAAACACTGCACTGATTTCAAACTACATAGAACCGCTTATCGGCTCAATGAAGCTGCAAGATCTCACCACCCGCGTAATTGAGGGATATTATCAGCGGCTGCTTAAATACGAAGCCGTTGACCCTATGTGTGGAAAGCGTCAGCATCAATACGTTTCTCCCGGCACGGTTCGTTCGGTTCACAAAATTTTGAGAAGTGCCTTTGAGCAGGCTGTAAAGTGGGAACTTATGGAAAAGAATCCCTGTATTTATGCCACCTTGCCCAAATACACTGCAAAGAAGCGTGATATCTGGACTGCCGAGACCCTGTTCCATGCCTTAGAAGTCTGTGATGATCCACGGCTCCGGCTTTGCATCAACCTCTCCTTCTCTTGTTCCCTGCGCTTAGGGGAATTGCTCGGTCTGACATGGGATTGTGTGGATATCTCCCCCGAAAGCATTGAAGCCGGGCGAGCCTCCATTTACATAAATAAGGAATTGCAGCGTGTAGATATTGCTTCGCTGAACGCCTTGGAAAATAAAAATGTCATCACTCGTTTTCCCTCGCTGAGTTCCCGCTGCACCACGGTCCAGGTTCTGAAAAGCCCTAAAACAGACAGCAGTATCCGAACCATTTTTCTCCCCAAAACAGTTGCTGAAATGCTTGTCCACTATAAAGCCGAGCAGGACATGACAAAGGACGCACTGGGTGCAGAGTATGCAGACTATAATCTCGTGGTTGCCGGCCCGCTGGGAATGCCGACCGAACAATCCACCATTAACGGTGCATTGAAGCAGCTGATTGAGGAAAACGATCTCCCCAAAGTGGTTTTCCACAGCTTCCGACACTCCAGCATTACATACAAGCTCAAGCTGAACGGCGGCGATATCAAAGCCGTGCAGGGCGATTCCGGTCATGCACAGGCTTCGATGGTCACCGAGCAGTACGCACACATTCTGGATGATGATCGGCGTTTGAACGCACAACGATTCGACGATTTCTTCTATCAGCATCATGGTGCAGAGCCTGAAGCCCTCCCTCGCGCAGAGCAATCCACTCCCAAAGCCAGTCCAGTCGATACAGATGCGGCAGCAGCTCTTGCTAAACTGCTGGCTGACCCCTCTATGGCTACACTCATTAAAAATCTTGCAAAGAACCTATAAGCCTCTATACATAAACAGCGGCAGTTTTCCGTATATGGAAAACTGCCGCTATCTGTTTTAGGATGATCCCGTTTCTTTGTGTTTTTTCGCCTTAGCTTCCTCTATGTCCATCTTCAGCTGATGTGTAAGCTGTTTTACATAATCGAGTGAAATTTCATAGCCTTCTGCGATTTTTTCTGCCGGCATCCCATCAAGGATACGGGAGATCACAATGTTCTGAGTGGCTTGTTTTCTCGACTCTGCAATCATTTCCTCAATAGAGGGGCAATGTTTATTATGCATCCAATTCAAGTAATCCAAGCGTTCAGCTTCTATCCGCGATAGAAGCCTGACTGCATAGAAATTGTCATCTACCTCGAAGCGAACTTCCTCTCCGGGTTTGACTTCAAGTTTTTCCAGAACCGCATCTGGGAGTTTTACAGTTCCATCTTCACCGACTACAATATTAAATTTCTTTTCCATCGCACACTCCTAAAATCACGCAAAGTTCCTTGCATCCAGTGCCTTTACTCCCGTAAGAATACCATAAGCCCCTTCCTTTTACAAGACAATGCGCATTTCCATTCGCACTGTTACATAGACCAGAGTTTTCTCGCAGAAAGCTCTGGTCTTTTTCTATTGAAAACATTTGTCCATCACACCAGCTACGGCTGTATGGTCTGGTTCACGAATGCTAAACAAGCAAATATCCGTAGGGAAACGTACACTTCCCAGCTAATGAAAGGTGGGCATTTTACAATGAACCTTCCACTTTTCATTAGCTCTGCTAATTTTCTGCTAATGAAAAGCCTTTTACTCGTTTTATTTCGGGGTTTGTGTTCTTTACTCAGATTGACAGCGCAACAAAAAATCAATTGATAAAACGTTACTTGTTTTACCTACTTTTGCCTAGGATTTATGGCTTCAGCCCCTACTCCTAAGCGGAAGGCCGTGTGTTCGAATCACATCGGGGACGCCAGTGCAAAAACCAAGCCCGGAAGGTTTACGAACCCTCCGGGCTTGGTTTTTTCTCTATTGAAAGTGAAAGCGCCAACGCAGCGCTCACACCAGCTTTGCCCCGGCGTGGGGCAGGCTTTCTGCGCCAAGGCTTTGCAGCTTTTGGGGCAGGGCGGCAAGGTCGCCGCCGGTATAATACCAGCCCGCAGCCAGTGCTGCCAGTGCCAGCAGCAAAAGCACCACCAGTGCCTTGCCCAGCCTGCGGCGCTTCGGGCGCGGCGATGCAGACTGTTCCGCCGTGAGGGAGGCAGGGGTCAGGGCTGCATCCGGCACGGCTCTGCCATAGGGCTGCCAGTTTGTGCCCCCAGCCTGCGGCAGACCACAGGCGGCACGGCGCAGCATATCCAGCAGCCATAGCCCGGGGTTCTCGTCCGACGCAAGGCACCGCAGCCAGCAGCCCTTTTTACCGCCCACCAGCAGCAGACGGCTTTGGGGCAGTTCCACACAGCCCACCGTCAGCGCGGCACCGGTCAGCTTCTGCATGACCTGCACCCGCGCCAGTATGCGGGCAGGCTCTGCCTGCGGTGCCTTGCGCAGCTTGCGGCTGAGCCGGGCGGTGAGCGCGGTATTGGCGTAGCTCATAGCGCCAAAATCGAATACCTTTTCCGCGCCGGGAAGGTTTTCCAGCCGGGTCTCCAGCAGCGCCCCGGCGGCGGTATCACTGCACACCAGCAGCTTGCGGTGCTGTTCCAGCGCCTGCACTGCGGCAGCGGCAAGAGTCTGCTCCCCTTCCCCGTACAGCGCCGGGGCAAGGCTTGTCCGCAGCAGTTGTACTGCCCGGTGCAGTTGCTGCGGGGTGCTGCTTTGCAGCGCCACCAGCGTTTCCGCACCCCGGCTGCGGCAGTGCACCGTGCCCTGCCAAGCGTCCGGCAGGGCTTCCACAACCTTTTGCACGGTCTGCTCCGGCGCACCGAACAGCCGCAGCACGCAGCCCGCCGGGCACTTTTCTTCTTTTGTCATGACGCATCCCCCCTGCGGCCGCAGGGGCCGCCCTTACTCTTCCCGCAGGGTCTCGTCCAAGGCGGTCAGGGCGGCGGGGTCATGCTGTGCGCTTTCGGCCAGCACCTGCGTACCGGCAGGGGTCTTGCCCTGTGCCAGCCGCAGCGCCATTTCCAGCGCAGTCTGTGCGGCGCGGGCGCGGATGAGCGCACGGTCCGGACGGGAGACGAACAGCTTTTTCACATACACCCTGTCTCCCCGGGCAGCGCCCAGATACACCGTGCCCACAGGCCGGACGGCATCGCCGCCGCCGGGGCCTGCCAGACCGGTAACGCTGACCGCGATATCCGCACCGGCGGCCTTTGCCGCGCCCAGCGCCATCTGCGCCGCCACGGGAGCCGACACCACATTATATTGCGCAATGACCGCCGGGTCCACCCCGACAAGCTTCGCCTTGGCCTGCTCCCAGTAGGTCACAAAGCCGTAGCCGAACACCTCGCTTGCGCCGGACACACTGGTCAGGCGCTGCGCGATCATGCCGCCGGTGCAGCTTTCGGCGGTGGCAATGGTCAGGCCGTTGGCCCGCAGCGTATGCACCACCGTCTCTTCCAACCCGGCGACATCCTCATCATACACCGCATCGCCCAGCAGATCATAGAACTTTTTGGCGTAGGCGCGGCACATGGTCTGCGCCTCGGCGTCATTCTGTGCCCGGGCGGTGATGCGGATCTCGCACTCGCCGGTCTTGCAGTAGATAGCAGCGGTGGGGTTCGGGTTTTCCAGCAGCGCACGCACCCGGTACTCCAGATTGCTCTCGCCGCCCAGCACCCGCAGCGTCAGGCTGTGCAGAGCACAACTCTGCCGCGCCAGCAGCAGCGGGCGCACGCTTTCCTCCCACATGGCCTTCATCTCATGGGGCACGCCGGGCATCAGCACGGCACAGTGACCGTCCTGCTCGAACCATGCGCCCGGCGCGGTGCCGTGGTGGTTGACCACCTTATGCCCGTGCACCGGCACCATGGCCTGCTTGCGGTTGTTGGGGGTGGTCTCACGCCCGGTGCGGGTAAAGAAGTCCACGATCTTCTGCCACTCCTCCGGGTCAAAGGTAAGGGTGTCGCCAAAGCAGGCGGCCACCGTCTCCTTGGTCAGGTCGTCCGCCGTGGGGCCCAGCCCGCCGGTGAACACCAGCAGGTCGCACCGCTGCTTTGCCTCGTTGACAAAATCCGCCAGACGGTCATGGTTATCGCCGATGGTGCTCTGCCGCCGGACTGTGATGCCCAGCGCGGCCAGCTCCCGGCTGAGGTACTGGGCATTGGTGTTAAGAATGTTGCCGAGCAGCAGCTCGGTACCCACACTGATGATCTCTGCTGTCATGGACAAATCAACCCTCGAATTCTACCTGATCGGTGATGCGCACCCGGATGCGCTCGGTCTGCTCTGCGGCCTCGGCCTCCAGCGCGGCAAGGCCGGGCATGGCAGCTTCGGCGGCAAGGATCTCCTCCAGCTCGGGGCGGATCTTCGGGTGTGGCGGGGTGAAGATGGTGCAGCAGTCCTCATAGGGCAGGATGCTGGTCTCAAAGGTATTGATATGGCGGGAGGTCTCAATGATCTCGGTCTTGTCCATACCGATGAGCGGGCGCAGGATGGGCAGGTCCTGTGCAGCATCGGTGCACTGCAGCGCCTTGACGGTCTGGCTTGCCACCTGTGCCAGACTTTCGCCGGTGACCAGCGCTTCACAGCCCTGCTTTTTGGCAATCACGTTTGCAATGCGCATCATGCTGCGGCGCATCAGCACCGTGAACAGCACATCCGGAGCATTATCCCGAATGTATTCCTGGGGTTTTGTGTAGGGCACTACAAACAGGTTGGCGCTGCCGGTATACACGGTGATGAGCTGTGCCAGAGCCTTTACTTTTAGTTTTGCACGCTCAGAAGTATACGGAGGGGACGCGAAATGGATGTGATCCAGTGCCAGACCGCGCTTTGCCATGCGATAAGCTGCCACCGGGCTGTCGATGCCGCCAGAGAGCATATTCAGGGCACGGCCGCTGGTGCCCACGGGCAGACCGCCCTCACCCGGTATTTTTGGGCCGTGAATATACGCACCGTAATCTCGAATCTCCACAATGACCTTGAACTGCGGGTTATGCACATCCACCTTCAGGTAGTTGTGCTTGCCCAGCAGATAAGCGCCCAGCTCCCGCATCAGCTCCGGGCTGGTCATGGGGTAGGTCTTGTCGGCGCGGCGGGCTTCCACCTTGAAGGTACGGATGCCGTGCAGCGCGCTGCCCAGATAGTCCTCGGCGGTCTGGCAGATGGTATCGAAATCCTTTTCGCACACCACGGCGCGGCTGAGCGCGGCAAGGCCGAACACCTTGCTGACCCGCTCAAAGGCAAGATCCATATCCACGTCCTCTTCCTCAGGTTCCATATAAAAAGTGGACTGGGTGCAGTACACCTTGAACTTGCCCACCGTCTTAAGACGGTAGCGCAGAATCTTCATCATGGCTGCTTCGAACTGGTTGCGATTGAGGCCTTTCAGGGACATTTCGCCCTGATAGCCCATAATAATTTCCTTCATAAATGTTGCATCTCCTGATGTGGGATTTATAATGGCCTCCGCTTTCGCTCTGGCCATATTCAGCGGAAAAATTGTTTTACTCTATGAATGGAAAATGACTGCGGTCATTTTCCATTCACCCTTTCACGCATTAGGGTCGCGCAGGCAAACTGCATCTTCCCATAGAACGGCTGACAGCTTTCTCTTCGGACACGAATCGGGCCATTCCATCGCCCGCCCTATTGCCCTGCGGGCAACAGGGTCCCACCCCAGCGGACGGTCCTCAGAGAAACTGTCAGCCGTTCTGCGGCTTCTGTTTTTACTTTCTGATCTTCTGCAAGTGCTTCATGCCGTCCTCGAAGCGGTTGAGGAAAGCATCCACATCCTCCGGGGTGTTATCGGCACAGAAGGACACCCGGATGGCAGTGTCGATGGCAAGCGGGTCGCGCCCCATGGCTGCCAGCGTGTGGCTGGGCTGACCGCGCCCGCAGGCACTGGCCGAGGAAACGTAGATCTGCTCCTCGGCCAGAAAAGCCAGCATCGTCTCGCTCTTGATGCACATCTCGCTGAAGTTCAGCACCTCGGGCACAGCGTTCTCCGGGCTGTTGATGACCACCTCCGGGAAGGCTTTCAGCCCCTCCCGCAGCTGCCGGTTCAGCGCACGCATGGCGGTGTCCCGGCTCTTCATAGTCTTTGCCAGACGGGTGGCCGCTGCGGCCAGACCCATAGCATAGGGCAGGTTTTCGGTGCCGGGGCGCATCTGCCGCTCCTGCTCGCCGCCCAGATAGGGCGGCTGGAAGGCCTGCACCAGCCGGTCGGAAAGGTAAAGCGCACCAATGCCCTTGGGGGCATGGATCTTGTGGCCGCTCATGGAAACCAGGTCGATGGGCAGCTTTTCCACCTTCAGGGGCAGCTTGCCATAGGCCTGCACCGCATCGCAGTGGATGGTGGCATTGGGGGCAATGCGCCGCACCTCCTCGGCGATCTCCTCATAGGGCAGCAGAGTGCCCACCTCGTTGTTGACCAGCATAAAGCTCACCAGGATGGTATCCGGGGTCACCTGGGAGAGAAAGCTCTCCGCGGTGATGATGCCATGCTCGTCCGGCTTTACAAACACCGGGTCGAAGCCCTCCTCGCCCAGGCGCTTCATCGGCTCCAGCACCGAGGAGTGCTCGAAGGCGGTGGTGACCATCCGCTTGCCCCGGCGGCGCTTGGCATGGGCAGTGCCGAACACTGCCCAGTTGTTGCTCTCGGTGCCGCCCGAGGTGAAGTAGAGATTCTCCCCCCTGCCGCCGATGAGCGCTGCCGCCGACTTGGCGGCCTCCTCCATGAGCAGGTGGCTCTGCAGCCCCAGATCATAGAGGGACGACGGGTTGCCATAATGCTCCCGCATCACCTTGGTGATATAGTCGATGACCCGGTCGTCCACCTGTGTGGTGGCGCTGTTGTCCAGATAGATCTCCTTCAAAATACACTCTCCCCCAGTCTCATACCTCTGCCGGTTTTTCCGGCGCATACACGATTTTATTATACTATATCTCCCAGCCGCTTTCAAATCCTCCGGCGAATTTTTCCGGCAAAATCCGCGGTTTCTTGCGCCCTGCCCCCGGGTGTGGTAGGATAGGAGCATCACCGCCCCTGCCGGGGGCAAAAAGGAGCGAGATCTCATGAAAACTGCAATCACCCTGCTGGAGGCGGATACCCCCGCCCTGCTCGACCGCTGCCTTGCCGTGCGGCAGGCTGTCTTTACCGGGGAACTGGGTGTTCC
>OIWL01003416.1_pt1 | contig 11073 bp, 9 predicted proteins | sample 1587561 | NCBI WGS metagenome assembly OIWL01 (sample SAMEA3888903, study PRJEB22519) | human gut metagenome | biome: human gut; feature: human-associated habitat; material: faeces | place: Denmark | collected 2010
ATCGCCAGACGAACGGTATCTCCGTTTGCGATAATCGCCAAATCTTTACCTTCTTTTAACTTGTTGGCTTTGCCGATCTCGAAGGTTGCATTCTCATCATAGATCACCGGAATAGCATCTCTGGTAAATCTTAAGTATACCGGTCCGTCAAATTCAGCCGCTGCTTCAACAAGACGGCGAGCCGACCAGTAATCTGCCGGCATAATGACCATCATGTTGGGGAGGGTTCTGAGAACACCCATGTCCTCGATACACTGATGGGATGCACCGTCATTTGCCGGAGTAACTCCACCATGAGAGCATGCGATCTTAACATTCAGCTTCGGATAACAGATCTCCTGTCTGATCTGCTCACACATACGAAGGGAACCAAATACTGCATAAGTAACAACAAATGGAACCTTTCCGCAGGTAGCAAGACCTGCTGCAAGACCTGCTGCGTTCTGCTCAGCAATACCAACATTCACATGCTGCTCCGGGAAAGTCTTTGCAAACTTGGTAGTCTTACAGGATTTTCCGATATCTGCGTCTACAACATAAATGTTTTTATTTTTTCCACCCAGTTCAACGAGCTCATCTCCAAGACCATCTCTGGTTGCGATTAATTTCTTTTCCATCCTAGATTCCCTCCTCAAGTTCTTTCATTGCAAGGGCATACTGCTCATCATTCGGTGCCATGCCATGCCATGCCAACTGATTCTCCATGTAAGATACACCTTTCCCTTTTACGGTATGAGCATTGATGAATTTCAGTTTTCCATCTTTTGCTACGTGAATCTTGTCAAAGGTTGCCATGATCTCTTCCATGTTATGACCGTCAATCTCATAGGTGTCATATCCAAATGCATCAAATTTCTTGGTAAAATCAAGCTGCGGCATAATCTCGTTGGTTGTACCGTCGATCTGAAGTCCGTTGTTATCAATAATGATTACCAGGTTGTCCAGATGATATCTGTATGCAGCCATAACTGCTTCCCAGATCTGTCCTTCATCTGCCTCGCCGTCACCGACTACTGCATATACCATGTAATCTTTTCCATCTCTCTTACCTGCCAGTGCCATACCTACAGCACAGGAAAGTCCCTGTCCAAGAGATCCTGTGGAGATATCAATACCCGGACACTTGTTCATAGACGGATGTCCCTGAAGTTTGGATCCTTCTTTACGAAGTGTATGAAGATCTTCCTCCGGGAAGAATCCGAGAATTCCAAGTGCGGAATACTGGATCGGACACACATGTCCTTTAGAAAGTACAAAACGATCACGATCCTCCCAGCGTGGATTCTTCGGATCCACATTCATCTCTCTGAAGTAAAGATCTGCTACGATATCTGCGATAGACAAAGATCCTCCCGGATGTCCTGACTGCGCCTCATAAATCATAGTTACAGCTGTTTTTCTGAGCCGTTTTGCCGCATCTTTTAATTCGGCCTCACTGATCATCTTCATTGCTTTTCTCCTTTTTCATCAACATCTGAATAACCATTTTCGCTGCAACGATTTGTTATAAGAAGTATATCATGCAATCTCTTTTTTCGTCTATTTGCCGTATTTCAATTCATTGTTGCAAAAATTTCAACAATATTTATCCTAAAATTTTCGATAAATAATGCTATCTGCCCATAGAACTTTATATTCGAAAACAAAGTGTGAATTTTTCCTCGAAAATCAAAAAAATTTCCCTCAATTCTCCCACACTGTGCTAAACTGGAGAAAGAGTTTTTTACGGAGGAAAGTTGTTATGTTATCATTTCAAAACGATTATCAGGAAGGCGCACATGAGAAGATCCTCAAGCGTCTGATGGAGACGAATCTGGAACCGCAGTCTGGCTATGGTTCCGATTCCTATACAGAGAGTGCAAAGGAAAAGATCCGAAAGGTCTGCGAATGCCCGCAGGCGGATGTGTGGTTCTTAACCGGAGGAACCCAGACCAACCAGAACGTGATTGATGCCATGCTGCAGCCATATGAAGGTGTAGTAGCTGCATCCACCGGTCATGTAAGTGTCCACGAGGCAGGAGCGATCGAATTTACCGGTCATAAAGTGCTGACCATTCCTCAGCATGAAGGCAAGATCTACGCAGAAGAGCTGGAGAGCTACTTACGAGGATTCTGGGAAGACACAGATCATGAACACATGGTATTTCCGGGCATGGTCTATATCTCCCATCCCACTGAGTACGGAACCTTATATACCCGTTCTGAGCTAGAAAATATCTCCGCCATCTGCAAAGCTTATGATATTCCACTCTATCTGGATGGTGCCAGACTGGGTTATGGTCTCATGAGCGACAACACCGATGTAACCCTTGGTATCATCTCCAGCTGCTGTGATGTATTCTACATCGGCGGAACTAAGGTAGGTGCACTCTGCGGCGAAGCCGTAGTCTTTACCAAGGATAACACACCAAAGCATTTTCTGACTCACATCAAGCAGCACGGAGCTCTGCTGGCAAAGGGACGACTTCTGGGAATCCAGTTTGATACCTTATTTACCGACGACCTCTATTTTCTGCTTGGCAGACATGCCATCGATATGTCCGAGCTGATGAAGAATGGTCTGAAGGAGCGAGGAGTTCCGTTCTATATTGACTCCCCGACCAATCAGCAGTTCCTTCTGCTGACCAATGAACAGGCAGAACGGCTGAAGCGTCAGGTGCTCTTCTCCACCTGGGAACGGCCGGATGAGATGCATACAGTGATCCGACTGGCTACCAGCTGGGCAACCACGGAAGAAAATGTGCAGAAGCTGCTGCAGGTATTCGATGAGATCATGTAACAGTTATGCAGCATCGTTTCAAAAATTTCTTACATAATACAAAACCGGGAGTATATCTTTTTGAAGATACACTCCCGGCGTTTTTATTCTACCATCTCTTAAATAATCGGCTGCTCTTTATCCCTGTGCCAGCGCGTCTGCTGAGATCGGCTCGATGGTATAGGAATCATACTCTAATTCATTCTCATACCAGCCATCGTACAGAAGACCTGCGTTGACCACAAATTCCTGTCCGTCACAGATATCGCCGATAGACGCCGTCTGTGTTCCGACCAGCTGATCTCCGCTGTAATAGGATACCAGAAAGCTTGCCATACTCAGATCCTGACCGGTCTGATTTTTACATTTAGCAATGATCTGGTCTGTTGCGATCTTTGCCTGCTTTTCAACAATCAATCCTGACGGATCTACTGCTGCTGTGCTGTCTTTTTTCATTCCGGTAAACAGTACTTCCAGATGATCATAGTCTCCAGGTGCCAGTGCCGGAGCAATCCGCATGATCTGCTCACCGCCTGCCATCACTTCACTGAAGCTCACACCCTGATAATAGTCCATGATCTCATCATCCGCATTGTAAAACAGGATATCTGCACTCACATAAGAATAACTCTGGTCAGACACATTTTTCAGAGTAAAGGTCTGATCTCCCAGATCCGTCTGTGCAATGTCATAAGTAAAAGCATCTGCCGCGATCGGTTTGTACATATAGACGCCATCCCCTTCGCCAGTCTCTTCTTCCGTAACATATGCATCAGGACTTTCCTGCGCTTCTGCCGTATCAACATCTGCTTTCTTATTGCTGCATGCAGTCATGGTCAGTGCTGCTGCGGCGAGCATTGCCAGCAACATATATTTTCTTTGTTTCATGTTCAGATCCTCCTCGTGATAACTCTCAGAGCCGTATTTGCACGACTCTGAATATCATCATTATACACAAGAACCTTTTCCATGAAACCACATTTGCCCATTCTTAAGAAAAATTAAGGTGTCAGGCTTTGACTGTCAGAACTTCTGTATCCTTCGTAGCCGCACCTGTTCGTACTTCACCGATCTCTTCGCAGTCATCTGTGTTGGTCACCACAACTGCCGTTGTCACCGGATACCCTTCACCTTTGATAAGATCCATATCAAACTCTGCCAGCAGATCACCTGCTTTCACCTGATCGCCGGTCTTTACCTTCACATCAAATCCTTTACCGTTTAATTTAACCGTATCCATTCCGATGTGGATCAGCAGTTCCACCCCATGTTTGCTCATAAGGCCAATGGCATGTTTGGTATCAAAGACGGTTGTCACTTCGCCATCCACCGGTGCGTAAGCCTTTCCTTCCGACGGTTCCACACCAAAGCCTTTGCCCAGCATTTCTGAAGAAAATACTGCGTCTGGCACTTCTGACAGTGGAATAACCGTTCCGTTCATCGGGCTCTTGATCTCCTCTCCGGAGCTCACCTGGGAGCTCACCTGATCAGCCGCAGATGTCTGTAAAAATGCTTCCAGATTAGTTTTCAGTACCGCTACCTGCGGACCATAGATAACCTGGATTCCTTTTCCTTTCAGGATCACACCTCTGGAACCACTCTGTTTAAGCAATGCTTCCTGTACTTTCTCAGGATCTTTGATGGTACAACGAAGTCTGGTGGCACAGCAGTCCACATCTTCAATATTGGCTTTTCCGCCCAGACCTGCAGTGATCAGTGCAGAGACTTCTGCTCCCTTCACACCGGATTCCTTTGCTGCATTGTAATCTGCTTTGGTGTACAGTCTGGTCTCTGTATCCTCATCTTCCCGGCCCGGAGTCTTCAGATCAAATTTGAGGATCAGGAATTTGAAGATACCGTAATACAGCAGGAAATAAATGATTCCCACCGGAATGATCCGAAGCCAGCTGGTCTTTGCATTTCCCTGAAGGATACCGAACAGGAACAGATCCAGAAGTCCGCCGGAAAATGTCAGTCCGACAGCAATGTTCAGAATATGAGCGATCATATACGCTGCACCTGCCAGGATCACCTGTACTGCAAACAGCATAGGTGCTACAAACAGGAAAGAAAACTCCAGCGGCTCTGTAATACCAGTTGCCATACATGCCAGTGCTGCGGAGAGCAGAAGTCCACCGGCCTGTTTTTTCTTCTCCGGCTTTGCAGTCTGGTACATAGCCAGTGCCGCACCCGGCAGACCGAAGATCATAAAGATAAACTCACCGGAGAAATACCGGCATGCATCTGCGCTGAAATGAACGGTAGACGGATCTGCCAGCTGGGCAAAGAAAATGTTCTGTCCGCCTTCAATCATTTTTCCTGCCACTTCCATGGAACCGCCCACTCCGGTCTGCCAGAACGGAAGATAAAATACATGATGCAGTCCAAATGGGATCAGTGCACGTTTGATGATTCCGAAGATCAAGGTTCCCAGATAACCGGTTCCTGTTACCAGTCCGCCAAGCGCATAGATTCCGTTCTGAACCACCGGCCACGCAAAGAACATACCGATGCCCACCAGTACATATACAACCGTGCTGATGATCGGAACAAAACGGCTGCCACTGAAAAATGCCAGCGCACTCGGCAGTTCAATCGTATAAAACCGATTGTGAAGTGCCGCTACACCAAGTCCTACAATAATACCTCCAAAGACACCCATCTGCAGTGTCTGGATTCCTACAGAGCTGGTGATGGTTCCCTGAAGAACAAAATCTGCGATACTTCCATCATCCAGGATCTGTCCGCTGTTGACCAGCATGGCATTGACTGCCGCATTCATAGTAAAATAAGCGATCACAGCAGAAAGAGCCGCAACCTCTTTTTCTTTTTTCGCCATACCAATGGCACAGCCTACTGCAAAGATGATCGGCAGATTGTCAAACAATGCACTTCCAGCTTTGCTAAGTACGGTCAGGAACATATTTAATATGGTTCCCTCTCCCAGGATTGCCTGCAATCCATACGTATCGATCATAGTTGCATTTGTAAAAGAACTTCCGATTCCGAGCAGCAGACCTGCTACCGGAAGCACAGCGATGGGCAGCATAAAGGAACGGCCTACCCTCTGTAAAACTCCAAAAATCTGATCTTTCATTTTTTCCTCCTGTTAATCAACGTGCATGGTCACACGTTTAATATGCACGGTCAGGTAGACTACCTCTTCTTCACTGATCGCCACCTTGTAGCATTCGCCCAGATGCTGTCGGATCATCTGCGCACATGCGTAGCTCTCCTTGTATTGATCCCGGATCATATTTCGAAACAGAAAATCGTCATCATCCGGCATTTGCTTTGCCTGCAGCACCCGGGCTGCAAAGAATTTCAGATGCGTGATAAAACGTTCATAGTGAATCGATTCCTTGTCGATCTTAATAGAGAACTCCGATTCCACGATCGCAATAATATCATCGATCAGTCTGGGAATATCAAAGGTCACATCCATCTTCGTGTCATATTCCGCCGTGATAAAATGAAGAGCGATAAATGCCGCTTCATCCACGGGAAGCTCAATCCCCAGCATTTTTCTTAAAATGCTTAAGCTCTGCACACCCACCTTGAACTCAGACGGATAATACTGCTTGATCTCCCAGAGCAGCGGATTGGTGAACTGGATCTGATTCTTATATCTGTCAATCGCACCATCAATATGGTCGATCAGTGACAGATAGATGGTCTCCTTTAACCTTTCACCCAGCATGCTTTTGGCATACTCAATAATCTGATCTGCCGCCTTGATATGTTCCAGTGGGATGTCCTGGATAATATCCACCAGCTTCTGGTTTTCCCCGGCAGAATTGAGCCGGAAGACCTTTTCCACCTTTTCATCCTCAATGGGCATACCTGGCTTTCTCCCAAAACCAAGGCCGCGACCCATAACTATGATCTCTCTGTTCTGTTCATCCAGAGAAGTCACGATGTTATTATTCACGATCTTTATAATTTTCATTAAAATTTCCCCCGTGTCAGGCATACAGACATTTTTCATAGTGGCCATCTACAAAACTATGAGAAACACGCTTCGCGAGTTTCTCAAGTTATCGCGGCAGTCGCCAAGGTCTCGTGCAAGCACGGACTTTGGCTCGTTGCTCGCGTAAATTAAAAAAACCAACCGGAAAGAACGCTTCCGCTCTCTCTCAGTTGGTTTTGCCTGCTTTGCCAGTAACAATCCAAAAATATTTTCTTTTTGAAACCTCTAAAAGCATAACAAATATGTTTTTATACGTCAATTGATATATTTCACAAAAAATCAGTCCTCATTTTATGCAATATACCATATAGTTTCTCACTGTTTCTGCTTCATGCCTTGACCCTTTCTCTGGAATAGTTTATAATTTTTTAATACTTAACCAATAGTCAGATTGCGGAGCGCAATCTGGCTGATTTATTGTAATGCAAAAGGAGGTGACACCCAACATGAGCAAGGAAGAAACACAGATGATGGCATTTCAGCTGATCGGATTCGCTGGAGATGCCTTTTCTCATTTTTTCCAGGCGATTGACGCAGCAAAAAAAGCTGATTATGAAGAAGCCGAACGGTTGATCCAGGAAGGTAAAAAATCCATGAAGGAAGCCCATGATGCACAGACGGATCTCTTATCCGCAGAAGCAGACGGAAAGGATCTGGCTTACAGCATTCTAATGGTCCATGCGCAGGATCACCTGACCATGGCACTGATGTATGAAAGACTGGCTTCTGAGTTTATCTCTGTTTATAAAGAAATGAATGAACTGAAGGGAAAGCTTATCAATGAATAAAGAGTTTTTATGGGGCAGTGCTACTGCCGCTTATCAGTGCGAGGGCGGCTGGAAGGAAGGCGGCAAAGGCCTTTCTAACTGGGATGTATTCTGCCACAGTGAGAAGAACAGCGTCAATCCGGTGACCGGAGATGTGGCATGCGATTTTTATCATCACTATGAAGAGGATATCCGTATGCTGGCTGAAGGCGGGCAGAATGCTTACCGTTTTTCTATCGCATGGACCCGGATCCTGCCGGATGGTACTGGTCGTAAGAGCCAGGAAGGCATTGACTTTTATCACCGTGTCATCGACACCTGCCGAAAATATCATGTAGAACCGCTGGTAACCCTCTATCACTATGATCTGCCGGAATCCATCTACGAAGCCGGTGGATGGGAAAACCGCAATATCGTAGAACAGTTCGTGGAGTATGCCCGGATCTGCTTTGAGGAATATGGACAGAAAGTGAATTACTGGGTCACCATCAATGAGCCGAACTACGAGACTCTCTGCTGTTATGGTTTTGGAAATTATCCGCCAAATGTCAAGGATCTTGGCAGACGCTGGAGAGCTATGCATCATATGCTGCTGGCAAGTGCCCGTGCCGTTGCAGTTTTCCGGGAATTAAAGCTCCCGGGAATGGTTGGTCTGGTCAGCGACAGTTATCCGATCGCAGTTCTGACTGACAATGAGGCACACAGAAAAGCAGCCCACATGGCTGATCTGTTCTTTAACCTCTGCGTCAATGACGTATGCGTCAAAGGTGTTTATCCTCAGGATTTTGTGGATCAGCTGAAAAAGGATGGCTATGATCTTTCTTATATGAAAGAAGAAGATCCCTCCATATTTGCAGATGGATGTGTTGACTACCTTGGTATCAATGCCTACAACCGTTATATTGCGGAACCGGCAGACGGCCCGGAGACCAATCTGGGTGTCAATAACACCGGTGATGGCAAGAAGACCAAATTCCAGATTGGAAACTGGTTCAGCCTCGGAGAAGACAGCGAGATGGAGAAGACCCCCTGGGGCATGGAGATCAATCCACGTTCCATCTATGATCTTCTGATGGATCTGAAGCGTCTTTATCCACAGATCCCTGTAATCATCACAGAAAATGGAGTGGGAAACTACGATGAAGTGGTAGATGGTCAGATCCACGACCAGTACCGTATTGCTTATCTGGAAGGCTATGTAGACTGGATCGAGCGTGCTATGGAAGACGGATGTACCGTCCTCGGTTATTTTGTGTGGTCCACCATGGATGTCTACAGCTGGATCAACGGATACAAGAAGCGATACGGACTCGTATACATTGACTATGATAGCGATGACCTTGTAAGGATCCCCAAGGACAGCTATTATTGGTATAAAAACAAAATACAGAATAGGAGAAAAAGCTTCAATGGAAAAATTCACAGCATTTATTGAAAAACACATTGCTCCAATGGCGAATAAGCTGGGTAGAAATAAATATGTTGTTGCACTGCAGAATTCCTTCTTTGCAATGATTCCGTTTATCACCGTTGGTGCACTGGCACTGGTACTGATCAGTCCGCCTGCAGATTATACAACCATGGATCCTGGTGTTGCACGTTCCCTCATGCAGGGATGGCAGGCATTTGCTGATTTTACCGGCCCTACCTTTAACTTTATCAACATGGTAACCATGAACCTGCTTGCATTCTGGATCGCTCTTGGAATGGGTCTGAATCTGGCAAAACATCACAAGATGACTCCGGCTATGCCGATCCTGGTTACTACCATGTCCTTCCTGATCTGGGCTACTATGAACCCGGACGGAAGCCTGACCTTTGATTATCTTGGAGGAACTGGTCTGTTCGTTGCACTGGTTGCATCGATCCTGTCCTTCGAGCTGTACAGAACCCTGACTGAGAAAAAAGTAGGTCACATTGACCTGTCTGGTGCCGGAGTTCCTCCTGCACTGGCAGATTCCCTTGGAAACCTGCTCCCGGTTGTGGTCATCTTCCTGATCTTCGGTGTATCCGGACAGATCATCATGAGCATCACCGGTGCTCCGCTGCCGGAACTGATGACCATCCTCATGTCCCCGCTGCTCGGACTGGTAGACAGTATTGGAGGAATCATCTTCCTAGCTGTTCTTGTCATGATTCTGTGGTGGTTCGGTATCCATGATTCTGTCATCACCGGACCGCTGGATGTATTCCTGATGAGCAACTACAGCGCAAACATGGCTGCATTCGCTGCCGGAACTGCTGCTGTATCTCTGCCGTACATTGTAAATGAACCATTCTGGTGGACCTTCATGACCATCGGTGGAAGTGGTGCTACACTTGGTCTTGCTGTTCTGGCAGCAACCAGTAAATCCAAACAGATCAGGACCGTCGGAAGACTGGGATTGATCCCGGCGATCTTCAACATCAACGAGCCGTTGATCTTCGGTCTGCCGATCATGTACAACCCGACTCTGTTGATCCCGTTCGTAGTCGCTATGCCGCTCAACGGTGTCATCACTTACATCTGTATGGCTACCGGTATCGTATCCAAATCCTTCGCTTACGGCGGATGGAACATGCCGGCTCCGATCGCTGCATTTATTGCAACTCTGGATGTGAAAGCATTCATCCTTGCCATTGCACTGATCATTATCGATGCACTTGTTTATCTGCCATTCTTCAAAGTATATGAGAAGCAGAAGCTTGCAGAAGAGACAGCTGTACCTACGGAGGAATAAAGCATGAATATCGTTATGTTATGTAACCTGGGAATGAGCACCGGTATGATGGTGAAGAAACTGGAACAGGAAGCAGCTAAGAGAAATCTGGAGGCTACTGTTCACGCATATCCTATGGTAGAACTGGATGAGCATCTGGACGGAACCGATGCGATCCTTCTTGGACCGCAGATCCGTTTTGCACTGGATGACATCAAAAAACAGGCTGGTTCTATCCCAGTCATGGCAATCGCTCCGCAGGATTTTGGCACCATGAACGCTGCCAAAGTTCTGGACGAACTGATGAAGCTGATGTAAGTAAACAAAGATTCGTTTCTGAAAGATCCTCTGGCTGACAACTGTCAGCCGGAGGATTTTTTTTGCATGAGCAGACAGAAGATCACGCCCACCCCGGTACTGACCATGGTTGCCACAATGGCCGGTCCTATGATCGCAGCAGGATCCACACTGCCATACTGGCTCCGATAAGCGATAATATTGACCGGGATCAACTGAAGTGAGGAAATATTCAGGACCAGAAACGTACACATCTCGTCACTTGCCGTACCTGGTGGAACCACTCTGGAACGCGGCCTCATGACGCCTTCCTTTACCGGTCTGACAGCCACTCTGTGCCGGTCCTCTTCCAGTGCTGACAGTTCTTCCATGGCTTTTAAGCCCGCCGGAGTTGCCGCCCAGCCAAGCCCCAATACGTTCGCAATACAATTGACAGCAATCTGCTCCAACGCCGGATGATCTTCCGGTATCCCCGGAAATAAACACCGAAGCGCCGGGCGGATTCCCCTGGTCATCCGCCCGATCAAGCCCGACGCACTTCCCACCTGCATCAGTCCCATCCAGAACGACAGGATTCCCAGC
>OIWL01003417.1_pt1 | contig 11070 bp, 10 predicted proteins | sample 1587561 | NCBI WGS metagenome assembly OIWL01 (sample SAMEA3888903, study PRJEB22519) | human gut metagenome | biome: human gut; feature: human-associated habitat; material: faeces | place: Denmark | collected 2010
GAGAAAGCCGCAGAGCAGCGAAAAAAGACACAGCTCGATAATTTTGAAGGATATGGGGCCGAGCAGGTAAAGCTTCTGGATGCTTCGATCATTAAGACGAAAGGTACATACGTGCTTTTTGTTATTTCACCAAAAGCTGAAACTGTAGAAAAGGCGTTTACAAAGAGCCTGAAGTAGATAAAAGGAAACGAAAAAGTTATGTTATTTAGTAGTCTGGTATTTTTGTTTACATTTTTGCCAATTACACTGTTGGTATATTATTTGGTGCCGCGTAAGGTAAAAAATGTGGTACTTTTGATCGCTTCCCTCATATTTTATGCGTGGGGAGAGCCGGTCTATATCTTCCTGATGCTGATTTCCATTCTGTTCAATTATTTTTGCGGAATGGACATTGCATTAAAAGCAGGAAGAAAATCGCAGGTGCGCAGTCTGATCTTTACGATCGTTGTAAACCTGTTTATTCTTGGATTTTTCAAATATTACGGATTTATCGTAACAAATTTAAATGCGATCCTTCCGTTCTATATTCCATATAGAAAACTGGAACTTCCAATAGGAATTTCTTTCTATACTTTCCAGACATTGTCTTACATCATTGATGTATATAGGGGAAATGTAGACGTACAGGTAAATCTGATTGATTTCGGAACCTATGTTACAATGTTCCCACAGCTGATCGCAGGTCCGATCGTACAGTATGCAGATGTGGAGAGACAACTGCGTGAAAGAAAGGAATCACTGACGAAGTTTGGATACGGTGCCTGGTTCTTTGTGATGGGACTGGCAAAGAAGGTGCTTTTGGCGAATACGATTGGTTCGATTTATGAAAATATCGCGGCGATGGATGGAATGTCAGTAGTGACTGCGTGGCTTGGATGTCTTGCCTACACTTTCCAGATTTATTTCGATTTCAGCGGTTATTCGGACATGGCAGTCGGCCTTGGAAAGATGTTCGGATTTGAGTTTATGCAGAACTTCAATTATCCGTATATCTCTACCTCGATCCGCGAGTTCTGGAGACGCTGGCATATTTCACTCTCGACCTGGTTTAGGGAATATCTTTATATCCCGCTGGGCGGCAACCGAAAAGGGCAGGTGCGGACGTATGTTAATCTGCTGATTGTCTTTTTTGCGACCGGGCTCTGGCATGGAGCTGGGGCAACCTTTATCATCTGGGGATTGTACCATGGGCTGTTTCTGGTGGTGGAACGCATGGGACTTGGGAAGCTATTGGAGAAGAACTGCTTCCGGGGACTGAATCACATCTATACGGCGTTGGTTGTAGTGGTTGGCTGGGTGTTCTTCCGCGCCGATACGCTGGCGGATGCGAAAGTGATCCTGCATCAGATGTTTACCTGGGAGAACGGCATCTATCCGGCATCGCTGTTCGTGAATCCGAAGGTGATTTTTCTTGCGGTGCTGGGCGTGCTGCTTTCGGGCATCGCGCAGAGTATATGCCCGAAGCTGCGGGAGCATTTGTATGAGAAAGAAGTGACAAAGACAGTGGATATTGTGATTATGGCTGTGCTGCTGTTTTTGTGTACCATGTATCTCGTCAGCAGCACGTATAATCCGTTTATTTATTTCAGGTTTTAGATCCAGCCGCCGTCCAGTTGAATTATCTGTCCCGTTAAATAGGAGTCCTCGCTCCCCAGCTGGTATGCCAGTTTTCCGACTTCCTCGGCACGCCCCATACGTCCTGCTGGAATTTCTTCCAGCAGGGCATTCCGTTCTTCTTCATCGAGAAACTGGTTCATTTCGGTGTCAATAGCGCCGCAGGCGATCGCGTTGACCTGGATGCTGCTCGGCGCAAGTTCCTTCGCGAGGGCGCGCGTCATGGCGTTGATGCCGCCTTTGGTGGCAGAATAGGCGACTTCGCAGGAAGCGCCGCAGATGCCCCAGACGGAGGAAATATTGAGAATGCGTCCCGATTTGCGTGACACCATCATCGGAACGGCGAGGCGGCAGCAGTTGAAGACGGAGGTCAGGTTGGTATTGAGAATGTGGTTCCACTCGTCCGGCGTCATATCCTGGAACAGACCGATGTAGGAAATCCCTGCATTGTTGACGAGGACATCCAGGGAACCGAAGCGCTCCCGGATCGCGTCAAACAGGCGGGAACAGCTCTCAAAATCGCCCGCATCGCCCATCCAGGCAAGGCAGGAAACGCCCAGCGCTTCGATTTCGCGCTGGGTCTTTTTTAATTCTTCTTCCCGCCTCAGGCAGGTAATCACGACATCCCAGCCATTCCTGGCGTAGGTTAATGCAATCGCTTTCCCGATTCCGCGGGAAGCGCCGGTTACGAGGATAGTTTTATGATTCATGGCAGTAAACTCCTTATATGCGAATGTTTTTGAGAATTGCGGGAGCACGCAGTGCAGAGCAATTCGGTATCAGAGGGGTCAAAAGCTTTTGACCCCAACATCATATTTGATTGAATTATAGCATGTATTTAAAATTCATGAAATAGTTTCATTTTTCCGCCTGTCATAAAATCGTAAGAAATTTTCATCCATTTTTTGCTGTTCTGAGTGTTTTACAGCATTGTATGAAAGTGCCAAAATGTGTTATACTAAAACCAAATGGATTTGACACAGCGATAGAGCGGATCAATTACCGAACAGATTCGGAAGAAAGGAACTGTATACCATGTATGATATAATAATCATTGGTTCCGGACCAGCTGGCTTGAGTGCGGCGATTTATGCACAGCGGGCGTGTCTGGACACGATTGTGATAGAGAAGAATGGAATCAGCGGCGGACAGGTGCTGAATACCTGGGAGGTGGACAATTATCCGGGATTTCCGGGTGTGACCGGCTTTGAGCTTTCCAGACAGTTCCGGGAGCATGCAAACAAGCTGGGAGCAAGAGTTGTACAGGATGAGGTCGTGCAGGTCGAGCTTTCAGGAAATGTGAAGAAAGTAGTCTGCGAGGAAGAGACGTATGAGGCACGCTGTGTGATTCTGGCATCCGGAGCACATCACAGGACGTTGGAGGTGCCGGGAGAAGAGGAACTTCGCGGGGCAGGCGTTTCATACTGCGCGACCTGCGACGGGGCATTTTTCCGGGGAAGGACGGTTGCCGTTGTGGGCGGCGGCGACGCGGCGCTGGAAGATGCAATTTTTCTTGCGCGGATGTGTGAAAAAGTATATATCGTCCACCGCAGAGACAAGCTTCGCGGGGCAAAACGGCTGCAGGAGCGCTTACAGGCGCTTGAAAATATTGAATTTGTCTGGAACAGCGAGACGGTTGCGATTGAAGGGAACGCTCAGGTGGAGGCATTGCGGCTGAGACAGACCCAAACCGGAGAAGAGAGGCGGCTGGACGTGGATGGCGTCTTTATTGCGGTCGGAATCGCACCGGAGAGTGAGCTGTATGCGGGTCAGTTAGAGCTTGATGAGCAGGGTTACATCCGGGCGGATGAGAGCGGTCAGACGAGCGTTCCGGGCGTATTTGCAGCCGGAGATGTCCGGACCAAGGCGCTGCGCCAGATTCTGACAGCGGCATCGGACGGTGCAAACTGCGTGGCATCTGCAGAGCGATATCTTCAGGCATAACTCATTTTTAACATAGAAGAAAACAGAGTAACTGTTTAGTAGGTCTGCGCATTTACTGCGCTGACCGTACGAAAACATGGGTCAGCAGGCAAAAATCCCATTGCCGTAGGCAATTTTTAATGGATTTTTGCTTGTGGCTGTGAAGGTACTGAACAGCTACAAAATAGGCATATAAACAAGCTCAGAAATAAAAGCAGACAAGAAAATGGATAGAGAGAATGAAACGAGAATCAAATGAGATAAAAAAAGAAAATGACCGCGCCGCATCGTTCATGCGCTTCTGCGAGGTAGTCCGCCATCTCCGTGCCGAGGACGGCTGTCCGTGGGATCGGGCGCAGACGCATACATCGCTGAAACCGTACTGCATTGAAGAAGCGGCAGAGGTGATTGGCGGTATCAATATCTGGGAGGCGACCGGCGATGCGGAGAACCTGAAAGAAGAACTGGGGGATTTAATGCTGCAGATTCTTCTTCACGCGCAGATCGCGGAGGAAGAAGGACTGTTTACGATACGGGAGGTCATGGATGGCGCCAGCGAAAAAATGATCCGCCGCCATCCGCACGTGTTTGGTAAGTCGATGCTGTCCGAACAGGGAGAACCGGTCACGGATTGGGATGCAATCAAGAAGCAGGAAAAAGCCGGAAAAGAGTGGACGGAAGCGTATCTTCCGGGAGCGCTGGAAGAGGCGGAGAAACTGCTCGAGCGGGCAGAGGAGCGGAAAGGCATCAAAAAATAATGTTTGAGATGCCTCCAATCTGAAATAAATAGAAAAATCTATATAATAAAAAGGCATTCGGTCAAAATGGAATGCCTTCGTTCATTTATAAATGCTAATTCGTACTTTTCGGCAAAGACTGACTTTCCTTTACCAGATCTTCTAAAGTAATATCATAGAAGAAATTGTGTACAACCTGATCGAAGCGTTTCCACATCGGCAGGGTCACACAGCTTGTCTGACGTTCGCACGGCGGCGCATCCGGTGCAAGGCAAGCAACGGAAGAGAGAGAGCCTTCGGTCAGTTCCAGAATCTCTCCGGCGGTATATTCATTCATCGGACGGGTCAGACGGTAACCGCCGCCTTTGCCGCGCTGTCCTTCCAGTAATTTATTTTTGACCAGAACCTTCAAGATGATTTCCAGATACTTTTCAGAAATCTGCTGACGGGTGGCAATTTCATTCAGTGGTATATATCCAGCAGAATTTTGTTCCGCCAGATCGATCATAACGCGCAGGGCGTATCTTCCTTTTGTTGATATCATTCGGTAACCTCCTTACTATTAACCAATTATAACGCAAGGTAATAGGACTTTCAAGGAGAAAAGCGTGGAAAACAAAGAAAAAAAGTTTTTTCCTAATACCTATTGACAAAGTTGGTTTATAAGAGTATCATTAAGCCATCGAGTTCGGAAAGAACATGAAAATGAAAAGGAGGCAGATACAATGGCAAGACAGAATATTTTATGGAACGGAAATCTGATGTGTTGTTGTCGAATGTGTAATTCCCGGGCATTTTATATGGTCAGGTAAATTTGCATATCTGCCGTTCAAGAGAATGACAACGATTTAAGATGCAAGCCATTTGCCCGGGAGCTTAAAGAAGATTAAGCGGTCCGGCTTTTTATTTACCCAAAAAGCCAAATATACATTTGCATAAGCAAATATAATATTGCGGAAAAAGCAATTATTTTATAGAAAGCTTGAAAATAAATGGAAAAACGCTTGCTCAAATAAAAAAATGAATATAGAATAAAAACGAATTTACATACTAGGAAATAAACTTCCAGAAAAAGAAAGAGAGGTATTTTGAGATGGGAAATTATAGATTTGAGACTCTTCAGTTACACGTAGGTCAGGAGCAGCCGGATCCGGCAACCGATTCCAGAGCCGTTCCGATTTATCAGACCACTTCTTATGTATTTAAAAATTCCGCCCATGCGGCAGCACGTTTTGGTCTGGCAGATGCCGGTAACATTTACGGACGTCTGACCAACTCCACACAGGATGTATTTGAGAAGAGAATCGCAGCACTGGAGGGCGGCGTTGCAGCACTGGCAACCGCATCCGGCGCAGCTGCTATTACATATACAATCGAGGCACTGGCAGCAGACGGCGGTCACATCGTAGCACAGAAGACCATCTACGGCGGCAGCTATAACCTTTTAGAGCATACACTTTCCCATTTCGGTGTATCTACAACTTTCGTAGATGCTCATAATCTGGAAGCGGTAGAAGGTGCAATTCAGGAAAATACCCGTGCTATCTATCTGGAGACTCTCGGAAATCCGAATAGTGATATTCCGGATATCGACGCGATTGCTGAAATTGCACACAAACACGGACTTCCGTTAGTCATTGACAATACATTTGGCACACCGTACCTGATTCGCCCGATCGAGCATGGCGCAGATATTGTCGTACATTCCGCTACCAAGTTCATCGGCGGACACGGAACCACTCTGGGCGGCATTATCGTAGATTCCGGTAAATTTGACTGGAAAGCAAGCGGCAAATATCCGGCAATCGCAGATCCGAATCCGAGCTATCACGGCGTATCTTTCGTAGAGGCAGCAGGTCCGGCAGCATTCGTCACCTACATCCGTGCGATCCTTCTGCGTGATATGGGCGCTACGATTTCCCCGTTCAACGCATTCCTGCTTCTTCAGGGAACTGAGACACTGTCTCTGCGTATCGACCGTCATGTAGAAAATACCAAGAAGGTTGTTGAGTACCTGTCAAAACATCCGTTAGTAGAGCACGTTAATCATCCGTCTCTGCCGAATCATCCGGATCATGCACTGTATGAGAAATATTTTCCGAACGGCGGCGCTTCTATATTCACCTTTGAGATCAAGGGCGGACAGGCAGAAGCTCATAAGTTCATCGACAACCTGCAGCTCTTCTCCCTGTTAGCAAACGTAGCAGATGTAAAGAGTCTGGTTATCCATCCAGCAACAACAACCCACTCCCAGCTGACTGACGAGGAGCTGGCAGATCAGGGCATTAAGCAGAACACCATCCGTCTGTCCATTGGTACCGAGCATATCGACGATATCATCGAGGATCTGGAGCGTGGATTTGCAGCTCTGAAATAAGCAAGAGTGTGTCGGGCTGAAAATCCGAGGCATATACATAATAAATGGTAAATTGATAAAATGCGGTGTCATCTGCCAACTTTTCTTTAAGCAGGGAAGAACGGCAGATAACGCTGCATTTTTACTATTCCATTTTGGAAGAAAATGGCGTAGAAAAATTCATACCAAACCGCCTTTCACAGGGTAAAATGCTGAATTGTTGGGATTTAAGGAGGAAACGGGGAGGCGAGTCTTGACAATAAGGGCGGGTAAGTGGTAATTTATCAGATAGAAGGATACAGAGCTGTACATTTGTGATATAGGGGGGCTCTGGATTCCACCATAAAATTTAAGAATGAGGTGCAAAAAATGCAGGAGATGAAACCGATTAAAGAAGGAAAAGTCCGTGAAATTTATGACAATGGAGACAGCCTGATTATGGTTGCAACGGATCGTATCAGTTGCTTTGATGTTATCTTACATAATGAAGTGACAAACAAAGGCAAGGTACTGACACAGATGTCCAAGTTCTGGTTTGACCTGACGAAAGACATTATCCCGAATCACATGATTTCCGTAGATGTAAAAGACATGCCGGAATTCTTCCAGCAGGAGAAATTCGAAGGAAAGAGCATGATGTGCCGTAAGCTTGAGATGCTTCCGATTGAGTGCATCGTCCGCGGTTATATCACAGGAAGCGGCTGGGCAAGCTACCAGAAGACCGGAAAGGTTTGTGGAATTGAACTGCCGGAAGGCTTAAAAGAGTCTGACAAACTGCCGGAGCCGATCTACACACCGTCCACGAAGGCAGAGATTGGCGATCATGATGAAAACATCTCCTATGAGCAGAGCGTAGATCATCTGGAAAAATACTTCCCGGGCAAGGGAAAGGAGTATGCAGATAAGCTGCGTGAATACACGATTGCACTTTACAAAAAATGTGCGGAGTACGCACTGGAAAAAGGCATCATTATCGCAGATACCAAGTTTGAGTTCGGTCTGGATGAGAATGGCAACATCGTTCTTGGTGATGAGATGCTGACTCCGGACAGCTCCCGTTTCTGGCCGGCACAGGGCTACGAGGCAGGACATTCCCAGCCGTCCTTCGACAAGCAGTTTGCACGCGATTGGCTGACCGCTCATCCGGGCAATGACTGGACACTCCCGCAGGAGATTGTGGACAAGACCATTGAAAAATATCTTCAGAGCTATGAGATGCTGACCGGCGAAAAGCTGGCATAAGCGGATCGCTCGATGCAGCCAGTCAGGCAGTGGAAGAAAATGCATTGAATAAAAGTAAAAAAGCTGCTGTGAAAAGAATGAAATTCTTGTTTCACGGCAGCTTTTATATATGGAAATAAAAAACAAATATATCACTAGTTCGTAATCTGCAGCAGAGGGGCTGTTTACAGATGTGTGCTTTTGAAAGGAAAAATAAAAGATGCGCGATTTTATGGATTTATTTAGCTTAAAGGGGAAAAAAGCGATCGTCACGGGCGGAACCAGAGGACTTGGCTATGGCATGGCAGAGGGACTGTGCAGAGCTGGGGCGGAGGTTGCTATTTTGGGAACAAGTGAGAAGGTGCGGGAGAGCGCTGATGCGCTTGCACGGACAACCGGTGTGGTGGTTCACGGAATAGTGGGAGATCTGCTAAGAGAAGAGGAGGTTCCGAATATCTATAAGCGTCTGATGGAAAGCCTTGATGGTCAGGCGGATATACTGGTAAACTGTGCGGGAGTTCAGCACCGGTGCGTGGCAGAAGATTTTCCGATGGAAGAGTGGAATCGGATTCTGCGAGTGAATTTAGGTGCTATGTTCCAGATGTCTCAGCTGGCGGCGCGGGATATGCTGCAGCGTGGATACGGCAGAATTATTAATGTGGCATCGATGACCTCCTTCTTCGGAAGTGTGATGATACCGGCATACGCGGCAAGTAAGGGCGGTGTGGCGCAGCTCACGAAAGCCTGCTCCAATGAATGGTCATCGCGTGGTGTGACCGTCAATGCGATCGCACCTGGTTATATGGAGACAAAGCTCACATCGGATATGAAAGCCAAAAATCCAGATCAGTATGAAGAGGTAACGGCGCGGATCCCGATGCACCGCTGGGGGAAGGCGGAGGATCTGGCAGGAATTACCGTGTTTTTAGCGAGTGACGCGGCAGAATATATAACGGGAGCGGTAATCCCGGTGGATGGCGGCTACCTGGCGAAGTAAACGAGAGAAAAGGAAAGAAATATGAATCTATTTGATATAGTAGGTCCGGTGATGGTCGGACCGTCCAGTTCCCACACAGCGGGCGCGGTTCGGATTGGATTTGTGGCGCAGAAGCTTCTTGGGGAACCGGTTAAGCGGGCAAAGATTGGTCTGTACGGCTCATTTCTGGCAACGGGAACCGGACACGGAACCCAGAAAGCGCTGATTGCGGGACTTTTAGGAATGGTGCCGGACGACATGCGGATTCCGGACAGCTTTCACCTGGCAGAGGAGAAAGGGATTGAGTTTTCCTTTGAGGAAGCTAATTTAAAAGAGGCGCATCCAAATTCGGCGGAACTGGAGCTTGAGGGCATTTCCGGGCGCAGTCTGACGGTAGTAGGTGAATCACTGGGCGGTTCCCGGATCAATATTGCGAAGGTCGATGGGATTGAAGCCAATTTTTCCGGCAGTTATCCAACCTTGGTTGTCCACAACGACGATCAGCCGGGACATGTGGCGGATGTGACGGCGATGCTGGCGCACAAATCGATCAATATTGCGACGATGCAGCTCTACCGTGCGGCGCGCGGCGGCATGGCAGTGATGGTTATTGAGTGCGATCAAGAGATTCCGGAAGAAGGGCTTGTGTGGCTGCGCCGTCAGGAGGGTATCCGAAAGGTAACATATTTAAGTCTTCGATAGGAAAGGTTCATATAAGAAAAGGAATGGAACGGGAAAATGGAAATGTTATATCATTCAGTGAGTGATCTGGTTCGCTTAGCGAACGAACATCAAATTCCGCTCTGGAAGGTGGTTCTTCTGGCAGATGTGCAGGAACGCCAGGTGACGGTGGAAGAATCGTTTGAAACAATGCGGCAGATGTATCAGGCGATGCGCCAGGCAGATCAGGAATACGACGGCTCGATCGTCTCGGCAAGTGGAATGGCGGGCGGCGACGGAGAAAAACTGCACGCATACAATGCCTCCGGTCGCAGCCTGGCGGGCGAATACATGGGGCTTGTGATGGAAAAAGCGGTGAAAATGGGAGAGTCCAACGCCTGTATGAAACGAATCGTGGCGGCTCCGACGGCGGGCGCATGCGGGGTGATTCCGGCGGTATTTTTGTCGTATGAGGAATATTGTAAGGAAACGGAGAACCGGATGGTCGAGGCGCTCTTTGTCAGTGCAGGAATCGGTGCGGTTATTGCAGAAAATGCGAGCATCGCCGGTGCATCGGGTGGATGCCAGGCGGAGATTGGTTCAGCAAGTGCGATGGCAGCAGGAGGGCTGGCATATCTGCAGGGCGGCGATGCGGAGTGTATCGCGAATGCAGCGGCATTTGCCCTCAAAAATATGTTGGGACTAACCTGTGATCCGGTCTGCGGTCTGGTTGAAGTTCCGTGTATCAAGCGGAATTCCGCTGGCGCCGTCAACGCGGCGGTCAGCGCGCAGATGGCAATGGCGGGAATCAAGAGCGCGATCCCGGCAGACGAGGTCGTCGATTCCATGCGCCGGATCGGCAATGCGCTTCCGGCTGCTTTACGCGAGACGAGTGAAGGCGGTCTGGCAGTGACCGAGAGCGCCAGAAAGATAGCAGAACGGATGGGAAAGAAGGAGCACATTGCGTAGAAAACCCGGGAAGGCAATGAAAATCAATAGAGCCAGACAGCACGCGATTGCAGAACCTGTCAGAACTGTTCCAGCTGCTGATTAGAAAATAAAATTGTAGAAGAAAGAACAGCAATATAGAAATAGATCTGTTTAAATGATGCCAGAATATTCTTAAAAATCACAAAAAAACATATAAAATAGCAAATTTAGAAAAATGCTTGACTTTCCGGGAATGCTCTGGTATCATAACATACGTCCTTGAGACAGGGACAAAAACAAAACACGAAATGAAAGAAATGATTTGAAGATTCTTGACGAACTCAGAAAAATTTCGAAAAAACGTGGATTTGTAAAAAAATAAAAAAGTGTTGACAAAAGCAAAAACTTTTGATAAACTATAAAAGTTGCTGCTGAGGCAACACAAAGAACCTTGAAAACTGAACAGTATGTAAAACCCTGAAAATTCTAAGAACAAAGGCTTTTGGTTAAGCCTTGAAGTTCAAGAGAACATTCAGAACAAAACCAAAACAACAGTAATAACGGTTAAAATTAGCCAAGCGAATTTTGACTGGAATCAAAACTTTAACATGAGAGTTTGATCCTGGCTCAGGATGAACGCTGGCGGCGTGCTT
>OIWL01003422.1_pt1 | contig 11064 bp, 10 predicted proteins | sample 1587561 | NCBI WGS metagenome assembly OIWL01 (sample SAMEA3888903, study PRJEB22519) | human gut metagenome | biome: human gut; feature: human-associated habitat; material: faeces | place: Denmark | collected 2010
ACAAGATCGGCGGCGTCATGCGGTACGGCATCCCCAACTACCGCCTGCCCGACAGTGTGCTGGACGACTTCCAGTATCACCATCTGGATCTGAAGGGGATCCGCTTCCGCCCCAACACCGCCATCGGCAAGACCATCACCATCGACGATCTCTTCCGCGACGGTTACATGAGCGTCTTCATCGGTGCCGGTCTGTGGAAGGCCAACGCCATGCACATCAAGGGCGAGACCCTTGGCAATGTGGCGTTTGGCATCGACTACCTGGCCAACTCCAAGGCGTTCCACCTGGGCAGCGACATCGCCGTCATCGGTGTGGGCAACTCCGCCATGGACTGCGCCCGCACCGCCATCCGGAACGGTGCCCGCCATGTGACCTGCTACGCCCGCCGCGATGAAACCTGCATCAGCGCCTCCGAGTACGAGGTGCGCTACGCCAAGCTCGAAGGCGTGGGCTTCCGCTTCTGCAAGGCTCCCGTCGAGATCCGTGAGAACGGCCTCATCTGCCGCGACACCGTCAAGGGCGAGGACGGCAAGTTCACCCAGGTGGAGGGCAGCGAGACCTTCTATCCCCACACCGGCGTCATCGTCTCTGTGAGCCAGGGTTCCGAGAGCAACCTCGTCAAGACCACCACCGGCATCGAAACCAACCAGCGCGGCCTGCTCACCGTCAGTGAGGACGGCAGCACCACCCGCCCCGGCGTCTTTGCAGGCGGCGATGCGGTCATGGGTGCCCGCACCGTCGTCGAGGCTGTGGCCATCGCCAAGCAGGTGGCGCAGTCCATGGACGAGTATATGAAGAGCCTGCCCGCTGATACCACCCCCGACCCCTACGCCGGCATCCCCACCTTCGAGACGCCCACCTCGGATGTGCTCGGCAAACAGAACATCGAATGAACCCAGCCAGCCCGGCCCCGCCGCCGGGCTGGCTTTTTATGTCGGATCTGTAAATATTCGGAGCCTTTTACATTCTTAGCCAATTCTTAGTTGCCCTGCATCGTCATTTCTTGTATACTAGAGATAAATCACAGCGTGATTATTCCAAAGAGGATACCTGTTTTTGTCATTCCGACGCAAAACAGGTCCAGAAAGGTCGGTGGACACTATACGCAAAGGTTCGCTTCCCAAACTGCGGGAAAAACTGCTCGAAGCACTGCAGGCCGTGCTGCCCATCGTGGCGATCGTGCTGGTGCTCTGCTTTTCCATCGCGCCGGTCTCCCCCAGCATCCTGCTCTGCTTTCTGCTGGGTGCGGCCATGATCATCGTGGGCATCATGTTCTTTACCCTGGGTGCCGAGATGAGCATGAGCCCCATGGGCGAGCGGGTGGGCGCGGTGCTGACCCGAAGCCGCAGCGTCCCCCTCATCATCGGGGTGGGTTTTGCGCTGGGCTTCCTCATCACCATCTCCGAGCCGGACTTGCAGGTCCTGGCCAACCAGGTCCCCTCCATCCCCAACATGACGCTCATCCTCTCGGTCGCGGCGGGCGTGGGCTTCTTCCTCGTCGTGGCCTTCCTGCGCATGCTGCTGGGCATCGCGCTGCCCAAGCTCCTCGTCGTGTTCTATGGGCTGATCTTCGTGCTTGCGGCCTTCGTGCCAAAAGAGTTCCTGGCCGTCGCCTTTGACTCCGGCGGCGTGACCACCGGCCCTATCACGGTGCCCTTCATCATGGCGCTGGGCGTCGGTGTGGCCGCCATCCGAAGCGACCGCCACGCGGCGGACGACAGCTTCGGCCTCGTGGCCCTCTGTTCGGTCGGCCCCATCCTGGCCGTTCTGCTGCTGGGCATCCTGTTCCGGGCCAGCGACAGCGCCTACATCCCGCCCATCCTGCCCGATGTGGGCGACTCGGTGGAGCTGTGGCAGCTGTTCCATGTCAGCCTTCCCACTTACTTCAAGGAGATCGCCACCTCGCTGCTGCCCATCGTGCTGATGTTCGGTGTCTTCCAGCTGGTGGCCCTCAAACTCGACCGCCGGACGCTGGGCCGCATCAGCGTGGGCCTGGCCTATACGTACATTGGCCTTGTGCTTTTCCTCACCGGAGCAAACGTCGGTTTTATGCCAGCGGGTAATTATCTGGGCCAGGTGCTGGCCGGGCAGACCTTCCGCTGGCTCCTCGTCCCCATCGGGATGCTCATCGGCTACTTCATCGTCAAGGCCGAGCCGGCTGTCTACGTCCTGAACAAGCAGGTCGAGGAAGTCACCGACGGTGCCATCTCCGCCGGGACGATGGGCGCGGCCCTCTCGGCCGGTGTGTCCCTCTCGGTCGGTCTCGCCATGGTGCGGGTGCTCACCGGGATCTCCATCCTGTGGTTCCTCATCCCCGGCTATGCGTTCGCCATCGGCATCTCGTTCGTGGTGCCCAAGCTCTACACCGCCATCGCGTTCGATGCGGGCGGCGTTGCCTCCGGCCCTATGACGGCCACCTTCCTGCTGCCGCTGGCGCAGGGGGCCTGCGCGGCGGTGGGCGGCAACATCGTCACCGATGCGTTCGGCGTGGTGGCCATGGTCGCCATGACGCCCCTCATCACCGTGCAGCTCATGGGCCTGATGGCGCAGCTCAAGCAGCGCCGCGCCCGCAGCGCACAGCCGGTGCACACCACCCCCGCGCTGGCCTTTGCCGACCTGCCGGATGACGCCATCATCGAGCTGTAAGGAGGTCTTTGCGTGAATTCACTTTACTGGCTGGTCACCATCACCGACCGCCGCTCCACCGACGCCTTTCTGGCTCTGTATGCTGAGTTCGGCGTCACGGTCAGCCTGCGCACCGTCGGCTCCGGCACCGCCGTGCAGGAGACGCTTTCCACCCTCGGCCTGGAAAAGACCGAGAAAGCCGTCCTCTTTGCCATGATCACCGCCGACACCTGGCCCAGGCTCCAGAAGGGCCTGCGCCGCAAGCTGCAGATCGACGTGCCCGGCACCGGCATCGCCTTCATCGTGCCGGTCAGCAGCATCGGCGGCAAGCGCGCCCTGCAATTCCTGACCGAACACCAGACCTTCACCGTAGAGGAGGAGAGCACCTTGAAAGATACCCGCTATGAGCTGCTGCTCGTCATCGCCAACCAGGGCCACACCGGTTCCATCATGGATGCGGCCCGCGCCGAGGGAGCCGGCGGCGGCACCGTCATCCACGCCAAGGGCACCGGCATGGAGGGGGCCGCCCACTTCATGGGGGTGGAGCTGGTCAACGAAAAGGAGCTGGTCCTCATCGTCTCCCACACCGCCCAGAAGAACGCGATCATGAAAGCCATCATGCGCAAGGCCGACCCCAAAGCCGGGGCCATCGTCTTCTCCCTGCCCGTCACCGATACGGCGGGCCTGCGGCTTCTGGATGAAGAATCATAATCCTAACAAGAAGAACGGCACCCCACCGGGTGCCGTTCTTCTTGTGATTGCATCTTATTGCATCGCAGGCGTGGATTTTTTCATATTTATCCTGTATCATAGGAGAAAGGAGGGATCTTCTATGAACTACACGCATCGCCGCCAGCTCTTCTGGAACAGCCTTGTCATCGTCCTTGGCAATGCGCTCTACGCGCTGACGGTCGCCTTATTTCTGGAGCCTGCCGGGCTCGTGACCGGCGGTGCCACCGGCATCGCGCTGGCCTTCGGGCGGCTGACGGGCCTGTCCGTCTCCGGCTTTCTGCTGGTGTTCAACCTGGCCATGCTGGTCTGGGGCTGGGCCGTTCTGGGCCGCGCCTTTGCGCTGAACACGCTGGCCAGCAGCATCCTCAGCCCCGTTTTTCTGGCGCTGTGGGAGCGGCTTCTGGCCGACCGCGTCCTCACCGAGGACATCTTCCTGTGCACGGTCTTCGCGGGGCTGGGCATCGGCGTGGCACTGGGGCTGGTCATCCGGGCCGGTGCCTCCACCGGCGGCATGGATATCCCGCCGCTGGTGCTCCAGAAATGGTTCCGCCTGCCGGTGTCTCTCACGATGATGGTCTTCGACATCGCCATCCTGCTGGTGCAGGCGCTCTTCAGCCCGCCGGAACAGGTGCTCTATGGCATCGTGATGGTCATCCTGCACACCATCGTCATGGACAAGATGCTCCTTCTGGGCGACAGCCGCACCCAGGTCAAGATCGTCAGCGCCCGGTCGGACGAGATCCGGGATACCATTCTGGAGCAGATCGACCGGGGCGTGACCATCCTGCACGGCGAGGGCGGCTACACCCACGAGCCTACTGAGGTGCTGCTCAGCGTCGTTTCCAACCGGGAGCTGCCCAAGCTCGAAAAGCTCGTTCATTCCATCGACCCGGAATGCTTTCTCATCGTCAGCCGCGTCACCGAAGTCAGCGGGCGCGGTTTCTCGCTGGAAAAGCAGTATCAATAAAATCAAACGGAGGTACCCACTATGAATCAGTTTACCCATCCCGTCGGACGGCGCAGCGCCACCCTGACCGGCTATGTCCAGCAGACCAGCAGCGCCCTGCCCAACCTGAACGTCTGTCCCGCCGTCCTCATCTGCCCCGGCGGCGGCTATGCCTATTGCACCGACCGCGAGGCCGAGCCAGTGGCGCTGGCCTTTCTGAATGCCGGTTACAACGCCTTCGTGCTGCGGTATACCGTCAGCACCAGCTGCCCCGGTGCCGAGGTGTTCGACAATGCGCTGGCCGAGGCGGAGGAGTCGCTCATCTACCTGCATGACCATGCGGAAGAGCTCCACATCGACCCGGACAAGATCGCCGTGCTGGGCTTTTCCGCCGGTGCCCACCTGACCGGTGCATTGGGCACCATGGGCCGCATCCGCCCCGCCGCCCTGCTGCTGGGCTACGGCGTCTACGCCGCGGACGGTGTCGCCATGGGCGTCCAGATGCCCAATGTGCTGAACCACATCGACGCCCAGACACCGCCGTCCTTCCTGTTCGCGACCCAGGGCGACCGGCTCGTGCCCGCCTCGAACTCGCTGGACTTTGCCTCCCGCCTGGCGGCGCTGCACACCCCCTATGAGATCCACATTTTCTCCTACGGCGACCACGGTGCTTCGCTGGGCACCCTCAACGTCACCGCGCCCCGCAGCTATGAGAACCCGGATCTCGCCCACTGGTTCCCGATGGCCCTGCGCTTTCTGGAACACATCTTCCGGCATGACGAGCTTGTGCCCCAGCCCGCAGAGGCCACGGAGTACGGCCCGGACATGCGGATTGGCAAGCTGCTGGATGACCCCGCCAGCGCCCCGCTGCTGGCAGAGCATCTGCCGGAGCTGGTCGAACTTGTCCAGACCTATCCCGACTGCCGCGCCCTGACGCTGAAGAAGTTCCAGCTCTTCACCCAGACCCTCCCGCAGGAGCGCTTTGACGCCTGTGTCAAGGCACTGACTGCACTCAACTAAGCAAAAACGAGGCTGCCCGCATCCCGCGGACAGCCTCGTTTTTTGTTGCTTTTTTACAGCAGCGGTGCCAGCACTTTGAGCAGCATGCCCAGCGCACGGAACAGCCACCGCCCCTGCCAGATGCTCCTGGGATCGTTTTCCACAGTGCGGCACTGTTCCAGCGTCGCCTGAAAATCCGCCTCGATGTCCCGGATGCAGGGGGCATCCGTCAGCCAGACCGCATCTTCAAAGTGGTGGTACAGGCTGCGGTAATCGAGGTTGATGGTGCCCACCACGGCCTCCCGGTCGTCCACGACGAAGACCTTTGCATGAACAAAGCCCGGCGTCCACTCGCTGATCTTCACCCCGGAATCCAGCAGGGACGAATAATGGGTCTTGGCCAGCGAGTTCGCAAACTTTTTGTCCGCGATGCCCGGCAGGATGAGGTGGACGTCCACACCGCGCTCGGCGGCAAACTTCAGGGCCGTTTCCAGCTCGCCGTCTAAAATCAGATAGGGCGTCATGATGTGGATGTACCGCCGCGCCCGGTTGAGCAGGTCGATGTAGACCATCTCGCCCACCCGCTCACCATCCAGCGGGCAGTCCCCATAGGGAGCCGCCGTGCCTCTGGCATTTTCCGGCACCGGGATGGGCTCGGCCAGAAAGGCGTCGAACTCTGGCTCTTGCAGGATGCACCACATCTGCAAAAACAGCGCGGTCAGCGAGCGGACCGCCTCGCCCTCCAGCATGATAGCGGCATCCTTCCAGCGGCCATACTTTTCCACCTGGTTGATGTACTCATCGGCCAGGTTCACGCCGCCGGTAAAGCCCACCCGCCCGTCGATGACCAGGATCTTCCGGTGGTCGCGGTAATTGTAGTGAGTCGAGACGAACGGCTGCACCGGACTGAACACCTTGCACCGGATGCCCAGCGCTTCCAGCCGCCGGGGGTAATCGCGCGGCAGGGTCGAGAACTCGCAGGTGCCGTCGTACATCACCCGGACATCCACCCCCGCTGCGGCCTTGCGGGCCAGCACTTCCAGCACCCGGCCCCAGAACAGCCCCTCGTCGATGATGAAGTATTCGACGAAGATGTACTTTTCTGCCGTTTCCAACTGGCGCAGCAATTCTTCGAACTTGGCCTCGCCGCTGGGGAAATAGGTCATGACGGTGTTCTCATACACCGGGAAGCCGCCGCCCCGCCCATACAGATAGGTCGCCAGCGACGCCGCGCCGGGTTCGGACGCTTCCAGCTTCTGGACGACCGATTGGTTTTGCGGCAGCTGGGTGCGCAGCACATCTTCCAGTTCCAGCAGCCGTTTGCGCAGGATGTTGTGGCCGAAGTTGCTCTTCACATAGAAGAACAACGGCACACCCACCACCGGAAAGAGCGCAATGACCACCATCCAGGTGATCTTTGCACTGTTGTCCATCTTGCTGTTCAGCAGGTAGAGGACCATGGCCGCCGTGACGACCACACTGCCGCCGAAGTAGTGGGGCAGCAGATTGCCGAACCAGCGGAAGATGCTGACCAGCAGCCCCACCTGAAGCAGCAGGAGCAGCAGCACCAACCCGAACCGGCTGAAGATGGCGTGAATGACCCCCTTCTGGCCCTTTTTCAGCAGCCGGAGGCCGCCGTCCTCAAACTTCTGGGCGTAGCTTTTGACATTTTGTTTCAGTTCGTCCTTCTGCATGGCAGCTCACCTCCTGCGCAGGGTCACAGCGAACATTCCCTGCGCGGCATGGCAGGCCTCCACCAGCGCCTTGGGCTGGCAGCAGAGGCCGTGGTCGTGCCATGGGTCATTGAACCAGTAATGCTCTGCATCGTAGCCCACCAGCAGCAGGCAGTGCTCGTTGCACTTCCAGGCAAAGTCGGTGCCGTCGGCCAACAGCCAGTGGTCCCGCTGTTCGGGCACCGGCTGAAAGTCCAGGGTCGCCCAGAACACCACCGGCATCCCGGCGTCGATGTACCGGCAGAGTTCCGCCGCCGTCTTGCCGCTCTCGTCCACCACCTCGAACTGCCCGGCCGCGCCCTCGTGTTCCAGCGCACTGTTCAGCGCCCGGACGATGCAGGGCGCATAGCAGCCGTAGCCGGTGTGGTCGTGCGGGTCGCCGGGGTAGACCTGCCACGGGTCCGGGCCGTAGAGTTTCCCATCCTGCTCCCAGTAGGGAGCATGGGGCAGGTCCCGCTCGATGAAGGTATCCGGGTCGATCCGGATGCCCATCGCCTGCAACAGCATCACCGCGCTGATGCTCTCGCAACCGTTCACCCAGCGGTCTGTCTGGTCAATGTAGGGAGCCAAAACGATTTTTTTCATCAAATTTCCTCCAAGAGCATGGTTTGCTCTGTCAAAAACCGTGTTTTTGTGTTATGATAGGCAGTAAGATACAGTGTTTCTATTATAACTTATTTTGACCGGTTTTTCTACCGAAATCGGCAGGCGGGAGGATTTTGGAGCATGAACAATCTCATCATCGGCATCGCGGGTGGTTCGGGCAGCGGCAAGACCACACTGGCCATCCGGCTCAAGGAACGGTTCGGGGAGGACGAGGTGCGTCTGATCTCCCACGACAGCTACTACAAGCGCCACGACGAGCTGCCCTTTGCGGAGCGCTGCAAGCTGAACTATGACCATCCGGATGCGTTTGACAACGACCTGCTTATCGAGCACCTGCAGGAGCTGAAGGCGGGCCGCGCCATCGACTGCCCGGTCTACGATTACGCCGACCACAACCGCAGCAGCGAGGTGCAGCACATCGAGCCGGCCCCCGTCCTCATCGTGGAAGGCATCCTGCCCCTGGCCGAGCCGGAGCTTTGCAAGCTGTTTGACTACAAGATCTATGTGGACACCGACGCCGATGAGCGCATCCTCCGCCGCATCCTGCGGGACGTCAAGGAGCGCGGTCGCTCGCTGGACAGCGTCATCACCCAGTACCGCACCACGGTCAAGCCCATGCACGAAGCCTTTGTGGAGCCCAGCAAGCGCAACGCCGACATCATCATCCCCAACGGCGGCGAGAACGGCCCCGCCATCGAGATGCTGGCCCACCACATCCGCAGTCTGATCCAGAAGGCTAACATACAGTAACATTTTCCGATACCACACAGCCGCCCCGCCGCGTTGTATTCTCAACGCGGCGGGGCGGCTGTTGTTATGGTCTTCGCTTGTATTTCAGGGGCGTCTGCACCTCAGCGCGGATGCGGGTCAGATAATTCCGCGTCTCTTCGGTGCTGCGAAGGATGGCGTCGAGCTGGGCCTTCTGTTCCCCGGTCATGCCCTCATCCTCGGCCAGAAGCTCGGCATTGCCCTGAATGACAGTCAACGGCGTCTTCAGCTTGTGAGACAGTTGGATGATGCTCTCCCGCTGCCGATGCTCCATTTCCCACTGGGTCTGCAGGCTGTCGGTCAGTTCCTCGCCCATCAGCTGCAACGCACGCAGAGCCTCATCGTACTCCCGCACCTTTGCCCCGGTAAAGTCGATGTCCTCGATGCCCTTTTTTTCGGCCACCTGCCGGGATGCCTCCGTCAACCGAGCCGTCTCCCGTCTCAGAAACGCGCCGGAACGGTGGGTGCTCCACGCGACCACCCCCACCAGCAGGAAAATGCCCAAGATCAAGTGCATCGTCTGCACATCCGGCAGAATATCGCGCAGAGTTGGGTCTGCATAGGGCACTGCGTAGTCAAATTGCAGCAGACAAACCGTCCCGTCCTGCAATCTCGCGCGCAGATAATACTGTTCGTATCCAATCTCCCAGCGAAGATCCCCCGTCCACTCCCGCATTGCCTTTTGCAGATGGGAACTGTCCATGTTGGTGGCAAGCACCGTATTCCCCTCTGCATCAATCAGCACATACCGGCACAGCGGGTCCAGCTCAGCCGGGTCAAATGTTTTCGCCGTCCGGTACGGCAGGATGTTCTGTACGGCCTCGTTCGAGACCCGCGCTGCCCGGTTGGCCGGAAGAAGCCATCCGCTGTCGATGCACAAAAAAAACAGCAGGAACCAAAGCACCGCTGCCACAATGCAGCTCACCGCTGTCTGCACAAGATACCCCAGCAGCACAGCCCGCAGCGAGATCAGTTTTCGCTTTTCCATTGATAGCCCACTCCCCACACCGTCTTCAACAGCGTCTCCGGTGCCCCTGCGGCCCGCAGCTTGACCCGGATGTTTTTGATATGCTGGGTGATAGCGGTGTCGTCCGCTGTTCCATCCACGCCAAACACGGCTTCGTAGATCTGTTCCTTGGTGAAGGTCTGCCCGGCATGAAGCGCCAGATACTCACAGATAGCGTACTCCGAGCGGGTCAGCGGCAGTTCTTTTTCTGCGTAGGACGCCGATTTGCCCGTCATATCAAAGCTCACCCCGCTACGCACCATCCGGTACACCGGAACACGATTCTGCCGCCGCAGATGGGCCGCGACCCGCGCCCGCAGTTCGCCCACCCGGAAGGGCTTGGTCAGGTAGTCATCTCCCCCAATGCCCAGCCCCTCCAGCACGGATGCCTCATCGGTCCGGGCCGTCAGGAACAAAATGGGTGCATCCGTCTGCTCCCGGATCCGGCGGCAGACAGCAAAGCCGCTTTCGTTTGGCATCATCACATCCAGCAGGATGCAGTCCGACCAGCGGCAGAGTGCTTCGGTCAGGTCTGCCCCGGAGCTGCATGTCACCACCCGGTGGCCATCCCGCTCCAAGGCCGTCTTGAGCAGGATGCACAGGTCCGGGTTATCGTCCACCGCCAGAATGTTTGCCACACGATCACCTCATCACATTGTAAAGCAGGCAGGACGCCCCATACAAAAGATAGATATGGGCCGGATAGAACCAGTAAAACAACTGCTTGTGCCCGCTGCCCCGCCTGCCGTTGTAGAGTCCCATCAGTACCGCTGCCGCCACGCCGAACCACTCGTAATAATCCGTAAACATCTGGGTCCAGACGAAATCTGCCTGAGCGTGAACCATCGCAAAGGGCAGCACCAAATCCCACAGAAGCGCATTCAGCGCCCACACACCCAGCTGCACCGGGCGATGCCCCCGCAGCGCATACAGCAGCACCCCGCCCAGCAAAAAGCCCCAGCTACCGTCTGTGACAGCCGTCCACATGGGCAGCGGACTCGTCATCAGGAACGCCACCACCGCAGAGGCAATGGGCATATCCTGCACTTGGGGGAAAAGTAGCAGAAAAGCCATGACCATATAGGGCCAGCAAAGCACAGCTGCAATGGCTGCTGCGCCCTTTGCAATTTTCTTTTCGCGCAGCCAGTCGATGCCCTGCCAGATCACGCACAGCAGCACAAGATCCTGAAAGATGGCATTCTGCGGATAAAAGCCGTCTCCACGCCGGAAGGCACCGGCATAGATCATGAAAAATTCCAGTGCCGCCATCGCCGTTCCGATTGCCCAGATGCGGAGAACGTAGCGCTTCCGGTCATGGGTGTGCGCAAAGCCCTCCACCGTGCAGAACAGAAACAGCGGCGCACTGAGCCGCCCCAGCATACTGAACCAGATGGGCACCCAGCCCGTAAATTCAAAGAAATAATGGATGTGATCCAACACCATCAGCACCAGGGCAATGGTCTTGAGCTGGGTACCATCCAGGCCTTTTTTCGTCAGTTTATCCATACAGATTCTCCTTTCTTTGTACATTCAGTGTAACAGGAAAATCTGTAGAAACTATAAGTTTCTGCCTTTTATGATACTATTTTTCGCTCCAAAGTGCAACAAAAAACGCCCTAAGATTTCTCTTAGAGCGTTTCGATCAAGTC
>OIWL01003430.1_pt1 | contig 11043 bp, 5 predicted proteins | sample 1587561 | NCBI WGS metagenome assembly OIWL01 (sample SAMEA3888903, study PRJEB22519) | human gut metagenome | biome: human gut; feature: human-associated habitat; material: faeces | place: Denmark | collected 2010
AATCTCATTATTCTATCTTCTATCGGAATCATACTTGCGTATTGGGGACTAGGTGTCCAAAGTAAAATGCCATTTACAGTATTTGGTGTAGCTGGAGTGATCATTACGATCATCAGTGTGATACTTTGTGTTGTCATAGGCCTTGGTATTAAGCGAGGAAGAGCAAACGTAGACAAGATATTACAATTAGTGAAAGCCTAAGCATAGAACTATTGTTTTTTGAGTGAAAAAGGACGATTATAGTTAGATCGTCCTTTTTTCTACAAAGAAAGGGAAAAAATATGAGGAAAGTTAGCCCAAGATTAGTAGCAATAATGATGGCAAGTGTAGTCAGTGTCACTTCTATCGCGCCAGTAACAGCATACAATCATGTAACTGTAAATGCAGCACAATTACAGCAGCAGGCGATAGATTGGACATTTACAGGGAATGGAAAAGTAGACAATGATAAGATCCAGTTATCAGGAGCTGGTGATAATATCGGTATCACAAATATCAAAAAAGAAGATAATTATGCGGTCAAAGCAAAACTGGCACAAGGAGAAGAAGACGGAGCTGTCGGTGTGATGATGGGAGCAAAGGAAGCAAAAGATCCAAAGAAAGGTTCTGTAGTAGCCAATGTTACTCCATCTACTGGAGCCGTACGTTTGATCTGTTTCCAAGGAGGACGCAACAACGATCTTCAGAAAGAAAAAGTATTTGATGAATTAAAAAATAAAGATACTTATGATTTTGACATTTCTGTAAAACAACGTCATTTAACAGTTAAGATCAATGGTGTAAAAGTCATCAGTATGGAAATCACAGATACGATTTTTGAAGGAAAGGTTGGTCTTATTTCCTTCAATGAAACAATGACAGCATCTGATTTTTCTGTAGAAGATATCGCGATTCCAAAAGCAACAGCACATTTAACAAATTTACAGGTAACAGGTGGCGACTTAGATAAGAAATATACACAGGATACAAATGATTATGCGATCACAGTGCCTAATACAGTTGATAAATTATCTATCACACCAACTGTAAGTGATAATGGAACAGTGACGATCGGTGAACAAAAAGCAGAAAATGGAAAAGCAACAGAAGTATCATTAAAGATTGGATCTCAGGAAATTCCTATCACAGTGACAAGTACAAATGGTGCAGTAGAAACTACAACATTACATGTATTAAGAAATGTAGATGGTTCAGCATATACAGTTCCAACCAGACCACAATATCATTTTTCACAGGCAATGGGATGGAGCAATGACCCAAACGGAATGCTTTATTATAAGGGAGAATGGCATTTATTCTTCCAGTATAATCAGGCAAGAACGACATGGGGAGAGTTAGAATGGGGACATGCAGTTTCTAAAGATCTGATCCACTGGGAAGAATTGCCAAGACCATTAAATTATCAGGAAGATAATGGAGCAATGTTCTCTGGATGTGGTGTTGTAGATGATGAAAATACATCCGGTTTATTTGGAGATGAAAAAGGACCTGGAAAAGGTGGACTTATCGCACTCTATACACAGAACAATGAATTAAATGGCCACAGAGGACAGGATCAGTGCATCGCATATAGCAAAGATAACGGAAGAACATGGACAAAATATAAAGGAAATCCAATCTTAAAATGGGATGAAGATCATCTAAAAGATACAGCATTCCGTGATCCAAAAGTATTCCGCCACGATGGAAAATGGTTTATGGTATTAGCGGGAGGAATCTTAAGAATTTATTCTTCTGATGATCTGATTCATTGGAATATTGAAAGTACATATAAAGGAAGTGATGATATCGGTAATCCAGCAGGATTAAGAGTTGAAACAGAATGTCCTGATATGTATCCTTTAACAGCAGATGATGGAACAACAAAATGGGTTATCAGTGAAGGAGGACGTTATTATCGCATCGGTGATCTCAAGAAGATTGATGGACATTGGACATTTGTACAGGATAAAGACAGCGACCGTTATGTCATGAACTTTGGACCTCATTCTTATGCAGCAATGACATATTATATTGGTAATGGGGAAACAACCAATGGAAAACCAGAAAACCGAAGAATCATGATCAACTGGGCGAGTACATGGGCTGATGGATACTGCAATAATGTTGATAAAGTGACTGGACAGTGGGGATACAATGGATTCTTTAATCTTCAGACAGAATTAAATGTGAAGAAGATTGATGGTAAATATAAACTGGTACAGACACCAATTGACGAATATAAGACGTTACGTGTCAACGAAGCAGCAACCAAACTTGAAAATGTTACGATTCCAAAGAAGACAGAAAACAGCGAAAATCTGTTATCAGGAGTCAAAGCAGGACAATATGAAGTTGTCGCAGAACTTACACCACAGGCAGGAACAAAAGAAGTTGGATTCAAATTAAGAACAAACAAATCTGGAAGTCAGGAAACAGTTGTATCTTATAATACAGAAACAAAGAAAGTATCCATCAATGGAGAAAAATCTGGTACACATCCAGCGGGACAGCAGACAAAGAACATCGTATCCGATGCGATCGTCACGGAGAAAGATGGAAAAGTAAAATTAGATATCTTTGTTGATGAATCAAGTGTTGAAGTATATGGACAAGATGGACAGGTTACAGGAGCATTAGCAGTATTCCCATCTGTCAGTAGTACAGGAATGGAAGTATATTCTGAAGGTGGAGAAACAACAGGAAATATCACAGTTTATCCAATGAAGAGTATCTGGGAAAATAAGATCACAGATGCAAACACAGCAACAGATCTATATATCAGTACAGACTCTGGAAGTGGAGAATATAATGTCGGAGATAAGATTAGTGTAAATGCTGCAATCTCTCCAATGAAAGCAGATCAGAAAGTAACATGGAAAGTAAGTAATAACAAAAGTAATAAAGTTAAAGTTGTTAAAACAGAAGATGATGAACTTCAGTTAGAAGCACTAAAAGAAGGAAGTGTCACTGTTACAGCAACAACAGCAAATGGATTATCAAGAAGTATTGATATATTTGTTTCAGCAGCAGACGATGGTATTTCACTTAGTGACTGGAAACAACATGGTGGTAAATGGAAGATCAGTGAGAATTCTAACAGTTGTACAGGAGAAGCCAGTGGAGACGCATTCTTAATGTCAGGAACAAAGATCAGTTCAGATGATTATATTTTTGAATCAGATGTTGTTTATCACAGTGGACAGGCATTTGCATTATTATTCCGTGGACAGAACCCAGATTCTACCAGTGCATATGCAGCTAATGTAGACACACAAAGAAAAGGTAGTACAGCAAGAATCTTTACATTTGGAGGCGGAACCGGAGACATCGGAAAAGATGGAAATTACAACTTAAGCGAAGGACAGAAATATCATTTCAAAGTTGTAGTAAAAGGTAACCAGTATAAAGTGTATATTGAGGACAAGCTGGTACTGAATGTAAGAGATGTAAAAGTTGAGAATAATTACAAAGAAGGAAAATATGTTGGATTTAATGTGTTCAACGGAAAAGTAACATTCCAGAATATGAAAGTCACACCATTAGAAGTGAAAGTTCCAACAGTTTCTGATAAACTTGCATTAACAGCAGGCGAGAAAGCAGCAATTGATGTTTCCAATATCGAGGACAACAGTTTCAACATCATCAAATACAAATCTTTGGACAAAACGATCGCAGATGTAGATGAAGATGGTAACATCACAGCAAAGAAAGCTGGAACAACACAGATTGAAACGCAGGTTACAACTTTTGGAAGAAGTTACACATACAAGACTCAGGTAACAGTAAAAGAAAAAGAAGTAGAAACTCCAAAAGTTTCTATTACAGCAACACTAAAAGGTAATGCAGGAAAGACTGTCACAACGATCAAAGATGTGAAAGCAGGAGATACTCTGCCAGCATGGAACAAAGCAAAATATAAAGCAGCTGGTAAGAAAGGTTATGTATTTGCAGGATGGACATACAATGGAAAAATTGTTACAAAGATGCCAGAAAGCGACAAGAATATTACATTAACAGCTAAATTTGTTAAAGTAACAGTTGGAAAAGCAGGTTCATTATCTGTCAGATCTAAAGCAGGAAAAGGTGTAGGATTTGTAGCAAGATCAACACAATCTGTCAACAAATATGGAGAAAAACGAGGATTTAGATTCCGTTATTCCACAAGCAAAAAGATGAAATCTGCAAAATACAAAACAACAGGTTTAGCGAAAAATGTTTATACAAAAACAGGTCTAAAAAAAGGCAAGAAATATTATGTACAGGTTCGCTATTACTACTATGATTCAACAAATCAGAAAGTATACGGAGCATATTCTAAAGCAAAATCAGTGAAAGCAAATTAAAAATGAAAAGCCATCTGGGATATTTCACTCTCGCCAGATGGCTTTTCTTGCTTTATAATAATGGAAGAAATAGACAACAAAGCAGAGAAACGAAAGGATGCAGACATAATGAAAAAATATAAAGCAGTATTTAGTGATATTGATGGAACATTATTAAATTCAAAACATCAGATACCAGAAAATACAAGAAAAAAAATAAAACAGATCAACCAAAATGGAATCCCATACGTCTTAGTATCCGCAAGAATGCCCAAAGGCATGACAGCCATCAGAGCAGAATTAGAGGCGAAGAGTCCAATGATCTGCTACAGCGGAGCTTTAGTTGTTGATGAAGAAGACCATCCAATCTACAGTGTGGCAATGCCACAAGAAGTTGCCATGAAGTTATGCAGAAGAGTCTATGAATTGAATCCAAAGATTTCGGTTAACATTTACACAAACGATGAATGGCTGGTAAAAGATAAAAAAGAATATTGGGCAGCGCAGGAAAGTGATATCACAGGCGTGATTCCACAAGAAGTGTCTTTTGAAGATGAAGAAGTCTACAAAGAAGTACACAAGGTGTTATGCATGGGAGATAAAGAAGATATTGCAGCGTTGGAACAACAGTTAGTAAAAGAATTCCCACAGATCAGAATTTATCGATCCAAAGATACCTATTTAGAGATCATGTCCATGAAAGCATCCAAATCCGATGCAATCCATATGTTAAAAGACCATTTTCATGTGAAACAAGAAGAGATAATGGCATTTGGTGATAATTTCAACGATATCGATATGATCAGATATGCAGGACTTGGAGTCGCCATGGGCAATGCCGCAGATGAAGTAAAAGAGGCAGCAGATATTGTCACAGACATCAATGACAATGAAGGAGAACGCCAGATCCTGGATAAATATTTTAGATAGACGGAATTATTACAAGAAAATTTAGCACAAGGGTAATAGTAAGAGCCATAAAATAAACGTAATCTTAGAGATTAGAAAGTTTATTTTATGGCTCCTTTTTCTTATATATAACAAACATTTATATAAGAAAGTTGGAAAAGTTGCAAAATTATCAAAAAATTGGTTGGAAAAGTTGCAAAAACTATGGGATTATCATTAAATGATTTTCAAAATAGAATATCATCAATTTATCAACGGTAAAAAAGAAACATAGAATGAGGAATAAAATAGGAACCGCAGACCAAATGCAGTTCCTATTTTATTTAATAATTTTAAGATTGAGATGTAATTGATATTATTTAAGAGAAATTATTTTTTCTTAGTTTTTAAAGCTTTCTTAGCAGACCAAGCAGAGTAAACATTCTTAGATTTGTTGTTTACTTTTGTTACTTTGTAGCTTCGAACTCTTACATAATATTTCTTGTTCTTTTTCAGTTTCTTTAAGACTTTAGAAGCAGATTTTGCAGAAACCTTGACTGTTTTTGCTTTCTTAAAGTTCTTAGATGTGCTGTACTGAATCTGGTAAGCAGCAACTCCGGAAACTTTCTTCCAAGATACTTTGATAGAAGTCTTCTTAGCTTTGCTTAATTTCACAGTTGTCTTCGCAGGAGCTTTCACAGTTGCTGCGTTTGTTACAGTAGTTGTAGCTGCTGGTTTAGCTGAAATTGTATAAGATAATTCTTTTGTACCAGCATATTTCTTTCCATTAAATTTAACTGTTACTTTGTAAGTTCCAGCTTTTGTGCTGTTAGCGTCAGAATAAGAAACTGTATAATTATCAGCAGAAATTACAGCACCAGTACTATCTTTTACAGTAACAGAAGGTTTCTGAGCCTGTCCATTTTCTGTGAAAGAAGTTTTATCTAAATCGATAGATGCAATTTTAGCGATTGGAGTAGATTTTCTAACATCACCGCAATTTACACATGTATCATCAATGGAACCATCTTTTTCTAAAGTTGCAGCTTTTACAACTTCTTTATATTCAGGTTTTGTTAATGATTCAATAGCATTGGAAAGGTGGGTATTTGCTTCAAGGATATTAGCTTTATATAATGTGTCATGTTTTAAAGCATCCTGAGCTTCTTTATATTCTGTTTTAAAATCAGAATATGGCTTAGCACAGTATTCAGTTTCTTTTTCAAGATAAGAATCAGCAGTTTTTATTGTAGATTGTAAAGCTTTTACTTCATCACTATCAGAAGCAATTACAACGTGCTGAGCGATGTTTTCTTTGTCTGCATGGAATTTATATGTATAATCTTTATAACCTAAAGCGGAAACAGTAACACTCCAGTATCCTACTGCTGCATCTCCAGAAAGATCAAAACGAGCAGATTCTGTTAAACCAAGCTGAATTCCCATTGATTTATGCATCCAGTTATCAGCAGCAAATTTTGTACCATAAGTTTTTACTGGAGTTGTATAAGTACTGTCATCTCCATAGAAAGTCCATTTTACAGACTGAAGATTAGCACCAAGATCACCGTAATCTCCATTTAGGTCGAGACGTAAAGTCTCACCATAAGAACCAACAGCGTCTCCAGAACGTAAGTTTGGAGTCACACCGGTTGCTTCTTTTAATGCCTCATCTTTAACACCGGATTCTGTTCCTTCGTTACTTCTTGCAGAAAAAATAAATGAACCATCTTCCTGTTTTGTAGCAGTTTTTAAACCGTAAGTGTTAGCTGTAACATTTGCAGTTTTTTGGTAAGATTTTAATTGGTTTTCACCATAACCACCAACAAGAGTTCCACCATTTTCAACAACAGTGTGGTTTGCTTTTAATGCATCTAAATCTGTAGTTTTTACTTTAACAGGAACATATTTTGTACCTTTTACTTCATAAGAAGTTAATTTATATTGCGTACCATCAGTATCAGTAATAGTTCCCTTAGCATAGCTTACACCTGTAGCATCTGTGGATGATTGATAGAATTTTTTACCATCTTTACTCCAGTGAGAAACAGAAAATTCTTTTGTAGTACCATCAGAAGCTTTTGCTTCAATGACTGCATTTCCTTGGAAACTTCCTCTGTGAAGTCCGTGATTTGTGGTTGCACGAGTAACAACGTCGTATCCACCTTTATCTTTTTCATAATGAGAATCTTCTACATCAGAGCTTGAAGTATTATTAGCATTATAAACCCCTTCATTCGCCCAATACTCAGCCCAAGTAAGACCAACATAGCAATAAACATATTCATCAGACTGTTCATCAGCAGCCTTAACAATGTGAGCAACATTAAAGATATTAGCTGTCACAGGAGTCGCAGTTAAAACCATTGCACCACTCATAGCGATAGCAAAGGCTTTCCCGATTAATCTTTTACGCATATAGTTTTTCCTCCGTTTTCTGTAATATAAAATAATAGCGTGTACGTAGTTAGAAAACTCTAACTGATGAAAGATATGATACCACACGAAAGGTTAGCGAACAATAACTGTAAATGAGAATAATTATCAATATCTTGTCATTCATTAAATGCAGGTGTGATCCTACGGTCACTGGACAGGATATTGATAATTATTCTGGAAGTTACTATAATTAAGGAAGTCATATTAAGAAATTCGTAAGAATTATATCCGCAGAAACGAAAGAACCATCTGATACACTAAAACCATCAAAGATACGAGGAGGAAAAGTATGAACCAGCCAAAGATCCTGGTCGTTGACGACGACAAAGAGATCGTAGGAGCGATCAAGAAACGTCTGGAAATGGAAGACTATGAAATCATAACGGCATATGATGGTCTGGAAGCCATGGATATCCTAATGGAACAAGAAGTCCAGCTTCTGATCATAGACGTTATGATGCCGAAGATGGACGGACTATCCGCAACGATGAAGATCAGGGAAAGCAAGAACATCCCGATCATCATTCTTTCAGCCAAGACAGAAGAAAGCGATAAGATCCTGGGACTATCTATGGGAGCCGACGACTATATCAGCAAACCATTTCGTCCAGATGAACTAGTAGCGAGAGTGAAATCCCAGCTGCGAAGATACATGCAGTTTGGAGGAATGAATGCAGCAGAAAACAATAAGGAACAGATCATCAATGGCGGACTGATCCTTGACATGAAGGGAAAAAGGATGATGGTAGACGGAGAGCCAGTGAAACTGACTGCAACCGAATACAAGATCGTAAGTCTCCTGATGAACAATCTGGGCAGAGTATTTTCAGCAGATGAGATCTACGAACGCGTATGGAACGAAGAAGCCTATGCAACAGAGAATACCGTTATGGTTCACATCCGTCGTATCCGCGAGAAAATAGAAATAGATGCAAAAAATCCAAGATATTTAAAGGTGGTGTGGGGAATTGGATACAAGATCGAGAAAATGGACTAACAAGATATTGATCACACTTGTGATGATCGCCATGACCCTGTCAGGGATATATGGACTCGATACGATCAATAACATGGCAGTGACAGGAGATAACAGCTTCAGTCTGGATGAACAGGATCAATCAGACTATATCAAACACACACAGATGTCACTGTTTGACAAATGGGCGGATCAAGAAGGTGATAAAGTCTATTATACACAGGCAAATCATGTGTCAGAAAGTTTACTGAATAAGATAAAAAAAGAATCATTTGTGAAAGTAACGATGAAGGTCAAACCATATGATAAAAAGATGGTAACGACAACATCAACATATGGAACAGAAAATGCGAACTATACTGGGGGCAGGATTGAACATTTTCATATAGAAAGAGGCAAGACAGAGAAACTAAACAAAGACGGAAGTTTCAAAGGATGGGATCCGTATGACGAATACGATGAGTACAATGCGGATCAGACAGAATACTATGAATTCTATGGGGATAATTATACGCTGCAGGATATATTCCCGGAACAGCTTCTGATCAATGATGAGAAGAATCAGCGTCTGGAAAATGCAGACATTGAGATTTCTTTGACAAAAAAAGCACTAACAGAGATTGAAAATTTCCGAAAAGGATCAACAAAACAGATCACGACGGGAATCAAAACGATCATCGTTGTTTCGATCATTGAAGTAATCGGAACGATCCTGCTGTGCATCTTATTTGCACTTCAGGAAAAGCGAACCAGATTCTTTAGAGGGCTTGACAGGCTCTGGTGGGAGATCATACTAGTGACAGCACCTACGCTGCTTGGACTGGCGATCGCATTATGCTTTGCAATCTGGGAATATACGATAGAATATACACAGAGCGGGATCACAGGTTCAACGATCGAGATGATCATGACGCTGAGTTATATCTCAGTCCCATTTTTTATCATGGCATTTGCCGTATGTATTCAGACTACGGTATGGAGGATTCGCCAGAAGAATCTTCTGGATTCAACATTTTGTCTGGGATATATTCGAAAATGGAGCCGTCGGGCAAAGACAAGAAGAAAGCTGGAAGACGAAGCGATGTCATTTGCACAAAAACATGCAAGAGACAGGATCAGACAGTACAGGGTCTTACGATATATTTTAACTGTCGGTACACTTGCTTGTATCATCATGGGAATGAGTGGAATGAATATTCCATCCCCACTCTTGTTTATAGCAGCAGTCATTTTTGTTTTCCTTATCAGATATTTTTCAAGATATTCAGACAAATACGCAAAAGAACAGAGAGATTTAAGCATGCTTGTCGATCAGATCGAACGTATTTCCAATGGAGAACTGACGGCAACGACCGATATTTCAAAAGAATCTGCGTATTATGAATACAGTCAGAAACTGACCAATATCGGGCAGGGAATGGAAAAAGCATTAGAAACACAGATGAAGGGCGAGAGAATGAAGATCGATCTGATCACAAATGTATCACATGATCTGAAGACACCGCTGACTTCTATCATCGGATACGTCGATCTCTTAAGCAGAGATCAGACATTATCTGCAGAATCAAGAGATTATGTAACCATCCTGATCAACAAGACCGAACGCTTAAAATCCATCATTTCTGACCTGTTTGAACTTGCGAAAGCAACAAGTGGAGATGCGAAAGTAGATCTGGAAGAAATGGATATGAAACGTCTGGTAGAACAGACACTGGGGGATATGGCAGATCAGATAGAAGAATCTGGATTTGCGATCAGATATCAGTGCGAAGCTACACACACAAGATTTATCGGAGACAGCAGCCGCATGTACCGAGTGGTACAAAATGTCATAGAAAATGCCTTAAAATACTCCCTGAAAGGAACCAGGATCTTCCTAAGGATCACCGAAGCAGATCAAAATATAAAATTAGAAGTTATAAACACAGCATCCTATGAGATGAATTTTACAGAAGAAGAGATCATGGAACGGTTTGCCAGAGCGGAAAAATCACGTACCAGCGAAGGAAACGGATTAGGACTTTCCATCGCAGACAGTTTTACAAAGAATTGTGGAGGAGAGTTTTCGATAAGAATAGACGGAGATCAATTCCTGGTTACTATACAATTTAAACAACATTTAGATGTAAACAAATAGATTTCATATATTTTTTGACAAAATTGTAAAAATTGAAAAAAACTATGTTGAAAGGGTAGAAAACATAAATATAAAAGTATATACTAGTGGTGTCGACAATATGCAAATAGACCATTTGAGAGAGTGGTTTTTAAATCCTTTTTTTCATGAAGTTTTGATACATGGTGACTTATGGAACGGTTGCGTATTTGGAGACATCTGCTTTTAAAGTCTCTTCAGACATTAAGATCTGGAGGGGCTTTTTTCTATAAAATCTAAGCAGAGTACCACGTCCATATTTTAATATGGGCGTGGGTGAA
>OIWL01003432.1_pt1 | contig 11037 bp, 6 predicted proteins | sample 1587561 | NCBI WGS metagenome assembly OIWL01 (sample SAMEA3888903, study PRJEB22519) | human gut metagenome | biome: human gut; feature: human-associated habitat; material: faeces | place: Denmark | collected 2010
GGGCTGGCGGACCTGATCCTGCTCGACGTGAAGCAGGCCGATCCCGAACGCCACCGCGCCCTCACCGGACGCGAAAACGCGCAGACGCTCCGCACGGCCGCCTGGCTCGAAGCCCACGGAAAACCCTTCTGGCTGCGCTACGTGCTGGTTCCGGGCATCAGCGACGCCGAAGCCGACATCCGCGCGCTGGGCGAACGCCTCGGCGGCTACAAGTCGGTCGAGCGGGTCGAACTGCTCCCCTACCACACCCTCGGAGTGCATAAGTACGAGGCGATGGGGCTGGAGTACAAACTCCGCGACGTGCGGGAGAACACCCCCGAACAGCTCGACCGCGCCGCGGCCCTGCTGCGCGAATACTTCCCGACGGTGGTGGTCAACTGACCCGAAGGGGACGTCCGCCGGAGGGAGTGCGGACAACGAAAAATCCGGGACGCCGCGGCGAAAACGCACGGCGGTCCCGGATTTTTTTCGTACCTTCGCCGGAAATCCATTTCTGCGACAATGAAGAACCGACTTCCCGACCTGAACGTCCCGGCCCGCGAACGCATCGGCTGGGTGGACCTCCTGCGCGTGATCGCCTGCTTTCTGGTGGTCTTCTCCCACAGCTGCGACGCCTTCGTCGCCGTGTTCGACAGCGACCGCGCCACCTTCCTGCAAGGAGCGTTGGCAGGCAGTTTCGTCCGGGCCTGCGTGCCGCTGTTCGTGATGATGTCGGGCGTGCTGCTGCTGCCCGTGCGGACCGGAACGGGGGCTTTCTACCGCAAGCGGATCGGCCGCGTCCTCCTGGCGCTGGTCTTCTGGTCGCTGACGCTACCCGTGCTCTACTACCTGTATATGCGCTACGTCGGGACCTCCAGCCCGTCGATCGACCCCGCGCTGTTCACCGGCGAAGCGACACTGCACAAAATGTGGACCTTCGTCTTCAACTTCTGCTACGACACCACGCCGCTCTGGTATCTCTATATGCTGATAGGACTTTATCTGATCATGCCGCTGATCAGCCCGTGGCTCGAGCGGGCCTCGCGGCGCGAGTTGCAGAGCGTCCTCGCGATCTGGGGCCTGACGCTGCTGCTGCCCTACGTGAAGATGCTCGCCCCGGCGCTCGGCTACACGGGCAATTACGGCAACACGGGGCTTTACGGCGTCTGCGACTGGAACGAGTTCGGCACGTTCCACTACGTCTCGGGCTTCGCCGGTTACCTCGTGCTGGCCTTCTACCTCGTGAAATTCCCGCCCGCATGGAACTGGCGCAGGACATTGGGCATCTGCATCCCGACCTTCCTCGCCGGATACCTCGCCACGGGGCTGGGCTACGTGGTGATGCAGAAACATTTCCCGGGCAACTACGCCTACCTCGAAATCGTCTGGTATTTCGCCGGCATCAACGTCTTTATGATGACCGCCCCGGTCTTCATCCTCGTGCAGAAGGCCGCCGCACGGCCCCGCGCATGGCTCTCGCGGCTGGCGGGCGCGACGTTCGGCATCTACCTCTGCCACTTCATCTTCGTTCAGGCCGGCTACGACCTCGTGCAGCGGATTCCGGGACTTCCCGCGCTGGCGCGCATCGCGCTGATCGCCTGCGGGGCCTTCGCCGTGAGCTGGGCGGTGGTGCGGCTGATGCAGCGGTGGAGCGTAACGCGCCGGCTGGTGGAGTAATGCGCTACCAGCACTCGGCCTTGTCTTTCAATTCGGGAATCCGGTCTTTCGTGAAGACCGGATTTTTGATGCCCTGCCGCTTCTGGGCCGTGTAGTCGGCCAGCAGCAGGAAGGCCTGACGGCCCAGCAGCACGATCGCCGCCAGATTGCACAGCGTCATCAGCGCCATCGTCACATCGGCCAGGCTCCATGCCAGATCGAGCGTCGCCAAGGATCCGAAGAGCACCATCGCGCCGACCAGCATCCGGTAGAGCGTCAGCGCCCACGGCCGCGGAGTGATGAAGCGGATGTTGGCTTCGCCGTAGTAATAATTGCCGATAATCGACGAAAAGGCGAACAGGAAGATCGCCACGGCGACGAACACCCCGCCCGCGGGACCGATCTCGCTCTCCAGAGCCGCCTGCGTCAGCTGAATGCCGTTGAGCGAAGCGTCGGGAACGCCCCCGAACAGGATGATGAAGGCCGTGCAGGTGCAGATGACGAGCGTATCGGTGAAGACCCCGAGGGTCTGGATAAGTCCCTGCTTCACGGGGTGCGAAACGTGGGCCGTGGCGGCGACGTTCGGGGCCGAACCCATACCGGCCTCGTTGCTGAAAAGTCCCCGCTTGATGCCCTGCATCAACGCCGCGCCGACCGCGCCGCCCAGCGTCTGCTCCCAGCCGAAAGCGTCGGCGACGATCAGTTCCAGCACTTCGGGTAGCCGCCCGAGGTTGAACAGCACGACGCCCAGCGCCAGCACGATGTACCCCAGCGCCATAATCGGGACGATCACGCCGCTGACACGCGCAATGCGCCGTATGCCTCCGAAGATGATGAGCAGCGTCAGCGCCGTGAGCACGACGCCCACCCACACATGATCGGCGCCGAAAGCTCCCTCCCACGCGGCGCAGATCGTGTTGCTCTGCACCGAGTTGAAGGCGAATCCGAAGGTCACGGAGATCAGCACGGCGAACAGCACGCCCATCCACCTCCGCCCGAGGCCGCGTTCCATGTAGTAGGCCGGGCCGCCGATGAAAGAGTCCCTGCCGCGGCGTTTGTAAAGCTGTGCGAGGGTCGACTCGACGAAAGCGCTCGCGGCGCCCACAAGGGCGATGACCCACATCCAGAAGACCGCGCCGGGTCCCCCGACGACGATGGCCGTGGCGACGCCCGCGAGATTCCCCGTGCCGACGCGGCTGGCCAGCGACACGGCGAAAGCCTGGAACGACGAGACGTGCCGCTCGCCCTTCGGACCGCTTCCGGCCGACTCGCCCAGCACGCGCATCATCTCGCCCAGCAGGCGGAACTGCACGCCCCGCGTGCGCAGGGTGAACCACACGGCACACCCCAAGAGCGCCGCGACCAGCACATAGGTCCACAGCACGTCGTTCATGCCGCCGATCCAACGGGAAAGAGTCTCCATCAGCATACTTTACACGATCCGACAGCAAAGTTAATGCTAAAACGCATTTTCCGCCGGACATTCGCCGGAAAGATGCGGCGCGGCACGAAAAAAACGCCCCGCCTGCGCAGGGGCGTCCGCCGTCACCGCGCCCGCAGGGTATACTCCCCGGCCCGCTCCGTAACGGCCTTCTGCAACTCCCCGAGGCCGACTTCCGGCCCGGAGTACTCCACGGCGGCCACCGGAGGGTCCAGCGTCACGACCGCCTTCACGCCGTCGAGGGCGTTCAGCGCATGTTCCACATGCATCCGGCAATGATTGCACGTCATGCCGTCCACGATAAATTCCTTTTTCATCTTTTCTTCGGTTTCAACCGGTTCGTCATGTTCATACTCATCGCCGATCCGCCGGCGTTTCAGCCGCAAGCTGTTGGCCACGACGCTCACGCTGCTCAAGGCCATGGCCGCCCCGCCGATCATCGGGTCGAGCAGAAACCCCCAGAGGGGATAGAGCGCCCCGGCCGCTACGGGAATGGCGACGAGGTTGTAAATGAAGGCCCAGAAGAGGTTCTGGCGAATCGTCCGCACGGTGAGTTGCGACAGCCGGATCATCTCCGGGATTTTCCGGAGGTCCGACGAGAGGATCGTCACCATCGCGGTATCCATCGCAATGTCGCTCCCCTGCCCCATGGCGACGCTCAAATCGGCCTGCGCGAGAGCCGCGCTGTCGTTGATCCCGTCGCCGGCCATGGCCACCGTCCGGCCTTCGGACTGCAACTGCCGGACGAATCCGGCCTTTTCGTGCGGCAGGACGCCCGCCCGGAAACGGGTGATCCCGGCTTTCCGGGCCGTTTCACGCGCCGAACCGGCGTTGTCGCCCGTCAGCATCCAGACCGTGATTCCCAGCGCGTGCAGCCGGGCGACGGCCCCGGCCGACGAGGGTTTCAGCGCATCGGCAAGGGCGAGCACGGCGCGCGTCCGCTCCTCGTCGGCGAACCAAACCACGGTCTTCGCCTCCTGCATCCACCCTTCGGCCAGCCGTTGCAGGCGGACGTCGGGCACGATGCCGTGGCGGGACAGCAGCGCGTCGTTCCCGGCATACCAGGTCCGCCCCTCCGCGACGCCCCGGACACCCTGCCCGGGAATGCTTTCGAACCCGGTCACGGGAACGTCCCGCTCCCCGCCGAGCGATTCGACGACGGCCTGCGAAAGCGGATGCCCCGAGCGTTTTTCGAGGCTGAACAGAATCCGCCGCGCCGTCTCCGACCCTTCGGCCCACGCAGCGTCCACGACCGACGGACGGCTTTCGGTGAGCGTTCCGGTCTTATCCAGCACCACGGCGTCGACCTTCCGGGCCACCTCCAGGCTCGCAGCGTCCTTGACGAGGATGCCCTGTCCGGCGCCCTTGCCGATCCCGACCATGAGGGCCGTGGGCGTCGCCAGACCCAGCGCACAGGGGCACGCGATGATCAGCACGGTCACCAGCGCCAGCAGCCCGCGGGTGAAGCCCTCCTCCGGCGCGAAGAGCATCCACGCCGCGAAGGTCAGCACGGCGAGGACGATGATGGCGGGAACGAAAACGCCGGCGATCCGGTCGACAGTCCGCTGCACGGGGGCCTTGCTGCCCTGCGCATCCCGCACCATGCGGATGATCCGGGCCAGCACCGTGTCCTGCCCCACCCTGTCGGTCCGGAAACGGAACGCACCGTTGCCATTCATCGTTCCGGCGAACACCGCCGCACCCTCCTGTTTGCAGACGGGGAGCGGTTCCCCGCTGAGCATGCTCTCGTCGACATACGACGCGCCTTCGGCCACCGTGCCGTCCACGGCGATGCGTTCGCCGGGATGCACGGCGACCAGATCCCCGGCGCGAAGCTCCGCAACGGGCACGGAGCGTTCGCCCGAAGGGGTGATCACCGTGACGGTTTTCGGTTGCAGGCCCATCAGCTTCGCGATGGCCGTCGTCGTGCCGCGCTTCGCCCGCTCCTCAAGCAGCCGCCCCAGCAGGATGAAGGCGACGATGACGGCCGCCGACTCGAAATAGACGTGCGGCTCGATGCCCCTCGACAGCCAGAATTCCGGGAAAAACAGGTTGAAAAGGCTGAACAGATAGGCGATTCCGGTACTGACGGCAACCAGCGTATCCATGTTGGCCGCCCCGTGGCGGAGCTGTTTCCAGGCGTTGACGAAGAACTCCCGTCCCAGTCCGAAAACGACCGGGGTGGAGAGCGCCCACACGGCGTATTTCACGGCCGGAGCGTCCATGAACAGCATGCCTCCGGCCACAATCGGAAGACAAAGCCCCGCCGCCCAAAGAGTCCGCCGTTTGAGCGCCCGGTAATGCGCCGCACGGACGTGCGCCGCCTCGTCCTCCGCCGGGCCTTCCGCGTCGGTCAGCAGGTCGTAACCGGCCGCCTGCACGGCCCGCTTCAGCGTCCCGGGAGAGCACTCCCCCGGACGGTAGTCCACCCGCGCCGTAGCGGAAGCGTAGTTCACATGCGCAGACTCGACGCCCGGCAGGCCGTTGAGCGCCTTATCGACCCGGACTGCGCACGAAGCGCAGCTCATGCCTGCGACCGGGAACGTATTCGTGATGATCTTACTCTTTTCCATGGGAACAAAGGTAAGGTCCCGACACGCTCCGGGTGTTACAGAATTATGGATATGATTTATACCTACACTTCATCCAGCGGTTTCAGGCCGCGTCCTTTCAGCCGGCGGAATTCAGTGGGCGACATCCCGGTCTGGGCGCGGAACTGGGCGCTGAGGTGCGCCACGCTCGAATAACGGAGTTTGTCGGCGATCTCGCTGACGGTCAGGTCGCCGTAGGCCAGCAGTTCCTTGACCCGCTCGATCCGCTGGGCGAGGAAGTATTTCTCGATGCTGATGCCGTTGACCTCCGAAAAGAGCTTGCTCAACGCACTGTAATCACGGTGGCAGCGTTCGCGCAGGTAATCCGACAGGTTGACTTTCGAGGCATCTTCGCTGTAATGCACCAATTCGATCACGGCCGTCCGGATCTGCTCGATGAGGCGCATCCGGCTGTCGTCGATCAGTTCGAACCCGTAGGCTTCGAGCAGTTTGCGGAACGCCTCCCGCCGCTCCCGGCCGGGCTTCTCCTGCACGACGGCCGTTCCCAGTCCGACATCGAGGGGCGTGAACCCCGCTTTTTCGAGCAGCCGGGTGACGACCAGAATGCAGCGGTTGCAAACCATGTTTTTGATATGAAAGACGTTCTCCCGTTCCATAACCGCATTCGTTTTATCCGTAAATATAACACAAAAACGATTCCGTCCCGCCGACCGTCTTCCAGCCTTTCAGGTTCCGGCCGTTGAAAAGCGTCGGCCACGGGGCCTGCGCTCCGACGAAGGTGCAGGGTCCCCAACAGTGCAAGAAGTCTCTTTTTCCTATCAGTCGGGCAGTTTTGATCGTACGAATATAGTCTATTTTTTTCGGGTCTTCAGCCTGTCCCCCTGCAAAATTAACCTCTGGCCCGCAAGCCGGAACGGTCCGTATTCCGAAAAAGTTTCGTAACTTCGGCACAGCAAACCCATAGACGAAGCCATGAAACATGCGCACATCCTGCTGCTGCTCCCTTGCGGCATGCTGCCGCCGCTCGCCGGGGCGCAGCGCACGGAGCCGCCCGACCGGTTCGACATCGCACCGGAATAACCACCCCGAAAACAAGCAAACCAACCAAAAACAACCATGAAGAAAACCGCAATCACCCTCTTTTTCCTGCTTCAGGCCGCGTGTCTGTTTTCGCAGATCCCCCGCCCGGAATATCCCCGCCCGCAGTTCGAGCGGACGGACTGGATCAACCTGAACGGCGAATGGACCTACACGTTCGATTTCGGCGCAAGCGGCCTGGAACGCGGCTACGCCGGCTCGAAGGGATTCGACGGCAAAATCATCGTGCCGTTCGCCCCGGAGAGCAAGCTCTCGGGCGTCGGCCACACGGACTTCATCGGCCGCATCTGGTACCAGCGTACGATCGACATTCCAGCAGACTGGTCGGGACGCAACGTGATGCTCAACTTCGGAGCCGTGTACTACACCTCCGAGGTGTATGTCGACGGCCGCTTCGTCGGCCGCCACTTCGGAGGCAGCACGTCGTTCTCCTACGACATCACCGCATTCGTGAAGCCGGGCGGCAGCCACAGTCTGGTCGTCTTCGCCACGAGCGACCTGCGCAGCGGCAAACAGACTGCCGGCAAACAGTCGCTGCAATACGCCTCGCACAGTTGCGACTACACCCGCACGACAGGCATCTGGCAGACGGTGTGGATGGAGGCCGTGGCTCCCGAAGCCCTCGCACGCGTCCAAATGACGACCGACATCGACCAGCAGCAGCTGATCGTCGCCCCGCAGTTCTTCCGGGAAAGCCCGAACACGCTCCGGGTGACCCTTCGGGACGGCGGCAAGGTCGTCGGCACGCGGCAGGTCCGGGCGTCGAACAGCAGCGTCGTCGTCATCCCGGTCAAAAAGGCCCGGCTCTGGTGTCCCGAAGACCCGTTCCTCTACGACCTGACCGTGGGCACGACGCAGGGCGAAGAGGAGGGGTTCGACACCGTACACAGCTACTTCGCCCTCCGCAAGTGGGAGTGCAGAGAGGACAGGCAGGGCGTGAAGCGCTTTTTCCTGAACGGAAAGCCTATCCTCCTCAACGGCCTGCTGGATCAGGGCTACTGGCCCGAGGGCCTTTACACCCCGCCCTCCGACGGGGCAGTGGAGCACGAGCTGCACACTGTGCGAGAGCTGGGCTTCAATCTGCTGCGCAAGCACGCCAAGATCGAGCCGGAGCGGTGGTATTACCACTGCGATAAACTGGGCATCATCGTCTGGCAGGATATGGTGAACGGCGGCGGGGCCTACCCCATGTGGTACGTCACCTATCTGACGAACGCTTTGCAGCCGCTGCTGCGCTATGCCCCGGACGGGAAGCTGCTCTGGGGCCTGCTGGGCCGGGGCAGCGCCCGCAGCCGGGAGGAGTACAGCCGGGAGCTGGCCGACACGGTGGCCGCGCTGGGCCAGCACCCCTCCATCGGATGCTGGGTGCCCTTCAATGAGGGCTGGGGGCAGTTCGACGCAGAGAAAGCGACGAAGGCCCTCCGCGCCCTCGACCCGACCCGTCTGGTGGATGAGGCCAGCGGCTGGTTCGACCGGGGCGGGGGAGATGTCCACTCCATCCACAACTACTTCTATCCGCTCCGCATCCGCCCGAAAGCGCGGACGGTGGCCCTCAGCGAGTACGGCGGCATCGCGTGGCCCATGCCCGGCCATGAGCCGCCCCGGAAGACCTACGGCTACGGCACAGTCAGAAGCCGGGCCGAGCTGACCGGGCGCTACCGTGACTTGCAGCTCAAGACCATTCTGCCCCAGCTGAGAAAGGGCCTCTCGGCGCTGGTATACACGCAGCTGACCGATGTGGAGGATGAGGTGAACGGCCTGTTCACCTACGACCGCCGGGCCATCAAGCCCGAGGCCGCTGCCATCCGGGCCGTCAATGAGGCGCTGGAAGCAGAATTTGAAAAGGTCGTATCCTGACAGCAAAAAAACTCCGAGAGCCGGAAGGCCCTCGGAGTTTTTTGCATCTTATTCCGGAAAAATTACTGGTCGCTCTGGGGGTTCTTGATCTTGGAGACCGGAAGCTTCTTCATGGCGGCGGTGTCCAGCGCATGAGGCAGCGAAGCGCCGAAGGACTGGATGCTGTCCTGCAGCTCGCTGCTCTTCATGTCGGAGAGGGCCTGTGCGCGGAGAGCGTCCAGCGTGTCGGCCTCCAGCGGGTCGAGGCGGACGAGGAGCATCAGCGCATAGCCGGAGTACTGCACCGCAGCGGCCTCGCCGGGCTTCAGGGCACGGACGGCGTCGGCAGCGCCCTCCTCAGAGAAGGTGGAGTCGATGTCGGCAGCACCCAGCAGGGCGGTGGAGAGAGAAGCAGCGTCGGAGGACGGCGTGCTGTCCAGCACGGCGTAGATGTCGGGCAGAGCGGCAGAGACGGCAGCGCCGAAGGCGGAGGTCTGGGCTGCGGCGTCAGCGTGGACGGCGGCGTTGTAGCTCTCGGCGGCGGTCTGGGCCAGCTCCAGCATCTGGGTGCTCTGGTCGTCGTCGGCGAAGGCGAAGGTGCTGGTGTTGTACAGCGGGATGACGGTGTAGCGGATGTAGACCATATCGTCCTCGAGGTGGCTGGTCAGCTCAGCGTCGGAGACGGGGGTCTCGCCGTCGGTGCCGTAGCAGAGGGTGAGCAGGTCGCTGCTCTTGATGAGGATGCGCTCGAACCGCTTGAGGGTGTCGAGGCCGATGCCGTTGGCCTTATAGAGGTCGCCGTTCTGCTCCATCAGCTGGGAGGCATAGCTGTCGGCCTGTGCCTCCTCGTCGGGGGTCAGCACGCCGCCCAGCGCGTCGAAGCGGGTCTCGATGGCGGCGTAGGACTCGAGGTTCTCGAGGGTCTTCTGGGCCACATAGTCGCTGACCACGGCGGTCTCGCCGGTGGCATCATCGACGGTGATGGTGGCTTTGAGGAAGCTGGACACCTTGGAGGCATCCTGCTCGTCGGAGGCGAGGTCGGCGGCGGTCTGGTAGGCGTCGAACTGGGCCAGCAGATAGAGGCCGGAGGGGATGTCCACATCGCCGATGGTGCCGATGGAATCCGGGGTGGAGAGGCTGCAGCCCACGAGGCCGACGGCCAGTGCGAGGGCGCAGACGAGCGCGATGAGTTTCTTTTTCATAAGTGTACTCCTGATAAAGTTTATTTTTTGCCGGAGGCTTCCTCCTGCGGGGCGGCAAGGATGTCCGCCATCGCCCGGAGGATGCTTTGCAGCAGTTCCAGCGGCTTTTCGTCGGGCTGAAGGACCACTGAGAGGTAGGGCTTGGTACCCGCGCCTGCCGTCACCCGGCCGTTGAAGGCGATGAGCAGGCCGCGTATCATGGCGACGTCCAGCGTCTCGACCTGTAAGAGCAGGGTGTCCTTCTTCTGGGTGACTTCGTAGACGCCCACGGCGGCGGCTTGGACCCGCACCAGCGAGACGCTGACGAGGTCGCTGACCGAGGGGGGCGGGTCGCCGTAGCGGTCGATCAGCTCGTCCAGCACGTCGGCGGCGTCCTCGGGGGTCTGGATGGCGGCGATGCGCTTGTAGGCCTCGATGCGGCCCGGGCCGTCGGCGATATACTTCTCGGGGATGAAGGCGTCTACCCGCAGGTCCACGAGGCACTCGCTCTTGTCCCGCTGGATGGGTTCGCCCTTGGCCCGGGCGATGGCCTGTCCCAGCATCTTGACATAGAGGTCGTAGCCCACGGCCTCCATGTGGCCGTGCTGGCTGTGGCCCAGCAGACTGCCTGCGCCGCGAATTTGTAAGTCGCGCATGGCGATGCGGAAGCCGGAGCCGAAGGCTGTGAACTCCCGGATGGCGGACAGCCGCTTCTGTGCGATGTCGGAGAGGGTCTTGTCCCGCCGGAAGGTGAAGTAGGCATAGGCTTTGCGGCCGCTGCGGCCCACGCGGCCCCGGATCTGGTACAGCTGGGCCAGACCCATCCGGTCGGCGTCCTCGATGATGAGGGTGTTGCAGTTGCGCACGTCGATGCCGGTCTCGATGAGGGTGGTGCAGACGAGGATGTCGATCTCGCCGTTGAGCAGGTGCTGCCAGACGGGGTTCAGCTCCTCCTCGGTCATCTTGCCGTGGGCGATGCCGACGCGGGCACCGGGCACCATCTGGCTGACGTGGGCGGCGGTGGACTCGATGTTGTCCACCCGGTTGTGCAGGTAGTAGACCTGCCCGCCGCGCGCAAGCTCTTTCTTCATGGCTTCGGCCAGGATGACGTCGTTGTATTCGAGGACGAAGGTCTCCACGGGCTGGCGCTCGATGGGCGGCTGCTCGATGGTGGACAGGTCCCGGATGCCGCTCATGGCCATGTTCAGGGTACGGGGGATGGGGGTGGCCGACAGGGTCAGCATGTCCACCCCGATGAAGTTCTCCTTGAGCTTTTCCTTGTGCTTGACGCCGA
>OIWL01003443.1_pt1 | contig 10992 bp, 9 predicted proteins | sample 1587561 | NCBI WGS metagenome assembly OIWL01 (sample SAMEA3888903, study PRJEB22519) | human gut metagenome | biome: human gut; feature: human-associated habitat; material: faeces | place: Denmark | collected 2010
GGAAAACTTGCAGCATCCGCAGAACTTACATTTGCAATAGGAGATGGAAAATAGCAATGATACCTTTATTTAAGAAAAAGACAACAGAAGAAAAAGCAGATGTCATTATCTGTCCGTCCTGTAAGAAAGAACTGGTAAAATCAGAAGTTGTGGCAAATAAATATGTCTGCTATGAATGTGGCAATTATTTCAGGGTGCGTACTTCAAACCGTCTGAAAATGGTAGCAGATCCTAAAAGTTTTACACCGTGGTTTGAAGAGATGGAATTTCAGAATCCCTTAGATTTTCCGGGATATGAGGAAAAGATCCTAGCGGCACAGGAAAAGACAAAACTGCATGAGGCGGTTACGATCGGAGAAGCAAAGATCTATGGAGAATCTGTCGTACTCGGTATCTGTGATGCAAGATTTATGATGAGCAGCATGGGACATATCGTAGGAGAGAAGATCGCAGCATCCGTAGAGCGTGCAACGGAGAAAAAACTTCCGGTCATCTTATTCTGCTGTTCCGGTGGAGCAAGAATGCAGGAAGGGATCATTTCTTTGATGCAGATGGAAAAGACATCTGCCGCCCTGAAACGCCACTCCAATGCAGGTTTATTATATATTCCGATTTTGACAGATCCAACAACCGGAGGAGTCACTGCCAGTTTTGCCATGTTAGGAGATATCATACTTGCAGAACCAAAAGCACTGATCGGTTTTGCCGGTCCAAGAGTGATCGAGCAGACGATCGGAGAGAAGCTGCCGGAAGGATTCCAGCGGGCAGAATTTCAGTTAGAGCATGGATTTGTAGATGCGATCGTGGAAAGAAAAGATTTAAAAAAGACATTGTATCAGATCTTAAAACTGCATCATGTCAAAGACGGCTATGCGAATTTTACAGAAAAATGCGAAGATAAATTTATACCGAGTGAACTGATGCGGGAGCGTGCCGCAAAGAGCAAGAGCATGAGTGCATGGGAAAAAGTAAAGGCAGCCAGAGGTGTGGAACGCCTTGCTTCGGTAGATTATATGGGAGAAATATTTGAAGATTTTATGGAACTTCATGGCGACCGGTATTTCAGGGATGATCCGGCAGTTGTCGGTGGGATCGCGACAATCAATGGTCAGCCGGTGACAGTGATCGGTATTCATAAAGGAAAAGATATCAAAGACTGTATGCGGCATAATTATGGAATGCCATCACCGGAAGGTTACCGGAAAGCACTCCGTCTGATGAAGCAGGCAGAAAAATTCCATAGACCGGTGATCACCTTTGTCAATACTTCCGGTGCTTTCTGCGGTATGGAGGCAGAAGAAGGAGGACAGGGCGAAGCGATCGCAAGAAACCTGTATGAAATGTCAGACTTAAAAGTTCCGATCCTTTCTCTGATGATCGGAGAAGGCGGCAGCGGTGGAGCACTTGGACTTGCCGTTGGAAATGAGGTCTGGATGATGGAAAATGCAACCTATTCGATCCTTTCACCGGAAGGCTTTGCTTCTATTTTGTGGAAAGATGGAAAACGAGCAAAAGAAGCCGCTGAGGTAATGAAGATCACAGCAGAAGATCTATACCAGTTACAGGTAGTAGAAAAGATCATACCGGAATTTGGCGGGGCAGATCAGGACGCACTGCATGATATTTCGATGTTTATGAAATATCATATCTGCGGTTTCTTGAAAAAATGCAGTAACATGACAGGGGAAGAATTAGCCGAAGAACGTTACAGACGATTCCGCAGATTTTAAATGATTTGAAGGAGTAGGAAGATGAGAAGTCGAATATGTGGTACAGGAAGTGCACTGCCGGAAAAAATAGTAACGAATGATGATCTAAGCCAGATCATGGATACTTCTGACGAATGGATCAGAAGCCGTACTGGAATTGAACGCAGACATCTTGCTGTAGAAGAAACACTTACTTCGCTGGCAGTACAGGCGGCAGAAAATGCTTTAAAAGAAGCAGGGATGCAGGCAGATGCTTTAGATATGATCATAGCGGCAACACTTTCCGCAGATAAGATCTGTCCGTCCTTATCCTGTGAACTGCAAAGAGAATTAGGGGCAGTCAATGCAGTTGTTTTTGATATCAATGCAGCCTGCTCAGGTTTTATGTTTGCCTTGCAGACAGCAGATGCATATATCCGCTGTGGACAGTATAAAAATATACTGATCGTAGGTGGCGAGATCTTGTCAAAGCTGATGGACTGGCATGACCGTTCCACCTGCGTCCTGTTTGGTGACGGTGCAGGAGCAGCAGTTGTGACAGCAGATGAAACCTGTGGTATACTAGGGAGTGTGCAGGGCTCTGATGGGGCAAAAGGTGAAGCACTCTGCTGTGAAAACCGTAAAAATAACAATCCGTATGTAAGTAATAAAAGTGTGCCTTCGTATGTATCCATGAACGGACAGGAAGTTTACAAATTTGCAGTACGGACAGTTCCAAAAGCAATCGAAGAAGCCATTAAAAAAGCAGGGCTTACGGTAGAAGATATCGATCTGTTTGTGATCCATCAGGCAAATATCCGTATCATTGAATCAGTATCAAAACGTTTAAAAGTTCCGATGGAGAAATTCCCTACAAACTTAGAAAATTGTGGAAATATTTCTGCAGGAAGTGTGCCGGTTCTGTTGGATCAGGTGAACCGGAGTGGTAAGATCAGGCAGGGAGATAAGATCGTACTTGCCGGATTTGGTGCAGGACTGACGTGGGGTGCATCGGTATTGACATGGTAGAATAAGAACGTTACGGATAAATCAGATATGCATATATATGGAGGATAGGATGGAAACAGAGAAAAGACCAGGCACTGACGAAGTGATCAATGAATTGTTAGTGAAGCTTTTCAAAAATATTATTGAAATTGAAGAACGATGTCTGATCACACCTGAATTTAAAGATATCAGTGTGAATGATATGCATATCATAGAAGCAGTCGGAAAAGAAGAACCAAAGAGCATGTCTACAGTTGCAAAGCTGTTGTCCATTACGACAGGAACCTTGACAAAACTGATGGATGCATTATCCGAAAAAGGTTATGTAGACAGGGAGCGTGGGAAAAAAGATAAACGCATCGTATTTGTGTCACTGACCGAAAAAGGACGCAGAGCTTATGCAAGACATGAGAATTTTCACAGGACAATGATCGAACATATGAAAGATGGATTGAGTGAAAATGAAACAACCGTGCTGGTGTATGCGCTGGCGAAGTTAAATGATTATTTTAACCGGATCTACAAAGCATAATTTTTTATCACATAAAAAAGGGGCTGTCGCACTAACGCGTGAAAAAAAGCCTTCTGCCTGAATGTTTCTGAACCTTGCAAATGTTGTATGGTCAAGAGCAGGCTTACCTTCCAAAAGAAACATAAAGTTAATGTTTTTGGTCATACATTAATTTTACACTAACTGCCGGATTCTTTCGAGGACTGGCAGTTATTTTTTGTATGAAAAAGGAGCTGCACACTAATTGCTTAGTGCGACAGCCCCGCATATGCTCATTTAGTTCAATGGATAGAATGACCGGCTACGGTTTAAATCGTTCAGTGGACGATTGCTCTGAACCGACCGAGCGAAGTGGTGTGTGGAAGTATACCGCACTGAAGGTTCAAATCCTTCCGCAAATGTTAATGATGTGCAGGCTGTTGATCAAGCCTGCACATTTATAATATCCGGCAGCAGAATCTAGTCATCTATGTAGTAGCCACAGGTGACCTTGCGGCTGTTATTGCCATAGAACTCTATGATTTCCGGAAGGTTGTCATTGACAGCATCAAATTCAATATCCAAACCTTTGCATCTCCATAAAAATAAGTCAAATAAATAATCCTATGGGATGATAACGTATCTCTTTCTTTTTTGAAATAAAATTGTAAATATTGTTTGCTGCGATTGTAATTATGTTGAGGTTTAGGATAATAAAATACATCATATTGCGACTTTAAACATAAAAATACAAGATGTGCTACAAATAAACTTGACAAAGTTGTAACTGATAAATATAATTAAAAGAGGCTAATAAGAAAGGATGGTTGATGATATGTCAGTTTTCAGTGAAAGGCTTACTGCGTTGATGAAACAAAATGAAATTAACCAAAAAGAGTTGGCACAAATGGCGGGAGTGACTGAATCAGCAATGTCTTACTATGTAAAAGGAGAAAGGACACCACGCAGTGATGTATTGACTAGAATAGCTAAAGCTTTAGAAACTACTACAGATTACTTGCTTGGAACATCGGATACTGTTTTTGATAGTTCGCAGGGAAGTTTGCAATATCTCCAAAGGAATCTTGGTAAGTTGGATTCAGATCAACTGAAAAAAGCTGAGAATATATTAAAAGCAGCATTTGATGATATTTTTGATGATGATGAAGACGAGGAGTGATGAGCGTGTCGAATTATAAAAAACCCAATTTTTCAAGAGCATATTCAAAGGCAAATGAAATATTAGTTAAATCATCGGCAATTCAAACTTTTCCGTTTTCGCCGAAAGATTTGGTAAAGGAGCAGACGCCTATTGTATGTCGTTCTTATAAGTAAGCACAAAAATATGGAGTAGATATAACAGCTTTCGGAAGTGAATCGGCAATTATAATGACTTATCATGGAAAGAAAATTATATTCTATGATGAAACCAAGCCGGAAACACATAATCGCTTTTCGATACTTCATGAGTTGGGACACGAGATAAACGGTCATGATTTTTCTAAGAAGGATGAAGAAACATATCATATGTATGAAGTCGAAACAAATTACTTTGCAGCACAGTTGCTCATGCCAGAACAGATACTTAGAGAATGCCAGAACAGAGGAGCAAGGATAAATAGATTTTTCTTGCAAAACAATTTTGGCGTTTCAGCTCAGGCGGCAGATAAAAGGATAGAAACATTGGCAAAAACAAGTGGAGAGTGGCGATCGAGAGCCGAAAAGGAGTTTGACGACATAGTTCTAATAAAATATGCCAATTTTCTAAATAGAATTTGTCCTATTCGTAACACATACAATTTTGAAGATGAATACATTCGTCAACAAGAACGTAATAGCTGGTTTTGATTAGGAACAAGAATAACAAGAAAGGTGGGTGATATATTGATTGTGTTTTATCCAAAAAGTAAAATGCACTCTGTAAATTGCGGCAACAATATACAAAGTACACTTATGTCGGATGCGAGCATCCTCTTATTGAGTTATAAGATATTATGCCACATCCAGACCAAAAATTCAAGTTTTTTTACTTTTTGTTCAAGAAAACTTGAAAAAAATACAAGAATTTATGATGGGAGGGCATAGTATGTCTGAAATGAACAGCACCCGAAATTGGTGCAGGGATGTTTTTCACGCATTTTTAGTAAAAAATGCGACATATGATAGTAACTTAGAAATTCCTTGTTTAGCGAGAGAAGTCCAAAAACCATTGAAAGTGATTGCATTTTCAAAAGCAATAGGATGCAAAGAGTTTGATGCTTGGATACATTTTTATGAAGATGATGTTGCTTTTGAGGGAATCTGGAATACTCCGAATAAGTATTTACCGATTATAAAGAAATTTAAGGGTGTGATTACACCAGATTTCAGTGTATATCGGGATATGCCGCTTGTGATGCAACAATGGAATATTTATCGTAGTCGTGCAATCGGTCATTGGTTACAGGAAAACGGAGTATCGGTTATTCCCAATATTAGATTCGGGGATGAACGAACATACGAGTTGTCATGTGCGGGTATTCAAAAATACGGAACAATCGCAGTTGGCTCACATGGTTGTATAAAACTGTTATCTGACCGTAATTATTTTGTTAGCGGATTAGAATATGTGGTTGACAGATTAGAACCGAATATACTTGTCGTTTATGGGGCGGCACCGGTCAAGATATTTGCACCATATAAAGAAAAGGACATCGAGGTACTGCAATTTGACAGTGATTTTATGAAAAGCCGAAAGGCGGTGGGCGCCTAATAGGAGCAGGATATCATGGTGGATTTGGAAATACCAAGGGTTCAAAGAAGCAGGATAAAGAAAGTAATTCACAATCTTTGCCAAAAAATGATGCTCAGATTAAACATATTTTTTCTGGGAAAGAAGGACATTTGGAGGATACGCCATCTAATAGAAAGTTACTTACTGATCTGGCAAATAATAAAGAAAAATTTATTGGTACTGATAAATACGGAAATTCATGGAATGCTGAAATAAATAGTGATGGAAAGCAAAATTGGGTTAGGTATCAGAACGGTACAATAAATGAAGGTGGTCAGAATCACGTCCCTCGTCAATGGGACAATGAAACAGGGTATAACAATAATCCTTTTAAACGGAGGAAAAAGAAATGAATAAATTTGAATTATATTGTATGATTTACTATGTGCTTGATGCTGAATGGGATGAGAATAAAGATGAAGAACTTGGTAAGTTTTTGAGTAGTGCAAATCCATTTCAATTTAAGGATATAGGTTCTGCTGATCCTTTAATATACGAGGAATTCTGTGGAAAAGTACCTGACATAATTACACTAGACGACAGTTATGAGTGTGCAAGAAATTATGTCAATGCTTTAGGGAATGAAGAAGTTCAAACTGCCTTTCTTACAGTAAACAAAGAAGAATGGGACGAGTGTTTGAAAGAATATCTTTCACAAGAGCATAAAGGAGATAAATCTAACGATTAAAAGATTTGTAATCATTAGGTAGAAACAGAGGGGCTGTCGCACTAAGTAATTAGTGCGTAGCTCCTTTTTCATGCGTTAGTGCGACACCCCTCCCTTTGATCTTACAAGAGTGACTGAATCGTGATCTCCGGTGTACGGGAAAGATCAAGACAGCTTCCGTCACCAAGCTGAACGATCGGTCTTGAAAGTGACTGCTTATTTAACATAATGATATTTGCACCTCTGCCATCTGAGAGCAATACACGGTTCTGCTGGTAGGTAGATGCGATATGCTCTAAGAAGGTCAGGATAAATTTGGGATTGTATTTTGCAAGACCATCTTTTTCAAAAGCAGCAATAACCTGAAACGGGCAGAGTGGTGCACGGTAAGATCTTGCTGCGGTCATTGCATCATAGACATCTGCGATCGCAATGATCTGTGCAAAGTCGTCAATCTCAGTTCCCTTCAAATTTTGTGGATAACCGCTTCCATCGCAGCGTTCATGGTGCATAAGTGCGGCATTCTTAACACGGTTGTCTAACTGGGGATACTGAAGTAAAATCTCATATCCTAAGGTAGGATGTTTCCGTACAAGTGCAAATTCTTCATCGGTATATTTTCCCGGTTTATTTAAAATCTCAGGTGGGATCTTAGCTTTTCCGATATCATGTAGTAATGCTGCAAGGATCAGTAGATCAAAATCTTCTTTTGACATTTTAAGCCACTTGCCTAACATACCTGTGATCAAAGCTACATTTAACGAATGTGCATAGATACTGTCATCAACAGAACGCATATTGTGCAACATATCGAACATTTCAATAGAGTTGCGGGTTTCTTTTAGTAGGGACATTGCTGTTTCAAACAATGGGTTTATAGCATCTAAGCCGTTTCCAGAAATAATAGAGGAAAGAGATGTTTTAATATCTCCGGTGGAACGGGAATAATCGAATTGAAAAGTCTGGAAAAGTGAAGAACTCTTTACCCGTTGGGAATAAGTAGGTTCCTGGACATTTCCCTTAGGGATCGTTTTTGATGCTTCTGATGCCGGTGCTTCAACTGCATCTCCTTCGATCGGAACACTGGGGATTCCGTAAAAGCTGATACGTGCGATCAGCTGATCTGTTAATGAAACACCGTCATTGATAATTAACTGACCATGTTTTGTTTTTACCGGTAAGGCAGTTACCATACCCTCTTCTAATTGTGTTGTTTTTATAATCTGCATGTGAAAAGCTCCCCCTTAATCAGCCAAATTTCTAAATAATACCTTACAATGATATGAGAGTCAACAAGTCAGAACTCTTATCCTGCAAGCAGGAACGCTTTCTGACCTTTTGCCACCTTGTATCATAGAAAATTATAAAACGAATCTGTAAATTTCGCAATGGTTATTGTTGATTTATTGCTAAATTATAATGGAAAATACTTGACAACATATAAAAAAGAGCGTACCCTTAATACGCAGTATAGAAATTAAACGATACAATTCAATCATATAGCTTTCTCTTATTCAGAGTGATGGAGATACATAGGATCTGTGAAGTCACGGCAACCCCTGTGAGGAAGGTGCCAGCCTGAGCGAGTAATTCGAACAATAAGAGGATTTGATCTTACGATCGCAAAGAATCTTGTCCGCTTATGTGTTTCACATGAAGCGGATTTTTATTGTGTAAAAAAATGATACATGATAAAAATGCTCCGCAAGGATGCGTAATATACATTTTCTCTTAAGAGAGCAGTGTTTGGATAAAATCGGATCAACAATGTGAGAGGAGAACAACAGTGGAAAAAAGATTATTTACATCCGAATCAGTAACAGAAGGACATCCTGACAAGATCTGTGATGCGATCTCTGATGCAATCTTAGATGCATGTATGGAACAGGACCCGATGAGCCGTGTAGCATGTGAAACAGCAGCCTGTACAGGTTTTGTCCTGATCACAGGAGAGATCACAACAAAAGCGGTACTTGATATTCCGGCAATCGCAAGAAAGACGATCTGCGAGATCGGTTATGACAGTTCCGAAAAAGGATTTGACGGAAATACCTGTGCAGTCATGGTGGCATTAGATAAGCAGTCACCGGATATTGCAATGGGTGTAGACAAAGCATTAGAGGCAAAAGAAAATAAGATGACAGATGCACAGATCGAAGCGATCGGTGCAGGCGATCAGGGTATGATGTTTGGCTATGCCACAAATGAAACAGAAGAATATATGCCATATCCGATTTCTTTAGCGCATAAGTTGGCAAAACAGCTTACAGCAGTCAGAAAAGACGGAACACTGCCATATTTAAGAGCAGATGGAAAATCACAGGTATCTGTAGAATATGATGAAAATGGCAAACCAAGCCGCCTAGAGGCAGTTGTCATTTCTACACAGCATGATGAAAAGGTAACCCAGGAACAGATCCATGAAGATATTAAGAAATATGTTTTAGATCCGATTCTTCCGGCAGATATGATTGATGAACATACCAAAATGTTTATCAATCCGACCGGCCGTTTCGTGATCGGTGGACCACAGGGAGATGCAGGACTGACAGGACGTAAGATCATCGTAGATACTTATGGTGGATATGCACGTCATGGCGGTGGAGCTTTCTCCGGAAAAGACTGCACAAAAGTAGACCGTTCAGCCGCTTATGCAGCACGTTATGTAGCAAAAAATATCGTTGCAGCAGGACTTGCAGAGCGTTGTGAGATTCAGCTTGCATATGCAATCGGAGTAGCACAGCCGACATCTGTTATGGTAGATACCTTTGGAACAGGTAAGATCTCAGAGGAAAAATTAGATGAGATTGTACGTAAACACTTTGATCTTCGTCCGGCAGGAATCATTAAGATGTTAGATCTTAGAAGACCGATCTACAAAGGGACAGCAGCATATGGACATTTTGGCAGAACAGATTTAGATCTGCCATGGGAAGCGTTGGATAAAGCAGAGGAACTGAAAAAATACTTAGCGTAATGCTCCATACATTTTTATGAAATGTTTAGAATCTATATGATTTTTTCATGTGGATTTGATGATTTTCATGTTATAATGAGTCATAGAAGCTTTTGATGAGTTTCTATGACTTTTATTTTTGAAAGGAATTTGACGATGAAATTACGGACAAGGCTTACGATTTCTTTCTGCATCATTATCTTTGTACCGATCTTATCAGCATGTCTGGTAATGTTTGGTTTCCAGAAGAGCCATATGAAGACGATCGAGCAGACATATGGGATTGAGAGCAAGAATTATAATTATCTGATGAATTCTGTGCAGTTGTTAAATCGTTATACGAAAAAGAATTATGAATATCTGTTAAGTGAAACGTCTAAGAATCCGGATCATTTTTTGGATCGGGCTTATTTAGAGTCAGTAAATAAAGAATTAGATGAGAAATATTCTTACCTGATCGTAAGAAAAGAAGATAAACTCATCTATGTAGGAAAAAAAACAGAAGGATTGACAGCCGATGATCTGCCGGAATATGAGGAAACAGCACCAAATGCGATCGCAGGAACATATGTGGATGGTGATGAACAGGTGCTGATCAAACAGATTGATTTTACATTTACGGATGGGGAACGGGGAAGTGTATTTATCATTACATCTTCCCATGAACTTCTGCCGGAGATCCAGAGCCTGATCGTAGACGGATTTGTTTCTATTATACTGATCCTGCTCTTTACGGCAGCAATGCTCATTATCTGGATCTATCAGGGGATCATCCGTCCTATCAAAAAATTAGAAGTGGCAACCTTAAATATCCAGCAGGGTAATCTCGATTTTACTTTAGAAACAGATGGAAAAGATGAGATCAGTGAATTGTGTGCCAGTTTTGAGGAAATGCGGAAACGGCTGAAGGAATCCGCAGAAAAGCAGATGGCAAGTGAACGGGAGAACAAAGAACTGATCAGTAATATCGCACATGATCTAAAAACACCGATCACAGCCGTCAAAGGTTATTCTGAGGGATTGTTAGACGGAGTCGCAGATACACCGGAGAAAAGGGAGAAGTATCTGCGGACGATCAACAGCAAGGCAAATGAGATGGATGCACTGTTAAATGAACTGACATTGTATTCTAAGATCGATACGAACCGTATTCCGTATAATTTTAATAAATTAAATGTAGCAGCATATTTTAATGACTGTATTGAGGAGATCGGTATGGATTTAGAGAATAAGAATATCGGTCTTGCGTATTTTAATTATGTAGACAATGACGTCATGATCATAGCAGATCCGGAACAGTTAAAGCGTGTTGTCAATAATATTGTTGGAAATTCCATTAAATATTTAGATAAAAAGCAGGGACTTATCAATATCCGTATCAAAGATGTCGGAGATTTCATACAGGTTGAG
>OIWL01003455.1_pt1 | contig 10954 bp, 7 predicted proteins | sample 1587561 | NCBI WGS metagenome assembly OIWL01 (sample SAMEA3888903, study PRJEB22519) | human gut metagenome | biome: human gut; feature: human-associated habitat; material: faeces | place: Denmark | collected 2010
GGGCTGGATGCTCTCCAGAACCTCGCGGACAGCCTGCAGGAACTCAGGCTCGTTGGCATTGCGCTTTTCCAGGCCTTCGTACACGCGCTTCAGGTATTCATTCGTCAGCATAGTAGAATACTCCTTTTTCCCAATTACTCTATAAATTTTGAAAAAGACGAGGCTGCTCTGCCCGCCACAATGCGCGCAGGGAACCGTTACCGGCTCCGGGCGGCCCCGGATTTCCATTCTTACACACGACCTGCCGATGCTGCAGATCACCTTTTCATTATAAGGCTTCACCCTGTATTTGACAATAGCAGGAAAGCAGAAAATGTTTCAAAAAAACAAACGAAAAGTTGAACCCGCTTCACAAAACGAAAAATAAAACCAAAAACCGGTGCAGAACCTTGTTTTTGAAAGCGGCAAAAGAATGTCTTTTGGCGGGGGAGTTTCTCACATCCCGGCCAGGATCTCCCGTACAGCATCCACAAAAGGATCCAGATCGGAAAAGACGACTTCCACGATGATGGTCCAGTTGATACCGTCGTAATCATGCACAAGGCGGTGCCGCAGGCCGGCCACCATGTTCCACGGCTGGTCCGGGTAGGCGGCTTTGAATTCGCTGCTCAGCTGGTAAACTTGCTCCCCGATGTTGTACAGCGGGGTAGTGACAGCCCACTGGGCAAACTCGTCCTCCAGCAGAAGCTCCGGTGTGATGCCGCGCTGCTGCATCTGGCGGGACAGGTTCTCCCAGGTGGAAACGATCTTTTTCAGACGCTCTTTGTCCGACTTTTTCACGCGATGCGCACCCCTTCCTGCATAACGGTGTTGTAAAACGGGGTGCCGGTGTTCAGCTCCCGCAGCTCAAAGACGTCGGCGTCCTTCCGCGTCAGCTGGCGCAGCTCTTCGCCCAGAGCAAAGATGTCCCGTGCACGGAAGCCGGGGCCGCCCACCACCACAAGGTCGATGTCGGAGTTGGGGGTGGCTTCGCCGCGGGCATAGGAGCCGAACAGCAGGGCGTATTCGGCGTGGTATTTTTTCAGCAGCAGCCGGATCGTAGCTTCCAGTTCCGGGTAAGAAAGGGTTCCCATAAATACACCTCCTGTGTCCTCTTCTGAGTCCATTGTACCATACTGCCTCCAAAAAGCAAGAAAAACCATCGGCCGGTTGTGCAAAAGGCCAGCCTGTGCGGGAAACTCCCACCCGTGAAAAAGCAAATCCGGCGGGGCCGCAGCCCTGCCGGATTTGCAAAATCTAAAATAATTCTTCTGCTATTTATGCCCAGAGCAACGCGGAGGGCATTCTAAATCGTTTGCCTTCCAGAGAACAGGCCACTTTCCTTAACGCCCATCCGTGAAAAAACAATCCCGGAAAATCCGCAGATTTTCCGGGATTGCATATCTTTAAAAATAATTTTCCGCTGATATTGCCAGAGCAAAGCGGAGGCAATTCCAAATCGTCCTGCTTACTCCGTGATCCGCCCTGCCGCGCTGGTCTCCAAGACCGGGTAACCGGTGCGGGTGCAGCGCACGGCGCAGCGGGCCCGGCCGCCGGTGGTGCAGGTGAACAGGGTCAGATCCCAGGCGTCCTCGTCGCTGGCCGTGATCATCTTGTCGATATCCGTGGGCTGGATGGTCTCCACGTTGGACACCTCATAGCTCCAGCGCTGGCCGTCCATGTCGGTAAAGTACACCTCGCTGCCCAGGGCCAGCCACTTGATGGGGCTGAAGTGCTTGGCGTAGTTGTGGGCGCAGACCACCATGTTGTCGGCGTAGGTGGAGCCGGAGTAGCGGCCCGGGGCCACCTTGAGGCCCGCATAGCTCCACTCGCTCATCACGGGCAGTTCCAGCCCGATGGACGGGACGGACAGGTAGCCGATATAGCCCCAGCCGTCGATGTCGGTGACAGTCATCTCCTGCTCCGGGTCCAGCTCCGGCTGGACCACCGGCTCTTCGTCCTTCGTCTTGTCCTCAATGGTCTCGGTCAGGGTCTCTTCCAGCTTGCCCAGGGCGTCCTGCGAAGCCTTGTCGGCGCGGTTGGCGTCCCACTGGTTATAGCCCAGCAGGGCCAGTGCGCCCAGAATGAGCAGGATGCCCACGATCATGCAGGCGCGGCCGATCTTCTGCTTTGTGTTCATGCCAGCGTCTCCTTCCGGTCCAGCACCCAGCCGACGGCAAACAGCAGCACGCCGCTGCAGGCCATGAACGGGATGGGCCAGTTCAGCTGGCCGCTCTGGGGCAGTGCATTGCCGTCCGGGCGGCCCGGCGCCACCGGGCTGTCCGGGTTGCCGGGGGCCACGGGGTTGTCCGGGTTGCCGGGGTTCACCGGGTTATCCGGCGTACCGGGCGACACCGGGCGGTTGGGGTCGTTGGGGTCCACCGGCATGTCCGGGTTGTCCGGCTCATCCGGGGTGCTGGGCTGGGTGGGCTTGTCCGGCTCCGAGGGCTTCTCCGGCTCGGACGGTTTGTCCGGTTCCGAAGGCTTGCTGGGAGTTTCCGGTTCGGGCGGGGTCACCTCCTGCGTGGGCGCGCCCACCTTGGGGGTGGCGTCCACGGTGTAGAGCCAGCCGCTTTCGTCCGCCATGGGCAGCGACACCAGGAAGGAATTGATGGCCTCGTAGCCCTTGGAGTTCTCGGTCTGCACCACGAGGTACAGGCCCAGCGGCAGCGCGTCAAAGGAGACGCTGCCCTGCTCGCTGATCTTATGGGTGGTGCCGGCGGCGCGGGCGGGCAGCTTGGCTTCCAGCCTGGAAGCCAGCGTGCTGTCCGTCAGGTCGCCCAGCGCGATGCCGCAGCCCGTAAAGTCGGCGGTGTACACAAAGTGCAGGTCGCCGTTGGTGCGGGCCACGTCCGCCACCTTGTACACGGTGAGTGCGCCGCCCCGCAGGGGGACGTCGTTCTGATGGTCGTACAGGGTCACGTCCATGCTGCCGGTGCGGCTCAGGTCGATGTTGGCGCTGGCCGCGGGGGCTGCCAGCGCGGGCAGTGCACAGCTCACGGCCATGCACAGCGCCAGCAGAAGAGCGGCAAACCGGTTGTTTTTGTTTTGTTTCATGGCTGCTCACTCCTCCTCGTTCTGTTTCCGTTTGCGGACCAGCAGCAGGGCTGCTGCAGCGGCCAGTGCGCCGCCCAGCACCCCGAAGGGTGCCGTGCCCATGCCGCCGGTGGACGGCAGCTCGTAGCCGGTGTAGACATAGTTCTGCACCGTGATATTGCCGGTCTGCACGCCGTTGTTGTCAATGTACACGTTCCAGTTGCCGGTGGTCACTTCCTCCACCAGGTAGTGGTACGCCTTGCCGCTGACAGGGTCCGTCAGGGGCAGTTTCACGCCGGACCAGGTAGCAGTCCAGTGGTTGTCTGCGGTCAGGTCGGCTTCGGCAAACAACGTTCTGTCCTTGTCATTGTCGGTGTACTGCCAGACCTTGATGTGGATGCTGTCCACCGCCGGTTCCACCGGCTTTTTGGTATCCTGGTCCAGCCAGAGCTTGCTGACGGTCAGGTTGCTGTACACGTTGCTGTATTCGGCGGTCGTGGTGCCGGCATCGCTGCCCACCTGCACATTGCGGTTCAGGTCCACCGTCTCACCGTCCACAGTCAGGGTCGTGGTGCCATCGGCCTGGCCGGTCGCCTTTGCAAAGGCCTGCTGCTCGTTCTCCGCGCTGGCGTTCTTGCGGAACAGCAGGTAGTGCGGGGTGGCATCCAGCTGATAGTCCGTGGGTGCTTTGGTCTCCACGAGCTTATACAGCACGTCCGGTTTCAGGCAGCTTGCAGTCTCACTAGCCAGCACAGCCAGACTGGCCTGACCGTTTTCGTCCGTGGTCAGGGTGCCAGTGCCGTTGCCTGCCCACTTCGTCCACCCTTCAATCGCTTTGTCGTACTGGTAAATGGTGAACTCCGCGCCCTTCAGCGACACGCCGGAGTAGCTGTCCTTCTTGCGCAGCACGAACTGTGCGGTGGTGGCCGTTGCATCCGCCTTGACCTGGTAGGTGATGCCGCTGTCGCTGGATTTGCTGCCGTTGCTCAGGGTCACGGTGTTGCTCACCTGGTAGCTGGCGGCAGCGCTGCCATCCTTCACATTGCAGTCATACACAAGGATCAGGGCCGCCATATTGGGGATCTCCATATGGAGCCAGCCGTTCTTGTCCGCTTCCAGGATGCGGTACATGTTGCGCGGCACCTCTTTGCCGGTGGTCACGCCGACTGTTTCGTCGTAATCGTAAAAATACAACTTGACCGAGTTGACATCGCCGGTGGCGATGGCACCATTGGTGGTGCTGATGTTATCCCACAGCTCGATTTTCTCCGCTCTGGTCTGCCCGGCCGACAGATCATCGCCGGCCGGGTTGATGACCACCCGATAGTTCAGCTTCCGGTCGTTGTCGGTGTCCTGCCAGCCGGTCTTTTTCACCTGCTCCACATCGCGGGTGACGGTGGTGGTGGTGGTCTGGGTCAGCTCGCCCCAAGTGGCGGTGTTGGTGTAGATCAGTTTGCCCACCGAGGGGTTCTTCCAGCGGGGATCGTCGCTCACGCTCACTTTGTACTGGATGCGGATGCGGTGTTCCTCCTGCTCCGACTTGTTGTAGTTGCTGATTTTAATGGTGAGCTTCCGGGTAGTTTTGTCATACTCTGCCGTCGCCCAGTCTACATTTTTATCGCTGATCTTTACAAAGTCGCCCTCATCCAGCGCGATCTTGACATTATCCACCTTGAAGCCGACGTTTTCCGGCAGGGTGTCGGTAACCGTGATTTTGTCCCTATCGTCGGCGGAGGTCTGCAGCACCAGCTGGTAGTGGAGGTTGTTGCCGCTGAGGTCGCTCAGCTCGAAGCTGTTGCTGCCGGTCAGATAACCGGTCTCGTCGCCGCTGCTCGTTGCAGCCACACCCTTTTCAAACTTCTTGTAGCTGCGGTAGGTGTCCTCTGCCGAATCATTGCCGCTCACGCCGTCGATATGGATGGTGTTCTTATAGGTCCACACCTCACCGGTGGGCACGTCGTCGCGCTCCTCGTGGGTGGGGATGCCGGTCACCGAGATGCTGCGCACGGGGTTCTGGTCGTCCCCGGCTTTCACATGGATGCTGAAGCTGCGCACACGGGTGGACGAGTCACCTGCGTTTACCTGTGTTGTGCCGTCTCTGTCGGCGTAGTAGGTCATCTCGATGGTGTTGCCAGCCTGCGCATAGGTCAGCCTCGTGTTGTCGTGCATGGTCAGGGTCAGATTGGCCTTGATGGCGTCATCCAGCTCTTTTGCAATGGCATAGTGGGTGTCCTCTTTTGTCTCGCCTTGGTCGTTCTCAGCGTCGTCCAGCACATCCCACAGGGTAAACTCCGCTTCACCGGCCTTGTTGGTGGCCGAGAGGTTCCAGGTGGGCGTCTCGCCCCTGGTGGCAATGGATTTGCTCAGGCTCCAATCGCCCTTCCCGATGTTCACAGTGTCCGAGGCCTCAAAGGTATGGTTGCTCTTGGTCAGGATCTGTGCCTTGTTGGTCACCGAGCCGCCGCCGATGGGGGTGGTGGTCTCAAAGGTGATCTTCAGCTCTGTTCCATCATAACCCGCCGGGATGGTATAGCCGTTTTGCAGAAAATTCTCTGCCGATATCGTATCATTGCCTACCTTTACATCCCCTACGATTTTCACACCGTCTGGCAAGTCATCTGTGATCTTGCAACCCTGCAGGAGATAGGGCCCCAGGAAAGAATGGGGTACCTTTACAGTGATCGTCCACTGGATGCGGCCTGTTTTGGGGTCGTACTCGCCTTTCTTCTCAATGCGAGAGGTTTTACATGTGTACCATGCGTCAACCGCATCTTTTACATTGCGCCCTGCCTCGGCTTTCGCCGTGTTGTTGATGATAGCGACGCCGTTGGGCATCTTGTCAAAGTCCGCATAGTCCCGCTGAACGTCGTAGTACCAGATGTACTTTTCTCCGATCTCCAATGGATCCAGCGGGCCAAGGATCACCTGGGGGTAGCCGTGGCTATCCGTTGTCCATTGATACACAGGGACCGGCATGATCTTCGTTTTTGCACCAGAAGCATCCACCTTGTAAAGTTCAAAGGAGCTTTCCAGGTATTGGCCGCCCTTCAGGTAGTCGCTACGGTTTTCGCCATTCCTATTCGTGTTCAGGGTGTCCGTAAGGAACACCTGCTCTTTGGTACCGCTGGTGGTCCCCACCGTCACCATATAATGGTTTATGAAGGTGCCATTTTCCGGATGATTATCAAAGGCACTATCTCTGTCGGAGCTCCCTTTGCTGATCTTTATATCCGCTTTTTTCGGCTCGATGGTCAGGGTGCAGCCGCCCTTGAAGGTGAACTCCTTCTTGTCCTCAAAGTTGTCGGCGCTCGCCGTAACGGCGGCCTTGAAGGTACCGGTGAATGTCAGGCCGCCCTTCTCGTCGGTGCCGATGAACTTTTCGTCCGTAAAGGTCAGGGTCACTTTGCCGTCGGTGTCAACGGTGAAGCTGCCCACGACCTTTGCATTGTCGGCCTTGTCCTTGTCGGACTCATCCACGATGTTGCCCATCACCACATCCGGCATGGGCAGGCCTTTGGGCAGCTGGTAGGTCAGGGTATTGTGGGTGGGCGTCAGCACACCGGGTTTCACGGTATACTTCAGGTTCACGCGGACGTGGGTGCCGCTTTCCACGGTCACGCTGCCCGCGCCGATAGACGTCCATGTTTTCCCGTCGGTCGTCTTTTCATAATTGACATCCGTGATCCAGGTGTTCAGATCATGGTCATCCCCGGCAGCCAGCAGGGCGATGCCGTAGGGGTCGGCGTCACCCACCCAGTCCACGGTGGCCCCAAAGCCATCCTCATCTTCCAGCAGCGCATAGCTGCCGTCCAGCTCCTCCTGGGAGCCTGCCGGGTCCTCCGGAGACACAGCGGTGGTCTCGGCGGCATAGGCACCGGTCACCGAGATGACACTGGTCACGTCGGACATGGCAGCGGGCACCTCGGCCACCTTGCCGTCCACGTTGCCGGAGATCACGGTCAGGGTCCCGGCGTCGGGGTCCACGGCGGACACGACGCCCACCGTCTCGGTGGTCACGGTGCGGGTGTCCACCTGCGGCTCGGAAGCCGTGAGCTGGGCGGCGGTGTCGGGGTCCTCGTCCAGGTCCAGCAGGGCGATGCCATAGGAGCTCTCGTCCACGGCCACCTGCTCGGTGGTGAGGGTGTTGTAGATGACGATATCGCCGGGCCTTGCGGTGGAGCCGTCGGCGTCGGTGAGCCACTGGGAGCCGCGCAGGTCACTGTGCAGGGCCATCACGCCCGCACGCTGGGGCACCACCGTCTGGGGCACACCCGCAAAGTGCAGGCAGTAGGACAGGAACATCACGTCCCAGGCGCCGTAGGGGTTGCCGTACCAGGCACCATAGCGGGAGTAGCCGCGCAGCACCTGCTGGTCCTCCACATCCAGCTTGAAGTTCTTGTCGCTCTGCTGGTAGTCCAGCTGGGACTTTGCCACGGTGAGCAGGTCCTCGGCCCAGTTGCCGTTCAGGGCCACGTTGGCCGCGGCCTGCCATTCCTCGGCAGTCTCCACGTCGGCCTGGGTATCGGCCAGGCACTCCACGGTGTGGTGGTGCTCCGGGATGGTGCACACCAGCTCCTCGGTGTAGCAGGCGTCGGTGTGGTGATGCAGCACCGGCTCGTCCGGGGTGGTCTCGGCCGGCTCAGGGGGCAGGTCCACCACGGGGCGGCTGGCAGGCATTTCCTGATAGGCGGGGTTGGGCTCCTCCACCAGTTCGCCTTCGTCCAGGCCGCACACCAGCTCATACTCGGTGGTATAGCAGCTGTCGTCGTGGATATGCTCGAACTCGCCGCAGATGAGCGCACCGTACTCGTCAAAGCAGTCGTCGGTGTGCTCGTGCTCTTCCTGATAGCAGGTCAGCACCCGGTGCTCCTCGTAGCAGGCATCGGTGTGCTCATGGGGCACCCAGATGGTCTCCGGCTCGGTCTGCACCGGCTCTTCCGGCTCTTCCGCGCTGTAGGCGGACACCGGATCGGCGCTGCTGTCCGAAGAGGTGACGGGCGTTTCCGGCTCGCCCTCCTCGTAACCGCAGGTGAGCACTTTTTCGTAGCAGGCCGCCGTGTGCTGGTGCTCCTCGTAGCCGCAGTGGTAGTCGGCCGTCATGGAGATGCCCACCCCATGGAGCTGCCAGTTGACGAACAGGGTGGTGAGCAGGGCCAGCACCAGCATCATGGCCACATAGCGCCGGGCCTGTACATGCTGCCTGCGGAACCGCTCGATCAACCCGTTGATGATATCCTTCATAGTAAACACGTCCTCTTGGTTTGCTCTGTGCCCTGGCAGCCGCACACCGCTGCAGGCCCACAGAAGGGTCCGTTTATCATTTGTGCAACAAAAGCGTCACAAAATTTGTTCGATACATTGTTATTATACCATTTTAAGGCGTTCATTTCAACTCAGGGGGGCGTGCTTCTCCGGCAAAAGAATGCACACGATGCGCACCATGCAAGGGGTCAGGGGCAGCCACAGCACCGTGCAGCCCAGATTGAACAGGGTGTGGGCGTTGGCGATCTGCCGGGCCAGCACGGCGCTCTCCGGCCCGTGGGGCGAGACCAGCCGCACCAGCGCGGTGAACTGGGGCAGCAGCAGCCAGCACACCGCCGCCCCGGACAGGTTGAACAGGGCGTGGGCCGCCGCCAGACGTTTGGCGTCCCGGCTCTGCCCCACCGATGCCAGCACCGCCGTGACGGTGGTGCCGATGTTGTCCCCCAACAGCACCGGGATGGCTCCCGCAAGGCCCAGCAGGCACCCGCCGTCCGGCCCGGGGCGGGCGGCTACCTGCTGCAGCACCGCAATGGTGGCGGAGCTGCTCTGCACGGCAAGGGTCATGCCCAGCCCTGCCAGCAGGCCCAGGCCGGGGCGGTGCCGCACCTGGGCCATCCACTGCCGGAACACCGGCCCCGCTGCCAACGGCTCCATGGCCTCGGCCATGACCGCGATGCCCTCAAACAGCAGGCCGAAAGCAAACAGCGCCTGCCCGGCTGCGTGCAGACGCCCGCGCCCCGCGAACCAGAGCAGCAGCCCCGCCACCAGCAGCAGGTACCGGGCATCCTCCAGCCGGAAGGCCAGCAATTGCGCGGTGACCGTGGTGCCGATGTTGGCTCCGAACACCACCGGCACGGCCCGCTGCAGGGTCAGCAGCCCGGCCCCCACAAGGCCCAGCACCAGCACCGTGACCGCCGAGCTGCTCTGCACCACCGCCGTGACCACCGCTCCCGTGAGCACCCCGGCCAGCGGGTGGGCCGTGAGCCGGGCAAGGGTCTGCCGCAGGGTGTCCCCCGCCGCCTGCTGCAAAGCGTCCGTGAGGGTGTCCATACTGTATAAGAAAAGTGCCGCCCCGCCGAACAATTGCAGGATCATCCACAAACGCTGTTCCATGCCCGATGCCCCCTTTGCTTTATGTGTATGCGGGACACAAACGTTTGTGAACTTTTGTGAAACAATCCCTGCAGGGGGTTGCAATCCGGCCTGCAAAAGCCTATTATTATCAAGCGTTAACAGTTAACAGCTGTTAAGCAATTTTTGAGAGGAGGGATCGCGTGTCTGAGGAATCCACGTTGAGTTTCCGTGGGCTTTGCCGCTACATCCACCGGCTGAGCAAAGCATCCAAGGCCGGCATGAAGGCCGCTCTGGCCGACTGCCCCAAGTGCCACTTTCCCATGCTGGAAGGGCTGCTGGGCTGCATTCGGCTCCATGGACAGGACGGTGCCGTTTATATCTCCGATCTTGTTCAGGAGCTTCATCAACCGCTTCCTGCCATTTCCCGCACGGTGCGGCAGATGGAGCAGGACGGCCTTGTGGAACGCTTTGCCGACCCTGCCGACCGCCGCAAGACGCTGGTGCGTTTCACGCCCAAGGGATACGAGGCCTGCCGACAGTGCGAGTCTGCTCTTGGGGACTACTTTTCCAGTGTCATGGCCCGGCTGGAGCCGGAACAGCTGGCCCAGATGGAAGCGCTGCGCGGCGCGCTGATGGAAGCCATTCTTGCGGAAAATGCTGCGCGTACCACCAAACCGAAGGGAGAACCAAACCATGACAAAGATCTTTAAGCAGCTGGCCCGTCACTGGGCCGTCTGCCTCGTGGTGTTCGCACTGCTGTTCGTGCAGGCGTACTGCGATCTGTCGCTGCCGGACTACACCAGCAAGATCGTGGACACCGGCATCCAGCAGGGCGGCATCGAAAGCCCCCTGCCCGACACAGTGCGGCAGAGCACGCTGGATGCCCTCTCGCTGCTGATGCGCGAGGAGGACGCCGCTGCCTTCCAGAACGCCTACACCGCCGACGGCGATGTGCTGCGCCTGCGCACCGACCTGACCGCCGACGAGCGCACTGCGCTGGAAGATGCTGTGACCACGCCGGACATCGTGCTGTATCTGGCGGCCGCCCAGGCAGCCAACACCCCCGCCGGGCAGACCGGCATGGGCATGACCGGCCTTGCGGACCTGCAGGCCTCCGGTGCCGACCGCAATCCCGACACGGAAACCCAGACTGTGACCCCCACGGCGGAGGACCTGGACACCGTGTGCGGCCAGTTTGCCGCCATGAGCCAGATGCCCGGCTTCAGCCGGGACGCCGTGCAGCAGCAGCTGACCGGTGCCATCGGCCAGCTGGACGACACTGTGGTGGAGAACCTGAAGAGCCAGGCTCTGCTGCTGGTGGGGCTGGAATACGAGGCCCAGGGCATTGCCCACGATGTGCAGATGCACTATTTATATAAGGTAGGCAGCCAGATGCTGGCGCTGACCCTGCTGATGGTGGCCGTGTCCATCGCGGTGGGCTTCCTGGCCTCCCGGGTGTCCGCCGCCATCGGCCGCGACCTGCGCCGCGAGACCTTCTCCAGCGTCATCCACTTCTCCCATGCGGAGATCGAAAACTTCTCCACCGCGTCCCTCATCACCCGCACCACCAACGACATCCAGCAGGTGCAGTTCGTCTGCGTCA
>OIWL01003462.1_pt1 | contig 10934 bp, 8 predicted proteins | sample 1587561 | NCBI WGS metagenome assembly OIWL01 (sample SAMEA3888903, study PRJEB22519) | human gut metagenome | biome: human gut; feature: human-associated habitat; material: faeces | place: Denmark | collected 2010
CGGACAATACCAATAAAATTATCCGCATCATCCAGTACCGGAACAAAGATCTGCTTCATGGCCGTATCCACCAGATCCTCCATGTTACAGTTAATATCCACTGTCTGGTACTTCCATCGGAGAGGTACTCTGCTGATGCTGCAATCCTCCGCTTCCCGGATATTCAGAAACCATTTTTCCTTGATATACCGGAGCAGATCTCCCTCTGTTACAGTTCCCACATATTTTCCGTTCTTATTTAACATCGGAATAGCAGTATATTTGTGATATTCAATTTTTTCAAGTACCTGACGCAGAGTGTCATCATTTTCCACATAGGCAACTTCATTTTTTGGTGTTAAGAAAAATAAAATGTTCATTTACTATAAATCCCCCATAGAAATCTTTTTTTGAAATGACCGGACATTCTTCCCTTTCATTTCAGTTTTCCATTACCAGTATAACCCATTTTCCATCCGATATGGTGAATTTCGCGTGAATAATTTCTAATATTTTTCTTAATTTAATTCTGAACACTCGTATCCTTTTTCTACTCGTGACGAAGTGCATCGATTGGATTCAGATTCGCTGCCTTAATGGATGGAAGCAAACCGAAGATAATACCGATTGCCATAGAAAATACTACAGCCAGTACACTGACAGGTACGCTGATCGCCACCGGAGTCTGAGACATCTTCGATATCACCTGTGACAGGATCACTCCGGCGATTACTCCAAGAACCCCTCCGATACTGGTCAGCACAGCAGCTTCTGTAAGAAACTGCCATAGGATCCTGTTTTTTCTCGCTCCGATTGCTTTTTTCAGACCGATCTCACTGGTACGTTCCGTAACGGATACATACATGATATTCATAATTCCGATACCACCTACTACCAATGAAATACCTGCGATACAAGCCAGCAGGGTTGTCATCAAATCGGTGGTTGAGTTGAGCATTGTACTCAATTCCTGTTGGGTACGGATGGTGAAATCATCGTCATCCGAAGCTTTCAGCTTATGGTTGCGACGGAGGATCGTACTGATTTCGTCAGTAGCATAATCCGTCATATCTTCGGTAAGGGCAGAGGCAAACACTCCCTGCAAATACGTAACGGCAAGCAGACGTTTCATCACTGTGGTGTATGGTGCAAGCACTACTGCATCCTGGTCTTGTCCCATGGAGTTGTAGCCTTTGGCTTTAAGCACACCTACCACACGAAGCGGTATTTTACTGAAACGAATAATCTTACCTACCGGATCACTTCCGTCCGGAAAAAGATTGTCTACTATAGTCTTTCCAATCACACATACTTTGGCCGAACTCTGTATGTCGGCTTCAGTGAACATCTCTCCGTTTTCAACAGTCAGCTGGCGGATGTCGAGGTATTCTGTTCCGACACCGTTCACGGAAGCTGGGTAGTTGTTGTTTCCGGCAATGAGTTGCCCCGATGATGAAACATTGGGACTGATGGCGGACAGAAAACTTGTCTCATCACGCAAGGCTTCGTAGTCGGCAAGCTTCAAAGTCTGCATAGCAGACGGGTCTTGCCGGACACCTCCACGCATATCGGCTCCCGGATGAATCATAATCATGTTCGATCCCATCTCGGAAATCTGCTGCTGGATGCTTTTCTTCGAACCTTGTCCGATAGCCAGCATCGTGATGACGGAAGCAACACCGATAATGATACCGAGCATGGTTAGAAAAGCACGCAGCTTATTGTTCGCCAATGCCCGGAGAGCTATCTTAAATAAATTAGTTCCATTCATAATGAATAATTTGCTAATTTGTCCATATACTAATGGGGCAATTTCCTGAAGGTATACTCTCCCAACTTGTTTATTGTACAGCCAATCGGCACATTAGTATATCGGCACATTGAATAATTATTAATCCTCGTCGTTTTTCGGCAATGCAGCCAGCGCTTCGGCGGCAGACAGAATTTTCGGATTGGTTGTATCTTCTATAACCTGACCGTCACGCAGACGGATATTCCGGCTGCTATATTGCGAAAGTTCGGGATTATGTGTTACAAAGATAATCGTACGTCCCTCTGCATGAAGCTTTTGAAACAGTACAAGTATCTCGAAAGAGGTACGGCTATCGAGGTTTCCGGTCGCTTCGTCGGCAAGAATCACTGCCGGATTGTTGACCAATGCGCGTGCGATGGCAACGCGTTGCATCTGTCCACCGGACATCTGGTTGGATTTATGTTCCAGACGGTCTCCCAATCCTACAGCCTGTAGGGATTCGATGGCGCGGCGACGGCGTTCGGAAGCGCTCACGGCAGAGTTGTACATAAGCGGTAGTTCCACATTTTCTACAGCCGTTGTTTTAGGTAACAAGTTGTAGCTTTGGAACACGAAGCCAATCTTCCGGTTTCTTAGTACTGCACGTTGAGGCTTGCTCATTGTACGTACGGGAATATCGTCGAGCAGATATTCTCCACTGGTCGGGGTGTCCAGGCAGCCTAATATATTAAGCAGCGTGGATTTTCCCGAACCGGAAGTCCCCATGATGGTAACAAACTCTCCTTCATTGATATTGAACGAAACGCCCCGCAATGCGTGGACGGTTTCGTCGCCTACCTGAAAGTTACGTTTGATATTTTGTATTTCAATTACTTTTTTCATCGTAAATAATGTGTTAATGTGCCAATAACGGATTGGCACATTGAATAATTATTTTTTCTTCTTACTTCCCGGAGGGCCAGGCATGAACGGACTTCTTTCTCCGCCACTTTCCTGATTTCCTTCAGCAGCCACATTTTCACCGGGCATTGCTCCTATGGTAGCTTCGGTCACTACTTTTGTTCCTTCGGAAATGCCACTGATAATTTCTGTAGATATACCGTTGCTGATTCCTACTTCTACCGGATGAGCGGTGAATGTGGTTCCTTCACGAGTCCAGAGTTTATGTTCGCCTTCGCAATCTTTTATGATGTCATTATTACCGATTAACGGTTTTTCAGGTGTGAATCGCAGTGCTTTGTTCGGGACAGACAACACATCCTTTTTATCAAGAATATAGATCGTGACATTAGCTGTCAAACGAGGTTTCAGTTTCAAATCAGGGTTGGGAGCAGAGATTACAACTTCATAAGTAACTACTGTAGTGGTGGTGCTTGTACTGCTCGTACTGCTTGCATCTCCCAGACGAATTTGTGTAACTACGCCTTCGAATACATCATTCGGATAAGCATCTACCGTGAAGCTGGCACGCTGGCCTTCTACTACACCGCCTATATCAGCTTCATCCACATCGGCTACTACCTGCATCTGTGTCAGGTCGGCAGCGATGGTGAACAGTGTCGGAGTTTCGAATCCGGAAGCAACGGTTTGTCCTGCTTCCACATCACGGCTGATGACTACTCCGTCAATCGGTGAGGTGATAGTAGCATAAGCCAGGTTACGTTCTGCTTTTGCGAGCGATGCCTTACTGCTATCATAGCTACTTTTCGCTTTCTGATAGTTGTAGAGGGCCTGTTCGAAATCCGTATCACTAATCAGTGACTTTTCGTGTAAGCCTTTGCTACGTTCATAATTCTTCTTCTGATATTCATATTCGGCTTTTGCACCATCGTACGTTGCCTGTTGTGATGCCAATTCACTTTGCAATGTGGCACGGTCCATTTCGGCAATCAACTGTCCTTTGGTTACTACCGAGTTGTAATCTACGTAAATCTTGTCGATGATACCGGAAACCTGCGTACCGACTTCTACTTCCGTCACCGGTTCGATGGTTCCGGTAGCAGTGACCGAATTTGAAATATCGCCTTTGCTCACGTTGGCAGTGGCGTAGGTGACTTTGTGCTTGGCCGGTGAACCTGCAAAGAACCAGATTCCTGCACCTGCTACCACAACGACTGCCACAGCGATTAAGATAATCTTTTTCGTTTTCATTCGTTTATTATGCTTTTATTTATAATGCTAATTGATCTCCCTGATAGAACTTCAGCAACTGCGTATTCAGTATGGCCATATATTTGGCTTGAAGCTGTTCCTGCTGTGCTTGCAGCAAGTTGTTCTTTTCAGTAAGAAGTTCTATGGTATTCTTCATTCCCAGATTAAACTGTTCGCTAATCAACTCATAGCTGATTTGTGTACTCTTCAACTTCTCGTTTGCTGCTGCATAACGTTGCTGTGCACTGTTAGCATCCAGCCAGAGTCCTTCGATGGTCTTGTACAGAGTTTTTTGTTCGTCAAGCAAGGATAACATGCTCGTCTCGTATTGCAATTTTGCTTTCTGTACGGCACTTTTAGTTTGACGGTTATTGAAGATCGGCACACTGACAGACAATCCGATCGAATTGTTCCATCCGTTTTTCACTTGCTCTCCGAAAGTGAAGTCACTGCCGCTGGTGTGGTTGGTTCCGATTCCTGCGCTAAGGCTGATTGTGGGCAAATAACTTGATTTGGCAATACCGATACCCAGTTCGGAAGCCTCTACATTAAGTTTGCTAGCTTCAATCTCCGGGCGAAGACTCAATGCACTAATGTACACATCTTTTTTGGTAGGCAACGGAGCCAGTACATTTTCGTCGGATAGGGCAGGGAGGTAGATGTTCATTTCATTCTCCCCATCCAGTTCGAGCAATTGTTTCAGTTGTAATTTGTAATCTTCAAGAGTGGCTTGCGCTGTGACAAGTTGGTATCGGTCTGTGCTCACCTGTGCTTCCAGTTGGGCAAAGTCGCTTTTGGCAATACTTCCGGCGTTCAAAAGTTCCTGTCCGCGGTCACGCTGCGCAATAGAGACTTGCAGGGTACTTTCGTTTACTTTGACAGACTCGGCTGCATAAAGAATCTGGATATACACTTGGGCGATAGATTCCTGAATGTTATTTTCGGAAGTCGCTACGTCCAGTTCGGCTACCTGATTGTTCAACTTTTCCTGCTGGATGGTTTTCAGTCTTTTATTACCATTATATAGAGTCCACGACGCATTCAGTCCATAATTACCATTGTAGCTCGTTTTACTATTGCTACTGATAATTTCGCTGCCGCTTACCCGACTACTCGTCTCCTGATACGGACGATTCACCACCTGCTGGCTGGTAGAGAACGAAAGACTGGGAAACAAGGCAGCCTTAGCTGTCTTTACATCAATCTGCGTGCTGGCCGCAGTGATCCGGTTCTTGCGAATCGTGATGTTCTGCTCTTTTGCGTAGTCGATGCATGACTGCAAATCCCATTGAGCCGGAATTTTCGTTTCTTTCAGCGTATCGACTTGCAGCGGAGAAACTTGGGCAGATATGCCGGACAGCATACCTGCTCCAAGAAATGTCATCACTGTCAATCTTCTTACATTTATCATATTCATACTTCTATTGATTTACTGTTAGCGAAGGTACGTACATATTATATATGCCGCAAAAACGATAGACGGATGACGTAATTTCGCCGTTAAATGTTTTTTTTCTGTCGATAGGCAGGTTTTTGAAGAAAAACACAACAAATCACACAACTTTTTTGACTAGTTGTTTGTTTTAATTATAAAAAATGTATATTTGTACTCATTACAAATTATAACGTCAACATATGAAGAATACACTGCTTACGATCTGGAACTTCTATTTGGAGGGCTTCCGTAGTATGACCTTGGGGCGTACCCTGTGGGTTATCATTCTGCTGAAATTATTCGTTATGTTCTTCATCCTTAAAATGTTCTTTTTCCCTGATTTCCTCCGTGACCATCCTACGGATGACGACAAGGGAACATACGTGGGAAACGAACTGATAGAACGTGCCATCCCCGGTAAATCTACTGATTTTTAACTCTTAAACTACATAAGATTATGATTGAAAGTATTGACACCTCGCTGATCGATTGGTCGAGAGCCCAATTTGCGATGACAGCCATGTACCACTGGATTTTTGTTCCTCTCACACTCGGACTGGCAGTGGTGATGGGAATCATGGAGACGCTGTATTATAAAACAGGCAATGAATTTTGGAAAAAGACTGCCCAGTTTTGGATGAAACTCTTCGGTATAAACTTTGCCATTGGTGTGGCAACCGGTTTGATTCTGGAGTTTGAGTTCGGTACGAACTGGAGCAATTATTCGTGGTTTGTAGGAGACATCTTCGGTGCTCCGTTGGCTATTGAAGGTATTTTGGCATTCTTTATGGAAGCCACATTTATCGCCGTCATGTTCTTTGGGTGGGGCAAAGTAAGTAAACGTTTCCACTTGGCTTCTACCTGGCTCACAGGCTTGGGAGCTACGATTTCCGCCTGGTGGATTCTCGTTGCCAACGCATGGATGCAGCATCCGGTAGGCATGGAATTCAATCCTGATACAGTTCGTAATGAGATGGTAGATTTCTGGGCAGTGGCTACGTCACCTGTAGCGGTCAATAAATTCCTCCATACGGTATTGTCCGGCTGGGTGCTGGGCGCTGTTTTTGTAGTCGGCATCAGTTGTTGGTATCTGCTGAAGAAACGTAATCGTGAGTTTGCGCTTGCCAGCATCAAAATTGGGGCGATTTTCGGATTAGTAGCATCGTTGCTTTCTGTTTGGACGGGTGATGGTTCCGGTTATCAGATTGCCCAGACGCAACCGATGAAACTGGCTGCCGTGGAAGGTCTGTATGAAGGCGGCACTAATGTAGGTCTGGTTGGAATAGGAGTGTTGAACCCGGAAAAGAAGACTTACAACGATGGGAAAGATCCTTTCCTCTTCCGTTTTGAAATTCCCAGCATGCTTTCTTTCCTTGCAGAACGTAATGTAGACGGCTACGTTCCTGGTATTACAAATATCATCGAGGGTGGTTATCAACAGAAAGACGGATCGACAGCTCTTTCTGCTGCCGAGAAGATAGAACGTGGAAAAACGGCTATCGGTGCATTGGCTGCCTATCGTGCAGCAAAGAGTGCAGGACATGAGGAAGATGCTCAAATTGCATATAAAGTATTACAGGAAAATATTCCATATTTCGGTTACGGATATATCAAAGATGTGAACCAACTGGTTCCGAATGTTCCTCTGAACTTTTATGCATTCCGTGTAATGGTAATCTTGGGCGGATACTTTATCCTGTTCTTTATTGTCGTTCTCTTCTTTATCTATAAGAAAGATTTAAGCCAGATGCGTTGGATGCACTGGATTGCTCTGCTGACAATTCCTTTGGGATACATCGCCGGACAAGCCGGATGGGTGGTTGCCGAATGTGGCCGTCAACCGTGGGCTATCCGTGATATGCTGCCGACAATGGCTGCCATCTCCAAACTGGATGTAAGCTCTGTACAAACGACTTTCTTTATCTTCCTGCTCCTGTTTACAGTGATGTTGATTGCAGGTGTCGGAATTATGGTAAAGGCTATCAAAAAAGGACCGGAGAATTGATAATTACCTATTACTCATTACTTAATATTTTAGCTATATGTATATATTTTTGCAACAATATTGGTGGCTTGTCGTTTCCTTGTTAGGAGCCATACTCGTGTTCTTATTGTTTGTACAAGGAGGTAATTCTTTGTTGTTCTGCTTGGGTAAAACCGAGGAACATCGTAAGATGATGGTGAATTCTACCGGACGTAAGTGGGAGTTTACGTTTACTACATTGGTTACATTTGGAGGAGCTTTCTTCGCTTCTTTCCCCTTGTTTTACAGTACCAGTTTCGGCGGTGCATATTGGCTTTGGATGATTATACTTTTCAGTTTTGTATTGCAGGCTGTCAGTTATGAGTTTCAGAGTAAGGCCGGAAATCTGTTAGGTAAAAAGACATACCGGACTTTTTTGGTGATTAATGGAGTGGTAGGTCCTGTGTTACTTGGTGGGGCAGTGGCTACTTTCTTTACCGGTTCTGATTTCTATATTAATAAGGCCAATATGACAGATACCATTATGCCGGTAATCAGTCATTGGGGAAATGGCTGGCACGGATTGGATGCACTGACCAACATTTGGAATGTTATTCTTGGATTGGCTGTCTTCTTCCTTGCCCGTGTGTTGGGATCTCTCTATTTCATTAATAATATTGATGATAAAGAGCTGACCGATAAATGTCGTCGTGCAGTACGCAATAATACAGTCTTGTTCCTTGTATTCTTTTTGGCATTTGTCATTCGTACATTGGTATCTGATGGCTTTGCCGTTAATCCGGATACACAGGAAATTTATATGCAGCCATATAAGTATCTCACTAACTTTATCGAAATGCCGGTAGTGCTGGCTTTATTCCTGATTGGTGTGGTACTGGTTCTTTTCGGCATTGGAAAGACATTGCTTAAAAAGACGTTTGATAAAGGAATCTGGTTTACGGGAATCGGTACGGTACTGACTGTTTTATCTTTATTGCTGGTAGCAGGGTACAACAATACCGCTTATTATCCGTCATATACAGACCTGCAAAGCTCATTAACTTTAGCCAATAGCTGTTCCAGCGAATTTACACTAAAGACAATGGCCTATGTCTCTATTCTTGTTCCGTTCGTAATTGCATATATTTTCTATGCTTGGCGTAGTATCGATCGTCACAAAATTACCGAGAAAGAAATGGATGAAGGAGGACACTCATATTAATACTTTGTCCACATAGAATTTCGAATTGAGATTCTTGTAGGAACAAATAAACTCCCCTTATTTAATTCTCTATGTCATGGTAGAGAAGTTAAATGAGGGGAGTTTTTATATATAAGCCTTTTCTATCTTTTCGGATATATCGCTTTTTATTTATTGACTATATTCTCCGGTTTTCCGGCAATGTAAGCCTGAAGGTTACTGATTGCAATATTCATCAGACGTTCACGAGCCTCGATGGTTGCCCAGGCAATGTGCGGAGTGATGTAGCAGTTCTTCGCAGTCAATAATGGATTGTCGGCACAAGGCGGTTCAGTAGAAAGCACGTCTACTCCGGCTGCATAAATCTTGCCATTGTTCAAAGCGTCTGCAAGGTCTTGTTCGTTGATAAGCGGGCCGCGACCGGTGTTGATTAAAATAGCTGTCGGCTTCATCATACCCAAACGGCGTGCATTTACCATTTCGCGTGTTTCCGGAGTAAGCGGGCAGTGCAAACTGATAATATCACATTCGCTGAACAACTGATCTAAATCCATCTTCTTGATTTCCGGTGGCAACTGGAAGTGAGATTTGGAAGTCAATGCATACACTTGCATACCGAAACCGATGGCAACGCGCGCTGTGGTATATCCGGTATTTCCCAGTCCTACCAGACCGATTTTCTTTTCCCGCAGTTCCATCAACGGAGTATCCCAAAAACAGAAATCCTTGTTGTTAGCCCAACGACCTTTATGCACTTCTTCAGAGTGGTGTTGCACTTGTTGAGTGATGTTCAGGATATGCGCAAATACCATTTGAGCAACGGAAGCGGTGCTGTATGAAGGAATATTAGTAACGACGATTCCCCGTTCTTTTGCAGCAGCTGTGTCTACCACATTGTATCCGGTAGCCAACACACCGATATATTTCAGTTCGGGCAGTGCAGCCATGTGGTCTGCATTGATGATTACCTTGTTAGTCAGAATTGCTTCTGCACCGGCTGCACGTTCTAATACCTCTTCCGGAGCTGTACGATCATAAATTGTACATTCTCCAAGCACCTTCATACCTTCCCAAGATAAATCTCCGGGATTGGCGGCATAGCCGTCTAAAACTACAATCTTCATTTCAATTTCAATATTATTAATATGTTATAATGTTTCCTACTGCTTTATTTTGCTTTCGGCTTCTCTTACAGAAGGGAGTGACTTATTTTACGAACGCTTATTTTTTAAATTTGTCTCCCCACAACTGTATCATTCGCTCGGCATGTTTCTGTTCTGCCGGATTGTTTTGCGGTTGCCATATCCGTTTGTCTTTCAGTTCGTCCGGAAGAAATTGCTGTTTGACAAAGTTACCTTCATAGCTGTGTGCATATTTATATTCCTGTCCGTAGCCCAGTTGCTTCATCAGTTTGGTCGGAGCATTGCGCAGATGCAAGGGCACAGGCAGATTACCGGTTGAACGGACTAGCTCCAGTGCATCGTTAATCGCACTGTATGCCGAATTACTTTTTGGACTGGTAGCCAGATAAATCGTTGTTTCAGCCAAAGGAATCCGTCCTTCGGGCCAACCGATTTTCATCAATGTATCAAAGCACGCATTAGCGAGAAGCAATGCATTCGGGTTTGCCAGACCAATATCCTCGGCAGCCGAGATCACCAGTCGGCGGGCAATGAAAGCCGGATCTTCGCCTCCTTCCACCATACGGGCAAGCCAGTAGATCGCTCCGTCAGGATCGCTGCCGCGGATAGACTTGATGAAAGCCGAGATAATGTCATAATGCATCTCTCCATCCTTGTCATAAGCCAGTGGATTCTGTTGCAAGCGTTCGGTCACCATTTCATCGGTGATGACAACTGTTTCCTCCGTCTCCGATTGCACAACAAGTTCCAATATATTAAGCAGCTTGCGGGCATCTCCACCGGAGAAGCGCAACATAGCTGTTGTTTCTTTCAATTCAATTTTTCGTTCCTTCAGTATGGCATCTGTGGTGATGGCACGTTGCAGAAGTTCCAGCAAATCTTCTTTTTCCAAAGATTTGAGTACATAAAGCTGGCAACGGGATAGGAGAGGGCGGATGACTTCGAACGACGGGTTTTCCGTTGTTGCACCAATCAATGTGACTGTTCCGTTCTCCACAGCTCCCAACAATGAATCCTGCTGTGACTTGCTGAACCGATGGATTTCATCGATAAACAGAATCGGACTGGACTGCGAAAAGAAACGATTGCTCTTGGCACGGTCTATCACTTCGCGTACATCCTTCACACCGGAAGTCACAGCACTCAAAGTATAGAAAGGCGTTTCCAGTTTGTTGGCAATGATCTGTGCAAGAGTTGTTTTACCTACTCCGGGAGGTCCCCAGAGAATAAAAGAAGAGATGCGTCCTGCGTCAATCATCTTCCGCAAGATGGCTCCCGGTCCAACTAAATGTTTCTGACCGATATATTCA
>OIWL01003470.1_pt1 | contig 10905 bp, 10 predicted proteins | sample 1587561 | NCBI WGS metagenome assembly OIWL01 (sample SAMEA3888903, study PRJEB22519) | human gut metagenome | biome: human gut; feature: human-associated habitat; material: faeces | place: Denmark | collected 2010
CGAGAGGCGGAGTTTCAAAAACTAGCGGCAACGAGTGGAAATCACAAGAGTACGTAATCGAAAACCATGACCAATATCCGCGTAAAATGTGTTTCGACGTGTTTGGCGCAGACAAAATCGAGCAGTTCAACATTCAAATGGGCGAAGAACTGACCGTATCATTCGACGTTGACGCCCGCCAGTGGAACGACCGTTGGTTCAACAGTATCCGTGCATGGAAAGTGGAGCGTGTAGGCGCAGGTGCTCCAATGGCTCCGGGTGCTCCCGTTCCTCCTCCGGCTCCTGCCGCTACTCCGGAATTTACTCCGGGTGATGCCAAGGACGATCTGCCTTTCTAAGCCGAAAGTATTCCGCTTGACGATACAGATAAAAAAACTCCCGGTGAGAATGATTCTTGCCGGGAGTTTTTTATACCCGCACTTTGTAAAGATTCCGCCGTGGGCTAAGCGTTCTTCATCCCGGGGCCGGACGACGCTCCGCTGCGGGACGGGAAAAATCCGCCCACGACTTACGGAAGAAACAAAGCAATATCAGCAACAGCAGTTCCCCCGAAAAAAATTCAACCAGCAACAGCAACAGCAGTTTTATCTTTCTTTTTCTTTCTGTTTCTATTCTTTCTCTTATACTCTCTTCTCTTGGCTTATGGTTCGGTTATGGCTCGGTTTTCGCGCCCTGCCAGAAGGCGTTTCTGAAGTTTTATTTTTCGAAAAAAAGAGCGATATTTTTTTATTTGTTTTTTGCAGGTTTTCCGTTGTTTTTCCATAGTTTTTTCCACTCTTCCAGTCAGGATATTCCTGTTCGAGAACGTCCTTTTTCCGTATAGAAAAACAGCCTTTCAGATGAGTTTTCCGAATGGACTTTACTCCGATTTATACCGCAAAACAATATTGGGATATACCACTCCGTCAGCACAAGTAAACTGGGCAAAGAGTATAAAATTACGAAAAAATTCGGAGTTGCGCAGGAAGAAATCCGGCACGAAATGAATTTGCTTTGCTGCCTGATGAAACAGATGATCGAAGTCTGCCATTAACATGAAATGGTAGGAATCGGACAAGTTATCCATTCCTGTCCGGTATGCTATCGCTCCATTGAGCACCTCGCCTTTATCCAACTGGCGTATGTAACGGGACAGACTATTTTCATCGGGCGCCAACAGCAAACGCCCTTCATAAAATGTGGCGTATGTATGCGATGTCGGTTCGGCAAAACCAGTTAGTTGCGTAAACAACGTTGTTTGAGGCAGGCGATAGACGGGGTAAGCTTTATTGGCAGTATAACAAAAAGTTATCAGGGGTGTTTTTCCCCGTTCTTCGGCAGAAACGGTGTTGATAAGAGATCGCAGCATCCGTTCCGCTTCCGTCACGTCCGACACCGACAGGCTCAGAACTGCCGCCGCTTCCTGCAACGTATCTTCACGCTGGAAAAGACAGGCAACCAGTTCCTGTCCGGCATTCTCCATTAGATAATGAGACAACTCCCGATTCCTATTCCGCACGTCACTGGTACGAACGCCCGTCTCCTGCATATCTCCATAAGAAAGCAGAGATGCCCAGTCCGTGACTCCCTGTTTAGTGAAATAGAAAGCGGTGGAAGGCAATGCCTCACCCGGAAATCCTTCCACTGATTCCTGCTGACGAAGCACATTCATAAACGTGAAGCAAGTATCCGTTTCGTGACAGACACCCGTAAAATAAATGAAATCATCCCGCAGCTTCATATCAAACTCCGTCCAGCCCATCATACCTTCCAAATGGGCATAAACAGTGGCAACCGCCGGACTTTTCTTCGGGGTGGCCGCTTCTGCAAAGGTAGGATCGTCCGCCAATGATTTTCCGGTCTTGTGAGCATCAATAACGGTTTCTATCAACTTCTTCTGATAACTCAAAGCCATAAAATCGGATGTCAGGTAGCATGCCAGAAAATCCCCGTCCGCCATAGGATAAATCGTTATATCCTCTCCCTTATACTTGAAAGTTTTCGGTGGATAAAGAGATGAGACATACTTCTGCACGAAACGGTCAATCAGTTGCCGGTCGCCCTCCCCCAATCTGCAATATAGCACCTGGTTATGAATATTGTCCGGCTCATGAAAACTAATCAACATTTGATTCATTTGCCGGCTCAATCCGTGAGGCGCTTCTTCCTGAAGGGTATAAAGATACTGTTTCAGATACGAAAACAGTTTGGATACATGAAGATATTGCTGATTTTTACTACAAGCCAGATCGTCTACTTCCGCCACAAATTCCAGTATGTCATCAGTGACAAAAACTGCCGAAGCAGAGGGCGGAACCAATTCGTAGAGATTGAAATCCTTTTTTCCTTCGGCGGCCGACAGCCTGAAAAAAGAGTACAAAGCGAAACCTGCGCACAAAAGTACAACAGAAGAAGTGATCGCTATTTTCACTATCGTACGAAGTTTCATAATATTCGCTGTTTATCGGCTAAGTGCAAAAATAATAATTTCTACAAAGAAAACAAAACTTTTGCTAAATATTTCACCGGAAATCAAAGAAGGATTTCCAATCCGTCGTATGCCAGGTGAATATTCTCCGGGAGTTTCCGTTCCACCTCTGCATGCAAGCCCATATCATGACTCATGTGTATAAAGTATGTTTTCTTCGCCCGAATGCGCTGCGCAACCGCCAACGCCTCCTCCAAATCCTGATGTGTGGGATGCGGGGCTATCCGTAGTGCATTCACTATCAAAACATCTATTCCGGCTAATTGTTCATACGATTCTTCGGGCATAGTCAGCATATCGGTGATGTAGCCGAGCTGTCCGATGCGGTAACCCAGAATCGGCAGCCGCCCGTGCATCACACGCAAAGGTATGACCTCCGTAGTATTTATAAAGAATTTCTGCCCGACCGATATTTCCTGCAAAGGAATATCGGGAACACCCGGGTAGCGATGATCTACAAAACAGTAGGGCATACGCAAGCGCAAAGCGTCCGACACGTATTGTTCCGCATAGATAGGCACAGAACCGAAACGGCAGAACGGACGCAAATCATCCAGCCCGCCCACATGGTCATAATGTTCGTGAGTAATCAGCACACCGTCTATCCTTTCAAAAGGCAGGCGTAAGACCTGCGTCCGAAAATCGGGACCGCAGTCAATCAGTATCCGTGCATCGCCTGTCTCTACAATAGCAGACGTGCGCAACCGGTTATCTTTCGGGTCGGCAGAAGTACAGACCGGACACGTACAGCCAATCTGAGGGACTCCCGTCGATGTTCCACTTCCAAGTATTCTTATTTTCATTTCTTTCAGACGAAATTTACTTCCGGATGTATATCTATGCCGAACTTCTCACGGACAGAAGCCCGCACCGCATCCGAAAGCGCAATTATATCACTACCTTTCGCTCCACCGCAATTCACCAGCACCAAGGCTTGCTTATCGTGTACAGCCGCCGGACCTAAGGCTTTCCCTTTCCACCCGCACTGATCGATCATCCAGCCGGCGGGAATCTTCACCCGTCCTTCCGGCAGTTCGTAGTAGGGCATTCCCGGATATTCCTGCTGTAAAGCTTCCAGCTTCTCCCTCGGCACAATCGGGTTCATAAAGAAACTACCGGCATTTCCCATTACTTTCGGGTCGGGCAACTTAGCCTCACGAATGTCAATAATGATTTTCCGGACGACAGGCAAAGTCAGCGCAGGATATTTTTCAAGTTCCTGACGAATCGTTCCGTAATCGAGCATATAATGTTCCTCTTTACTAAGCCGGAAGCAGACATGAGTCACAAAAACGGATTTGTTCTCAGGACGTTTGAAGATACTGTTGCGATAGGCATAGCCACATTCTTCAACAGAATAAACGCGTTCCCGCCCCTGAATGTTCACCGTTTCCACGGTTGTTATCAAGTCCTTTACTTCCACGCCGTAGGCTCCGATATTCTGCACAGCGCTTGCACCTACCTCGCCGGGAATGAGTGAAAGATTTTCAGCTCCATACCACCCGTGTTCTACACAATATGCCACAAAATCATCCCACACCACACCTGCGCCTACACGCACGGAAACAGAGCGCTCGTCTTCCTCCGCCACTTCGATTCCTTCGATACGGGAGTGCAACACCACTCCTTCATAGTCTTTGGTAAATAACAGGTTGCTGCCGCCGCCAATATGCAAAAAAGGTGTCGTAACGGCACCTTGCTCAATCAACGTCTTCAGTTCTTCCACCGAAGCATATTCAATGAAACGGTTGGCACTGACGTCAATGCCGAAGGTATTGTAGGGTAAAAGAGAATACATCGTTTAAAGTTATATAGTTATTCTATTCGTTATATGTCGATAAATGCAGACTGTTATATTCGCTATCATCAGATGCTTACATCTTCAAATTTATATAGCTCCCATTCGCCTGCTTTCCGGCGAAAATAAAGAATATTCGAAAACCCGTTTCCGATTCCTTTCAGTGCCAGGATTTTAGTTGGCGATCCGTCATCATTCCGTTGCCCGTAATTGATATTCGAAAGGCGTTCGGCAGGCAATGCCGGCTTGAAGGCAAACCACTGGTTCAAATCGAGAGTAGTCTCCAGCACAGAGAAATCATCGTCCGGATCGGTAGTAACAAAAGCCAATGGCTCACACACACGCTGGCTCTGGAAAAGGCTGTCGGTAGCGAAATGGCCGAAGAACTCCACAAAGTCCTCGTTTTCATCCCGTTCGATAGGACGCAGATTGATAGCCTCCAGAATCCACGCTCCCTTGATACGCTCAAAGTAATATTTCTTCATCATCCGTGTCTTCACGAATATCCACTCCACTTGCACGGAAGTGAGAGAGGTATCTCCTACCAAGTCCATGTCTTCCTCTTTATCAAACAGGAGCGTATAATAATGCTGTTTGGTAAACAGGTTGTCGTGCTTCCAGTTACGTTCCTCGATATTCGCCTTTTTATCTCCGTTGTAGTAGGGCAACGGAAATTTCACACGCTGACGTTGCAACACATCATCGGAAGCAAAATTATAAATGAAATCGTCGAAAGATTCGTCAGCCTGTATAGGCTGCGGATCTTCCGGCAATTCATCCAGGTGGATTGAATCGGCTTTGTGCCGGATAGAATCCACCTCTTGAGTAATAGATGCGAAGGGGTCAATCTTAGCTTTTTTATTGCTACAAGCACCCAGTAAACCGAGTAATATGACCCCTGCAATTAGTTTTTTCATTATTTTAATTTCTCTCTAAGCTTTTCAAGCATATCCACCGTCATGCTTTCCAGGTCATAAGCCGGCTTCCAACCCCACTCTTCACGAGCACAGGTGTCGTCCAGGCTGTCGGGCCAACTATCGGCAATGCGTTGTTTCAACGGGTCTACATCGTAGATCATCTGAAACTCCGGCACATGCTTTTTGATAGCTTGATAGATCGTCTCCGGATCGAAACTCATAGAGGCGATATTGAAAGCATTGCGGTGTATCAATTTTGTCGGATCAGCTTCCATAAGCGTAATCGCTGCATTCAGCGCATCCGGCATATACATCATATCCATTAAAGTGCCTTCTTTGATAGGACACACAAATTTTTCACCTTTTACAGCCGAATAATAAATGTCGACAGCGTAATCGGTTGTTCCTCCACCCGGAGGGGTTACGTTCGAGATAATGCCCGGGAAACGGACTGCACGAGTGTCGACACCATATTTATTAAAATAGTAGTCGCTCAACAACTCGGTTGTCACTTTAGTAACTCCATACATGGTACGCGGACGCTGAATGGTGTCCTGCGGCGTCTTCGTATGAGGTGTACTTGCACCAAAAGAACCGATTGAACTGGGTGTAAACACGGCACATCCCTGTTCGCGCGCTACTTCCAATACATTCCATAGCCCATCAATGCCAATCTTCCAAGCCAGCTTCGGCTTCGATTCGGCTACCACTGATAGCAAGGCAGCCAGATTATACACTGTGTCAATGTGGTATTCTTTCACCACAGACGCAATCATTTCCCCATTGGTCACGTCGACAATAGCCGCCGGTCCTGATTCTTTCAACTCTCCCTTAGGTTCTGCACCCGGGATATAACCAGCTACCACGTTTGTGTTACCATAGCGTTTACGTAGCTCCATCGTTAACTCGGAGCCGATCTGTCCGGTGGCTCCAATAATCAAAATGTGTTTCATTTTTTCTTCGTACTTAAATTATTAAGCTAAATAGTGCGCAAAGTAAGCACTTTTTTTTCAGATTTTAATCAAAAAGATATGGTTATTCCAATAAAAATTGTGTCCTTTGTAATCGAACTTAATTACTCAAACACTATGTACGGTAAAATGAAAGATTTTCTCAGCCAAACATTGGCTGAAATTAAAGAAGCCGGTCTTTATAAAGAAGAACGACTAATTGAAAGTGCGCAGCAAGCTGCCATCACTGTAAAAGGTAAAGAAGTGCTGAACTTCTGCGCTAACAACTACCTGGGACTGTCCAATCACCCCCGATTGATCAAAGCTTCCCAGGAAATGATGAACCGACGCGGATATGGTATGTCCTCCGTTCGTTTCATTTGTGGAACACAAGATATACACAAAGAACTGGAAGCCGCTATTTCCGACTATTTCCAAACAGAAGACACGATTCTATATGCTGCCTGCTTCGATGCAAACGGTGGTGTGTTCGAACCGCTTTTCTCGGATCAGGATGCCATTATCTCGGATTCTCTGAACCATGCTTCTATTATCGACGGTGTACGTCTTTGCAAAGCTAAACGCTATCGTTACGCCAATGCTGACATGAACGAGCTGGAGAAATGCCTGCAAGAGGCACAAGCTCAACGTTTCCGCATTATCGTCACAGACGGCGTGTTCTCTATGGACGGCAACGTAGCTCCTATGGATCAGATTTGTGACCTTGCCGAGAAATATGATGCACTGGTTATGGTAGACGAATCACACTCTGCCGGCGTGGTAGGCGCTACCGGACACGGCGTAAGCGAACTCTACAAAACTCATGGTCGTGTGGATATTTACACCGGTACGCTGGGTAAAGCTTTCGGAGGTGCTTTAGGAGGATTTACTACCGGACGTAAGGAGATTATTGACTTACTGCGCCAACGCAGCCGCCCGTATCTGTTCTCCAACTCATTGGCTCCGGGCATTATCGGTGCAAGCCTGGAAGTATTCAAGATACTGAAAGAAAGCAATGCGCTGCATGACAAACTCGTGGAGAATGTAAATTACTTCCGCGACAAGATGACTGCTGCCGGATTCGATATCAAACCGACACAAAGTGCTATTTGCGCTGTCATGCTGTATGACGCGAAGTTGTCACAGATTTATGCCGCACGTATGCAGGAGGAAGGTATCTACGTAACCGGATTCTATTATCCGGTAGTTCCGAAAGACCAGGCACGTATCCGTGTACAAATCTCTGCCGGACACGAGAAGGAACATCTCGACAAGTGTATCGCTGCCTTTATCAAAGTAGGTAAAGAACTCGGTGTACTGAAATAAAAAACATTTTCTTTTCTTCCATTGTTATTATTGTAATCATAAGGATTTGATTATCGACAATAACAATGGAAGATTTTTAATTTATATATGGAAGAACTTACTCTCACCACCCCTGCTCTGCTTTTCTCCGCAGTTTCACTGATATTATTGGCTTACACCAATCGTTTCTTATCGTATGCACAACTTGTACGCCAGCTGCGAGACCGCTATATGGAAAACCCTTCGGACATCACCGTGGCACAGATTGAAAACTTGCGGAAACGACTGAACCTGACACGTACCATGCAAGGGCTGGGCATTGCAAGCCTGTTTTTCTGCGTAGTGAGTATGTTTCTGATTTATATCGGACTGCAATTATTATCCGCTTATGTCTTCGGACTGGCTTTGATTCTGCTGATCGCATCTCTGGGCGTATCTTTCCGCGAGATACAGATTTCTACCCGTTCGCTGGAGATCTATCTCGGGGCAATGGAAAAAGGACACAAAAAATAGATTATTCATCTGCAAATCTGCACACTATTACACATGAAATGAAAAAGAAGCTGTCCGGAAATAAATCCAAACAGCTTCCTATATATTATAAATATATTTTCAGACTATTATCAACGTTGTCCCAACTGTGAGTCAACAAAGAAGATACCGGTGTCACCGGCTTTCTTGATCTTATCAACGATTCCCTGTGCAGTAGCTTCTTCTTCTACCTGTTCGCGAACGAATCCCCACAAGAAGTCCTGAGTTGCTTTGTCCTTCTCAGCGGCAGCCACGTCAACCAGTTTGTCTACCAATGCAGATACATGGCATTCGTGTTTGTAAACGTGTTCAAACACTTCCAACGGAGTACCCCAGCCGTTAGGAACGACATCAATCTTGTCGACCATTGCAGTTCCACCACGCTTGATAATATAATCAGCCATTGCATAAGCATGTCCCATTTCTTCCTGAGACTGTTTCTTCATCCAATGTGCAAAACCGCTGAAACCTTCTTTCTCAAAGAAGAAAGACATTGCCAAATACAGGTTAGACGACCACATTTCTGCTGTGATCTGTTCATTGATTGCCTTTTGTAATTTTTCTGAAATCATAATCGTATCTTTTTATTAAGTTGTTAATGTAGTTTCTTATTGAACTCATTACAAAAATAACAAGATTTCAGTTAAAATTGTTCCGACTCCCCTGTATTTTTAAACTACATTCACATTTTATTTACACCAACTCGTCAGAAGTATATCCTTTCGGCAACTCACGACAGTTGTAACCGGAAGCCATAATCTCACCATAGGCACCTGCTGAGCGAAGAGCTATCAAGTCGCCTCGCTTCACCTTGTTCAGATCGATCGCTTTTCCGAAAACATCCGACGATTCGCAGATAGGCCCTACTACATCATAAGATTCTACCGGTTCTTCAGAAGTGATGTTTTCCATTTTGTGGTATGCCTGATATAAGGCGGGACGGATCAAGTCCGTCATGCCTGCATCAAGGATAGCGAATTTCTTTTTCGCTCCCTGTTTCACATATAACACTTTGGAGATCAATGAACCGCATTGGCCAACGACTGCACGCCCCAACTCAAAATGCAGAGTCTGATAAGGACGCAGTTTCAGTTGTCCGGCATAGGTTGAGAAATAATCCTTAAAGTTGGGAATTGCCTGACGGTTGGGATGTCCGTAATCAATGCCCAAGCCACCGCCTACATTGATGTGTTCCACCAGAATGCGACGGGCTTCCAGCTTATCCTGCAATTCGTTGACACGGTTGCAAAGGGCAATAAAGTCACCCATATCCAGAATCTGAGAACCGATGTGAAAGTGAAGTCCGATGAATTTGACATGCTTCATTTCTACTGCCACATCTATCACTTTATCCATATCCTGCATACTGATTCCAAATTTGTTCTCGGCCAGGCCGGTCGTAATATTGGCATGAGTATGCGCACCGACATCGGGATTGATACGGAAAGCCACATTGGCTATCTTATTTTGAGCAGCAGCAAGTTCGTTTATCACTTCCAGTTCAGGAATAGATTCTACATTGAAACAGAAGATTCCGTATTCCAGTCCGAGGTTAATCTCCCAATCGGCTTTGCCTACTCCCGCAAAGACAATTTTGCTTGCAGGAAATCCGGCACGGATAGCAGCACGGATTTCTCCACCACTCACACAATCTGCTCCCATACCGCTTTCACGGATAATGGTAAGCACTTTCGGATTGGCGTTTGCTTTTACTGCATAGTGTACGGAATAGTTAGGATATTTGGCAACCTCTTGGTTGATAGCCGACAATGTATCACGCAGCACTTTCGTATCGTAATAATAGAAAGGTGTCTGCAAAGTACGGAACTTATCGATTGGAAATATTCCTTTCATAACTCAAAAAACTTGTTTAGTTAGTTAAAAAAGAGCGCTTTTATCATTTTGGTAAAAGCGCTCAATATAATTTGTGGAATTATTTGTTGTTGAAAAGCATATCGCTCAGCGACTGTAATGCTGTCTTCTTGTCACATTCCCGAATGAGGAAAGAAATGTTGTAGTTACTTCCTCCGAATGAAATCATTCGTACCGGTATGTCACGCATGGCGTCAAGCGCTTTTGCTTCAAAACCGACGTTCTCCCACTCCAAGTCGCCCACGACGCAGATGATACACATTTCTTTGTCGACGGTCACTGTACCGTATTTCTTCAAGTCATCCAGAATCTCGTTCAGGTGTTTCGTGTTATCTATCGTGACAGACACACCGACTTCCGAAGTACAAATCATATCGATCGAAGTCTGGTAACTTTCAAAGATTTCGAATACTTTGCGCAGGAAACCATGAGCAAGCAACATACGGCTTGACTTGATTTTAATGGCCGTAATGTTATCTTTTGCAGCTACAGCTTTGATTTTCCCTTTCTCTGTGTCATTAGAAATTAATGTCCCCGGAGCATGCGGATCCATTGTATTCAACAGACGTACAGGGATATTGGCATATTTAGCAGGCTGAATGCAGGTCGGGTGCAGAATTTTTGCACCGAAGTAAGCCAACTCGGCTGCTTCTTCAAAATGCAACTGGCGAACCGGGGCAGTCTTGTCGACAATGCGCGGGTCGTTGTTGTGCATTCCGTCAATATCTGTCCATATCTGGATTTCGGAAGCATTCACGGCTGCACCAATCAGGGAAGCTGTGTAATCGCTGCCACCACGTTGCAGGTTATCGATCTCGCCATAAGCGTTGCGGCAGATGAAACCTTGCGTGATATAAATATCCATATCCGGATAAAGTTCGAGCTGTGCCTGCAGTTTCTCCTTAATATATACAGGGTCCGGTTCTGCGTTCTTGTCAGTACGCATGAATTCCAAAGCCGGAAGCAATACTGACTTCACACCACATTCCTGCAGATAGAAGTTCACCATAGCCGTAGAGATAAGCTCTCCCTGTGCCAAAACCACTTTCTCTTCGAACAAAGTGA
>OIWL01003471.1_pt1 | contig 10901 bp, 9 predicted proteins | sample 1587561 | NCBI WGS metagenome assembly OIWL01 (sample SAMEA3888903, study PRJEB22519) | human gut metagenome | biome: human gut; feature: human-associated habitat; material: faeces | place: Denmark | collected 2010
GCTTCAGCCTGAACACAGTAATCTCAGCATTCATGGAGCACAACAACAAACTGCTTGAGATCGCTAAGAAAGAGGGCGGAATCGACAAAGAGACATTATCTACAATGGCAGTACTTCTGTCACCATTCGCACCACACGTTGCAGAAGAACTGTGGGAAGAACTGGGACACACAGAGAGCGTATTCAAAGCCGGATGGCCAAAATACGACGAGAACGCTATGAAAGATGATGAGATCAAAGTTCCGGTACAGATCAACGGAAAGACAAAAGCAGTTATCGAGATCTCTGCAGACGCTTCCAAAGAAGAAGCACTTGCAGCAGGTAAAGAAGCAATTGCCGACAAGCTGACAGGAAATGTGATCAAAGAGATCTATGTTCCGAAGAAGATCATTAATATTGTAATGAAATAAGAAATTCATATAGAATTATAATGAATGGGGAAAGAGGGTTGCCTGAAAGAGAGCGGGTGATCCTCTTCTTTTTTATAGTCAATATAAGTTATAATTTATTGCAATTATATATACTGCTGTGTTAAAATACAACAAAGCATATTTCAAAATTGTCAAAGGTGTGTGTCACCGTCTATAGTCTGATTACATTTCGGAAATCTATGCTTTTATACCAGGAAAAAAGCAGGGGTCCGAGCAAAACAATCAGATTCCGTAATACAGATATAAGGACAGTATTTGAGATAATCCAGATGATTTATGAACGGGATTATAAAAAGATGAATGCATTCATTGTATGGAGAAAAAGAATTGATACTGAATTAGCACTCGTTGAATATGTGTAAGGCATTGGAAGAACTATCCGTTATTTGAAAGATAATAGAAGATTTACAAGGAGAAGTATAAAATGAATATTACAGTATATCTCGGAGCAAATGAAGGAAATGACCCATTTTTTAAAGAAGCAGTGCGTGAGTTGGGAGCGTGGATTGGAACAAATGGAAATACTCTTGTATATGGCGGTTCAAAATCTGGCCTGATGGGAGAACTTGCAGAAAGTGTATTGCAGGCCGGTGGTAAAGTAATCGGTGTAGAGCCACAGTTTTTTATTGATGCAGGTTTTTTGTACGAAGATGTTACAAATCTAATTGTGACAAATGACATGTCGGAACGAAAAGCGAAGATGATTGAACTGGGGGATGCTTTTATCGCATTTCCTGGCGGCACCGGTACATTGGAAGAAATCGCGGAAATTATGTCGAAAGTGTCGTTAGGACACTTGGATGCTCCGTGTATTCTTTATAATCTTAACGGTTATTATGACAGTTTAAGGGATTTACTTCGGCATATGATTGAGAAAGATTTATCAACCGAGGAGAGGCAGCAGGGAATTTATTTTGCTGAAAATCTTGAGCAGATTAAGGAGATTTTTTTGAAGGAATAATCAGTAAAAAACATTTGACAATTAAAAAAATTACAAATATAATACTTTATTGAACGAGTAGCAAAATTGCGTAAATCCAGTTTTGCTGCTCTTTTTTTTTGCAGAAAAAAGGAGGATTGACATGACTGAAAATAACAAAATGAGGGAAATGCCGGTTTATAAACTTATGATTCAAATGGGGATTCCAATGATTTTATCGATGGCATTGCAGGCGGTTTATAATATCGTGGACAGTGCTTTTGTTGGCAATATGAAGGAGGGGAGCGAGGCTGCGCTGAATGCTCTTACACTTGTGTTTCCGGTGCAGATGCTTATGGTTGCAATTGCAATTGGAACCGGAGTGGGAACGAATGCGCTTCTTGCAAGAACGCTTGGACAGGGAGATTCTAAAAAGGCGGCAATGGTTGCAGGAAACAGTTTGTTTCTGGGTGTGATTATTTATGTGATTTGTTTTTTGTTTGGAATTGTTGGGGTGAATGCATATATTTCATCACAGACAGCGAATCCGGAAGTGCTTTCTATGGGAACCAGTTACCTTAAAATCTGCTGCGTGCTTTCTTTTGGAATTGTTTTCTTTTCCTTGTTTGAAAAATTACTGCAGGCGACGGGGCGCTCACTGTATTCTACGATTGGTCAGGTGGCAGGTGCGGTAATCAATATCATTCTTGACCCGATTATGATTTATGGTATTGGACCAGTTCCGAAAATGGGTGTGGAGGGAGCCGCTTATGCAACGGTAATTGGACAGATTTTTTCGGCTGTACTGCTGTTTGTTTTTCATATCAAATTAAATAAAGAATTTGAACATGGATTCAAGTATATGAAGCCGGATGGTAAAATTATAAAAGAAATTTATGCAATCGGTCTTCCGGCAATTATTGCACAGGCACTTATGTCCATTATGGTATATGTGATGAACCTAATATTGAAATTTGATGCTTCTGCACAGACTGCATATGGGCTTTTCTATAAAGTGCAGCAATTTGTTTTGTTCCTTGCTTTTGGCTTGAGGGATGCGATTACGCCGATTCTTGCATTTGCTTATGGAATGCGAAGTAAAAAAAGAATTCAGGACGGAATGAAATATGGTATTATTTTTACGATTGGCTTGATGATTTTAGGGATTTTTATTACAGAAGTTTTTTCGGGACAATTTGCTGCCTTGTTTAACGCCGGTTCATCCAGAGAGTATTTTGTCGGAGCCATGAGAATTATTTCCATCAGTTTTCTTTTTGCGGGAATTAATGTTGCATATCAGGGAATTTATCAGGCGTTAGATGGGGGAATGGAATCGCTTGTTATTTCACTTCTCAGGCAGATGATTATTATTTTACCGTTAGCAGAAATTTTTTCTATTTTAGTAAAAAATGGGCAGGCTGGGGTGTCACTTATTTGGTGGGCATTTCCGATTACAGAATTTGCAGCATGTTTGTTAGGTTGCGTATTTTTAAGGAGAATCCGAAAAAACAAAGTGGAATCTTTGCAGTGAGGTTAGCGTAAAAAAACTTTCGGAAAAATAAATATTGAAAAAGGCAGCTCCTTTGTATAAAGTTTTAAGTGCCGAAACAAAAAACGCAAAATAGCACGTGCGATTGAACGCTTGACGATGGATGTGCAGTCGGAAGACGATGACTACCTTGATTATTTGATTACCGTTGATATTTTTTCGGAAGGAACCGATATTGTTGAAGTAAATCAAGTAATTATGCTTCGCCCAACTCAATCGCCGATCGTATTTATTCAGCAGTTGGGGCGTGGCCTCCGAAAAGCAGAGGGGAAGGAATATGTTGTAATTCTCGATTTTATTGGAAATTATAAAAATAATTTCATGATTCCAATTGCACTATTCGGAGACAGAAGTTACAATAAAGATAATATCTGAAGATATTTGAGGGAAGGCAGCCGAGTTATTCCCGGTGCAAGTACGATTCATTTTGATTCAATACGCAGGAAATTATTATCATTTTTTGAAAATGATTGATAAGGAGTATAGCGGAGAAATGACGGACAGGGAAGAAATTCGAAGATATAGTGAAGTATCACAAAAAAGAGGATATTGCAAAGAGTACAATGTATGATGACAAAGGAAGATTTCTTCCCATTATGAATTTTCAACTTCAAATGAGTCATCCGGTGAGAGAAGATATTTATCAGTATTTTGTGAATGAATAGAGGTACGATATGAAGACGATACATGTAGTGGCGGCGGTTATAGAAGCTGTCGATGAACAAGGAAAAGAAATACTTTTTGCTACCCAAAGAGGGGACGGAGATATGAAAGGCAGCTGGGAATTCCCCGGTGGAAAAATTGAGCCGGGAGAAACGCCGCAAGAGGCACTCAAACGAGAAATACAGGAAGAACTTGATGCCAAAATCAAGGTGGGAAGTCTTATTGATACATTGAAGCAAAGTAAACTTATAACCCCAGAAAAGGAAGTGTGATATGAGAAAAAAAATAAGTGTATTATTATTGATTTTAGCGTTAATTATGAACCAAGCTGCTCCAATGGCCATTAAGGCGGCAGATGCAGCAGATGAAGTTAAGGTTTATGTGGAAAATGGAGAAGGCAGTCTTACGGAAGGTGACGGAACCGCCCAAAGACCGTATCAAAATATACGTACGGCCTTGAAGCAGATTCAGACGGGACAGACACTTGTACTTGTGGGTGAAGTCTCCTACACCAAATACGAGACGTGCGAAGACGGATCTCCGAAACCATTATTTGTTGATAAAGATATCACGATTGTTGGTTCAGATACGTCAGCAGGTTTGAAAATACGCAGTATGATTCAGCTGGGAGCGGATGTTACGTTTCGTGATATGTGGCTGCAAATGGTGCCGCAGGCAGGGAATGCACGTGGGACAACAATTTATGCGGCGGGACATACGCTGGTGTTGGATGCGGTAGATACGAGAGTAGGAACCAGTACATTGCAGGACGATGTGAGGCCATTGATCAGCGGTGGCGCGTACCAGGGAGAGGAAGGAAAGATGGGAAGCCACACAACGATTAAAGTGGTCAATCCCATATCCCAGACTAAGATAGCTGCAATTTATGCAGGAGATTATTATCGCGATTCCGAACAAGACAAAGTGGATATAGAACTGGATTCCAAATTGGTAGACACGGAGATTCATGCAGCGGGTGCCGATGGTCATACATTGACAGGAAATGTAAATGTTACACTGGGAAAAGATAGTAATGTAACGGATTTTGACAAGACGGATCTGATAGGTGAGTTGAATGTCAATGTGAAAGCGGGGGCTCATATTGATACCTTGTCATTTTCCGGTATCAATAATCTCACGATGGCAGAAAAGTCGCGGATCACGCTTCCTAAGGAGGCGGATTTTAACGTAAATAACGTCTTTTGCGAGAAAAATGCGGTGCTTGATCTCAGACAAATGTCAACGAATCCGAGTGTTGCAAACAATTTTACCGGCGTAACGGTATCCGGCGAGGATCAAACATGTGGCTCCGTTTTGGTTGGAAATGATACTACACTTGAGATAAAAGGAGAAGTCTATGGTCTAACAAAATTAAACGTAAATGGCTCAGAATATATGGCGAGATTTGTGGAGAATCATTGTTACATACAGGCAAAGGCCTCTTCGAGTGGGAATTTTACAATTGAGGGCACGCAGTATACAAATTTTCAATTAAATAAAAAGAAAACCGAAGAAATATATTCCTGGATTATTGGAAAACTGGAAAATGAGGACGCAGATGACTTTTATTGGATTGGAGATGCAGATAAAAAATCTGTGATCAGTCAGCAGGGAAAAGAATATTATTATCCGGTTGAATTTAAAAAGGCAGATGGTACAGTTTATAAGCCAACGTTTGAGGAACTTTTTTATGATTACGATTTGGCATTGACGAAGGAAAACGGGGAAGCGGTTGATTTAGAGGAAGCGGCTTTCTGCAGTTGGGATGAGGAGTGTATTAACGAGGGGCAAAGCCAATATAATCAGGTGATTGTATGTATATACGACTGGGAGAACTGTAAGGGTGAACTGACATTGACGCTGACCCATTCGAAAACCGGCAAGAGTATATCGCGAGTGCTTTTGGTGGGCGCGCAACAGCCGATTCCGACAGTAACCCCAACCATGACCCCAACGCCGACGGCAACGCCAACCGTAGCGCCAACAACAACACCAACGCAGGTGCCGACGCCGGCCCCAACCATGATCCCAACACCGACGCCAACTGTAACGCCAACGCAGGTGCCAACGCCAACGCCAACCGTAGCGCCGACAACAGCGCCAACGCCAACGCCAACCGTAGCGCCAACAACAGCGCCAACGCAGGTGCCAACGCCAACGCCAACCGTAGCGCCGACAACAACACCAACGCAGGTGCCGACCCCAACGCCGACGGTTCCAACTCCGGCTGCGACAGAAGTACCAAGCTCAACACCCGATGCCACACCTGTAATACTTCCAACGCTACCAACGGTAACACCATTGCCGCCAACTAGTGAACCGCGGGCATTTACATTGAACAAGACATCTGTCACATTGTATACAAAAGGGAAAAAAATCATACAGCTTAGTGCTGATACAGAAAGTGTAGTGAAATATACATCTGACAATGAAAAAGTGGCAGCTGTAGATGAAAATGGCCGGGTAACAGCAAAAAAAGCAGGAACTGCTTTGATTACTGCGAGTGCAGATGGTTATCAGAGCACGTGCAGGATTGTTGTAAAGAAACCAACATTTAAAGTGGCGAAAAAGATGATAAAGGTCAAAAAAGGGAAAAAGGCTCGTATTATTGTTAAAGTCCGTCCAACAACGAAAGTTGTATTTGCTTCCGCGAATAAAAAGATTGCAGCAGTTACCAAAAAGGGAATGCTAAAAGGCATGAAGAAGGGGCGGACAAAAATAAAAGTAAAGTGTTATGGAATAACGAAGACAGTTATTGTTATCGTGAAATAATCCGATATAGGAGGTAGGTATGAACATCCAAATCTTTGGCAGCAAAAAAAGACAACGACACAAAAAAAGCACAGCGTTTTTTCAAGGAACGGGGAATCCTCTATGTGACGGAGTATTCGGATTGGAAGGCAAGGATTCAGAAAAACTATGAGCAGCAGAAAGAAAACGAGGATTTCTGTCATTTTCTGGTTCAAAAGAAGAGAGACATTGAAAATCTGAAAAAACAAGTAGAAATAATTTCCATACCGCTTGGTTGCTGGCGTGACCAGACAGAGTTTTTAGAAGACATCATGCAGGTGCTGGGGGACAAGGAACAGAACTAGTACATATGAATGGAGTGATGAAAATGAAAAAGAAAATAATTAAGAAGAGGATTCTTGCCGGATTGCTGGCATTTGCACTTATTGTGCCGGCAAATGTGGCAGGAGCAAAAACGCAGACGGTATTGGAAACAAATGTGACAGAGGCATCGGAAGGCTGTACAATGCTTGGTGTATATGGTTCCTATTTTGCACAGGCGAAGGAAGCCCTTGCTAAGATCAATGAAATTCGAAAAGAAGCATGTGAAGCAGGAAATATACGAGATCCGAGAAATTCCGGCAGATATCTTCAGCCATCGGATTATGTTCCCTTGAAATGGTCGAGTGATCTGGAGTATATTGCACGTATCCGTGCGGCAGAAGCGGGAATTGCATTCCGGTTTATGGATTCCGGACATGACCGTTTGAATGAAAAGGGTACTTTTTCCATTGGCAGTAATGGGATAACTTCTTCTTCTGAAGATCTTGCTTATTATTATGTAAAGGATATGATTGAAGGAGTTTTGCTTTGGTACAGTGAAAAACAATATTGGGTAAAACAGGATTTCAGTGAGGAAACCCGTCATTATACAAGTATGATCAACCCGAAGTATACCCATGTTGGTTTTGGCGGTTTTTATTCAGAAGCTGCTCCGTATCCGGCAACAATGGCAGGAGAGTTTTCCGCAAAATCGGATTTGGATGAGACAATGATGGAAGTACCGGAAGATGTGATGCAGAAGATCGAAGTATCAAATGACTATATACAGGAAACGTATCTGGACGGGGATAACCAGATTTTTACAAATGGAACGACGACGGTGACGCCGCGTGTGAAACTTCGAAGAAACAATGCAATTCGTAATGTGTGGTCAATGGAAGATGTTACCTATACTTCATCGGATCCGGCGGTGGCGACGGTGACGCAGGATGGTCAGGTGACAGGAATTACCAATGGAACGGTTACCATTACGGCAAAATCCGGGGACACGATCGTAGCGCAAAAAGAAATCACAGTAAAATGTAATCATCCGAGAAAAATGACATCGTATACGGAATCTACATGTACGAAAGAAGGAAAAAAACAATATTATTGTGCCATTTGCCAGAATACGATAGAAGAAGTCGTGGCGAAAAAAGCACATGATTATGTTTATGGAGAGGCAGATTCCGAGGGAAAAAGCACCGGAAAATGTTCCGTGTGCGGCGATACGATACGTATTATTCCGCCGACAAATATGAAATTGTATTGGCGAAACAGCACAAGTTCTATCTCCAGTTATTCGCCGGTTTTTCCGACGAGCAACCCGGTAGGATCCCTGTTATACTGTTGGATTCAGGTGAGTGATGGAGACCCGGATTATCAGGATATGGTAATGGAATCCACAAATGAAGAAGTGGCAGCAGCACCGGAAAAGGCGAGCAATAATGCACCATATGACCATTTTGAGATTTTAGCGGAAGGAATCACGAAATTGAGTGTATATCCGAAGTACAATCCACGCATTAAGCAGACCTTTATGCTGCGTGTCGGTGGCAAAGGAAGTCAGGACATTTCGGATATGGATGTCAGCTTGTCAAAAGACACCTTTATCTATGATGGAAATGCCTGTAAGCCGGAAGTGACGGTATCTTACCGAAAAGACACGGTGCTGGAGCAGGGTATTGATTATACGATTTCCTATGAAAAAAATGTCAATGCCGGAACGGCGACAGCTGTTATTTCCGGAAAAGGACTGTTCTATGGAAAAATCCGAAAAGATTTTACGATTCAGAAAACAGGAGAAGAATCCCACATCCATGAGGTGGTCATTGATGAAGCAGTTGCAGCTACTTGTACCAGAGACGGTGTGACAGAGGGAAGTCATTGCTCGAAGTGTGGTGAGGTGCTGGAGGAACAGACAGTCATTCCGGCGATGGGACATCAGTATGCCGGAGGAACGTGCGAAAGGTGCGGAGACATTCTTTATATCGAAAGAGATGGAGTGCGTTATACAAAGGAAGAAGACCTTTCCGGCAATGTGACGATACATGTTTGTGCGAAACCGGGGGAGAAGATTTCCGGTAAAGTGAACATTCCGGCAAAGGTTGCGATGGGAGATATGGCTTATACAGTTACGGTTATTGACGCCAATGCATTTGCTGATCAGACAGAACTTACCTATGTGACATTGCCAAAAACAATTATCAATATTGGAAACAAAGCATTTGCCGGCTGTACCGCCCTGGAAGGAATGAAATTTAAGGCAAAGATAGCACCAGAGGCAGCAGAGGACGCTTGGGAAGGAGCTGGAACCGAAGATTTCACGATACTAACTCCGAAAAATGCGAGGGATTATTACAACATTAAAAAAATATCCGGAGCGACAGTTCGTCCGGAAACGGATGCAGAACATGAACACGATATGCAGAAATTTGAAGCAAAGGCACCGACATGTACTCAGCCGGGAACAATCGAATATTACATTTGCCGGGACTGTGATAAGGTGTATGCAGATGAGGATGGCAAAGAATGCATTTCGCTCACAGAAACTTATTTGCAGCCACTGGGACATGAATGGGAGTCGGATTTCACGATTGATATCCCGGCGACGGCGACGACGCAGGGCGAAAAGTCCATTCACTGCCGTCGGTGTGGAGAACGTTCCCGCATCGTAAAATATTCGTTGGAAGATGAAAAGAATAGTTCCAATGACAATAGCAGCAGTGCCGGTAATTCGGAACAGGAGAATCTTTATTATGAAGGTTCCAATGACAATGAGGACACAGAATATGGTAGAAAGATAACGTATTCGTATCGGTTAAAAGGTTCTTTATTTAAGGCAAAAGGACTTCGTTACCGGGTCAATGCCGTCAATGTGAAAAAGGGCATCTTTGATGTCACCTGCATGGGCAGCAACTCAAAGAAGATCAAAAAAATAACAGTGCCAAATTATGTAAAATACAAAGGAATCCATTATCGTGTCACGGGAATCGGCAAGAACGCGTTTGCCGGCTGTCGCAAAGTAAAAACGGTAAAGATTCAGAGTATGTATCTCAAGAAAAAGAATATTGGGAAGAATGCTTTTCGTGGAATTCCGAGAAAAGCATCGGTTTATGTGCCGCCCGGAAAAATGAAAAGCTATCGAAAATGGCTGAAAAAAGCAGGATTGAAATGCCAAGGAGGGAAAAAATGGAAAAGATAAGATGGGGAGTTTTAGGAACAGCAGGAATTGCCAGAGATTGCAGCATACCGGGAATGCAGAAGGCAGAAAATTGTGAACGGTATGGAATTGCAGGGCGCAGCTTGAAAAAAGCAGAAGATTATAAAGATATGTTTGGGTTTGAAAAAGCATACGAAGGGTATGAAGCACTTTTGTCAGACCCCAAAGTGCAGGCAGTTTATATTCCGCTTCCAAATAATCTTCATTATGAATGGGTAAAAAAAGCTATTGCAGCAGGAAAGCATGTGCTGTGCGAAAAACCATTGGCGCCGACACCCAAACAAACAGTAGAACTTTTTGAGGCAGCAAAAGAGAAGGGGGTATTTTTAATGGAAGCATATGCCTACCTTCACAGTCCTTTTGTTACAGCACTTAAGAAAGAAATTGAAGAAGGAACAATTGGAGAAATCCGTTATATTGAATCTCAGTTTTTGACTTCATATTATGATAAGAGCAACATTCGTCTGCACAAAGAAAATTATGGGGGTGCAGTTTATGATCTTGGCTGTTATAATACAAGTATGCTGTTAAAACTTTTGGAAGATATGCCATCCCGGGTAAAAGCAATGGCACAGTATGATGAAAATGGCGTTGATATATATACAGCTGCATTGTTAAATTATGAAAATGATGTACGTGCATCGATAACATGCGGGATGATTTTTGAAAAAGATAAGCCGCATCGTTATGATAGATTGTATATTCACGGAACAAAAGGCGACATCAAATCCGATACGAAATTTAACCAAGAGGGAAATGCTTCCTATACGTTGATTATTGAAGGAAAAGAGCAGATTCGAAATGTATATTGCCCACATAATTATCAATTAGAAATAGAGCAGTTGGGAAGATGCATAATCGAAGGCGAGACCCCTGTTGTGACAGCTGATTTTTCGATTAAAAATGCAAAAATACTAGATGCTATATTGCAAGAGATCGGTTACTTTGAAAGTAATGTAATGTGAGCACAACGAAATTTCGGCATTCATAAAAGGACACAAAAAAAACACAAAAAAATTAGCACTCACCTCTTGTTATTGTGACGTTGGTTTTGTCTAGTTTCAT
>OIWL01003479.1_pt1 | contig 10874 bp, 8 predicted proteins | sample 1587561 | NCBI WGS metagenome assembly OIWL01 (sample SAMEA3888903, study PRJEB22519) | human gut metagenome | biome: human gut; feature: human-associated habitat; material: faeces | place: Denmark | collected 2010
GTAGCTTTGGGCTGAGCCCGCTTTATCTTTTTCGCCACAGATAAGAAGTGCCGGACAACTGATATGATATGCCAAATCTGCTTTGATTGCCTCAGCAAGCATTCTGTAACCAAAACCAGCAAGCCTTGCATATTCTTTAGGATCTGAATCATAGGACATCATCATTACTGTAAATGAAGAATCAGAATATCAGATCAAAGTTTGCTGATGCTCCTCAGATGCGTCCTATGTAATAATGGTAGTTATCCGCACGCTGTTTGTCTTTTTTCTGAATCTTATGTGTTGCGTCTTTTTCAGACAGATGCAAGTTTCTTACCAAGAACTCTGGCAACAAATCCAACCAGAAGTGCCGCAATGATCGTACCCTCACGCACACCATTGAGATGTCCGGTAAATACAAAAGACAGGACTGCTGCGATCACTGCCATGGAAACGTCAAAGCAGATTTTTGTCGTACCAAAGTTGGTTCTCCATGTCAGAACGATTGCTCGGACAAAAGATTCTCCCGGCAACATTACAACGTCTGCCAGCACTTCCATGTACACACCAAATCCAAGGATCAGACACCCAATCAGAAGATATACGATTTTCATAATGTATGTCTGTGGATTTACCCATGTAAACAGAAGCATGGTCAGATCGATGAAATATCCAAAGATAATGGATATCGGTATCTGCAAAACATGTTCCAGTTTAAAATTTTTACGCAGGATCAGCAACTGCAGTAAGATCAAAAATACGCTGAAAAAAATCGTAAAGTTTCCCAACGTAAACGGAAAACTTAAGCTTAATACATACGGAATCGATGTGATTGGTGAGGTTCCGAGACTTGCCTTGGTGATCAAACTAACACCAAGTGAGTTCACGAACAGGCCGATCAGAAAGATTACGTATCTTTTTAATTTGTTAATTTGTTCATTTGTTCCTTCCTTCTTTCCCTGTTTCTTCGCAGCCTGTCTCAGACAGATTACTGTAAATTTTATGATAAATCTTCATAAAAGCCTCTGCTTCTTCTGGAGAAATATCTTTCCATGCAGCCTCCTCAATCTCCACAAAAGCTTCTTCCACAAGCTTCTGGCTTTTTTTCCCGGATTCTGTCATGAAAATATGAAAAGTCCTTCTGTTTCCATTGAGCATACGCCGCTCGATCAAACCTTTCTCTTCCATGCGGTTCAAAATTGAAGTCAGAGACCCTGCCTCAATAAAACAACCCGCTGCGATTTCCTTCTGACTGGCTCCATCATGATTTTTAAGATAATCCAGAACCTTCGGCTGTCCAAGCGTAAGCCCCGAAGCCTTCACCCGCTCCAGAAGCCTCTTCTGAATCAGCATCTGGTTAGCCATTGTCAGATAATGCAATGATATGTCCATGTTTCACGTTCCTTCCCTTTTTGTGTTAAGCACAAACAAAATAGTTATATTTCTAATATTTAGAATTATAACTATTTTACAAAAGATGTCAACCCCGCTTTTGTTACTTCCGCAGCTCCTTTCACATATTGTCCATACATTTCATCAACATAAATATACGAGCCATCAACAGCAATTGGATCATAGCCTTTCAAAGTCTTATCGAGGGAAAATGCATTGGAAAATGAGTAAAAAAGAGAATCAAAGGCCTCTAAAGATATTTTTTTACGCTGTTGAATCAAAGCAGACGCTGTTGGTGCAAGAAGCGTTAAAATCGAAATACTTTAACAATTGTCGGCTCCGACATCCCTTGCACGGAAAGCTTCATTGAGAACTTCCTTAAAGAAAATCAGCGGCTCTCCGTCCCGGGAAGCCGCTTTTGTCATAAATCGTTAAAATGTGTAGCAATCGTTTTCTTATGTGTTGTACTGTTTCAGGAGTGCATCTAACAGGCGGTATGCTTCTTCACGCTAATATTTGGAATGCTTTGCATGAAGCTCGTCCAGGTTGATGTTTGCAAAGATTTATGAATCGTATTGCTTTTCACACAGGAATAAGTATAATATAAGTATAATACATGAAGAAAAGGATGTGGAGGAGTAAGGAGTATGGAGCGTTTTCGACAGCGATATGGGATTGCTCTGACGAAAAAGAAATTGCAGGAGATCATCCTGATGCTGATGGCCTGGGAAGCGGTGTTTGCCTTTTCTTATCTGGGATACATTGAGCTTCCGGCCATTTCCACCACCACGTTGCACATTCTTGTGATTGTGGCGGCTATGATGCTGGGGGCACAGGGGAGTGTGCCGGTGGTATGCGTTTTTGTGGTCACGTCCATGTGGATCGGCACCTACAGCCTGTCCCAGCTCGACCGGGTATTTTCTCCCTTTGCCAGCGGAATGCCCCTTGGATCCATAATGCTGGTATTTGCCCGCGTGCTGTTTGCGGCGGGAACCGGTTGGCTCTTTGACCTTTATTTTCGGAAGCCTCGCAGGTATGTCTATCTGGGCATTGCGGGGATTGCGGCTGCCAGCACCCTTCTTCATGGGCTGTGCGTTTTTGCCGCGTTATATTGCAGTTTCCCTATGCTGCGGCAAATGATTTTAGAAAATCTGTTTTCCTATCCCATATTCCGGGACTGGCTGTCCTATGTCCTGGCGATCATCGCCTGCTGCGGCATCCATTGGGTTCTGACTCGGAAGTCGGTGAAAAACAGATTGTCGCAGCTATGCGACTGTCCTCCGGCAATGCAAGAGTCCGGAAACCGGAAGCAGCTGATCTATTCGGAAACCGTTGCGGTAGTGGTGGGCATTCTGTGCATCCTGTTTCTGCGAAAGGCCATCTTCAAGGAGCTGTACCTGCAAGGCATAGATGTCAGCGAAAACCTACACCAAAATATCACCGCCTTTTTGCTGCAAACGCTGGTGGCTCTGTTGGCGCTCTTTAGTGTTGTCAGCGTTCTGATCCAATGGATTTACGAGTATTATACGGCGCAGCGGATTCGGATGAACAAAAAGCTGATGGAGCAGCGTATGAAAAGCTCCGTAGATGTTCTGACCGGCGTATTCAGTCGGCTGGCGTATCATGAGTGTCTGGAGCAGTACGCGGATTCCGTTCCGACAGATCTGACCGTCTTTCTCATGGATATCAACGGCTTAAAGGGGGTCAACGATGCCCTGGGGCATGAGGCGGGGGACGAGCTGATATGCGGCGCTGCCCAATGTATCACCCAGGCGGTGGGGGATCGGGGGAAAATCTTCCGCATCGGTGGGGATGAGTTCGTGGTGCTGGGTCAAATGACCCAAACCCAGGCGCAGGAAATTCTGGCGGCGCTGCAACGGATTGCGGCGGCCTGGTCCGGGACGAATGTGGGGACGCTGAGTATTTCCTCCGGGTGCGCCTTTGCCGACGACCATCCGGATTTTTCCGTAGAGCAGCTTACCAAGGCAGCAGATTTGTCCATGTATGCCCAGAAACAGGAATATTACCGGGCAAAGAAACTGTCCTCTGGCACACCCGTCTCTAGTGGGAACGGGGTGCGTCCATAAAAAGAAATATATACCTCTTCCTTTCCCTTTTCATTTTTTCCTTAGCCACCTATATATATTTCTCAGTACACCAGTTTCCAGCTCACCGCCTGCTGCCTTGCATCCACAAATCTCTTATAAATACCTTCCTGTTTCATTAATTGCTCATGTGTTCCCTGCTGTGCAATTCTTCCTTTTTCAACAACCACAATCTGGTCTGCATGTCTGACTGTTTTTAATCTGTGGGCAATCATAATAATCGTTTTTTCCTTTGTAAGTGCATCTACTGCATCCATCAGCTCCTTTTCATTCTCCGGATCAACATTTGCCGTTGCTTCATCCAATATGACGATTGGCGCATCCTTCATAATCGCTCTGGCTATCGAAATACGCTGCTTCTCACCACCGGAAAGTGTGGCTCCTCCTTCTCCGATCACTGTGTCATATCCATTCGGAAGTTTGCTGATGAAATCATGACAACATGCTTTCTTCGCCGCTTCCACCACTTCCTCATGACTTGCATCCTGGCGTCCGAATTTAATATTATTCTCAATGGTGTCTGCAAACAAATACACCGACTGAAACACAAATGAGAAATTACTCATCAGACTGTTCATGCTGTAGTCTTTTACATTCACACCTCCAAGTGTCACTTCCCCGGAATCCACATCCCAGAACCTGGCAATCAGATTGCAAAGTGTTGATTTTCCTCCACCAGATGGTCCAACGATTGCTGTCGTCGTTTTCTGCGGAATAGAGAGCGATATATCATCAATGATCTTCCGTTTGTCATAAGAAAACGAAACATTAGAAAGTCTGATATCGTAATTTTCCGGCTGTATTTCTTTACCGTCGATATCCATGGTATCCAGCTCCAATATTGCATTTGCTTTATCTACACATACGCTTACCACATGTAAAAGAGATGAATAATTTCCTGCACATTCCAGACTGGCATAAAGCATAAATGCTGAAATTGTCATACCGATCGCATAGACCGCACTCATAGTTCCATTAATATAAAAATATGCACTGCAAGCCACGATCACAGCACCTGTAATTTTGGTTATCACACTTTGCAGAAAATGATAGGGCACAAACACCATTTCCATCTTTGTATTGATCTTTTCACATGCTTCATTTGCATCATTTAATCTTTTCGCCTGTTTCCCAAGCAAGTTATATGATTTAACTTCTGATATTCCCTGCAGATACTCCATGATCTGGTTTACAAGCTCCGTATCGCATACCACTTTTTGCTCTGAATCTTTTTTACCCGCATTCTGCATCACAGAATTGACCCCAAAGAAAATAAGTACTCCTGCTGCAGCTATCAGTCCGATTCTCCAGTCAAAAATAAACAGCATAAGAATGATCATTGATGTTTCCAGAATTCCCTGCATTGTCAGCATAACCACTCTCGCAGCCACATCGCCAAGTATTTCCATTGTATTGGTTGTAATGGAAGAAATTTCCCCGATACTATTGGAATTGAAATACCCCATCGGCAGATATCGCAGATGTTCTGCAATCTTGATTCTCATAAAAGCACTTGCATTATATCCTCCCTCTGTCTGAAGCACTGTAGAGTATCTCTTGCAGATTACGTCGACTACAATTGCAAGAACCATAATCGCAACGGAGCCTCCAATATATTTTCCTGTCGGTTTCCCACTCAGCAGACCAATCAGTATGTACATAATAGCCGGAATCTTCATTGCTGAGGCAAGAGCCTCTATGAGTCCGATCACTATCGACAGTTTAAATTTATTGCCATTTTCCCTGCCTGAAAAACGAAAGAATTTTGCCAGAATTCCAAACATATCATTCTCCCTCCTTCACCGTATCTTTTACAGAAATATGGGCATTCCACATTTCCTTATAAAGCGGGCATGACACCAGAAGTTCCTCATGTGTGCCATGTGCTGTTACATTTCCATCATTTACAACAAAGATCTGGTCACTGTCCTTAACAGTAGAAAGTCTGTGTGCTATTACGATCAGGGTCTTCCCTGCTACCAGTTTTGCGATAGAATTCTGCAGAATTGCCTCATTTTCCGGATCTGTGTAGGCAGTTGCCTCATCAAGGATCACGATCGGAGCATCCTTTAACATTGCTCTTGCAATGGAGATACGCTGCCTCTCGCCACCTGACAGATGTCCTCCTGCACCTCCTACAACCGTATCAAATCCATTCTCCAACTGCATGATAAATTCATAGCATCCACTTTTCTTTGTCACCTCGATGATCTGTTCATCTGTAGCATCCGGATTTCCCTGTCTGATATTTTCACGGACTGTTTCATTAAACAGATAATTGTCCTGTGCAACATATGCAATTTTCCGATTAAAATCTGCAAATGCCAGTTCTTTGACATCAACTCCACCGATTTTGATGCTTCCGGAATCCACATCCCACAGGGACGCAATCAGCTTTGCGATGGTCGACTTGCCGCTTCCGGAAGGTCCTACGATTGCATTTACCGTTCCTGCTTTCAGCTCCATAGTTACTCCGTGCAGGATTTCTTTGTCGTGATAACCAAATCTGACATCTTCAAGAGTAACGGAGTTATCTTTTGGAACACTTTTACTTTTCTCTGGACGTTCAAGCTCCGGCTGTTCCAGAATTCCTGCCACTTCACCAACAATCACTCCGATCTTGCCAAGATCATCTGTATAGGAACCCACTGTGATCAACGGTCCAACGATTCCAAGTGATAAAATAATGCAGATGACAAAATCTGAAATCGCAAGTGTTCCATTGGCTACATAATGTGCCCCAAACGGCAATACCGTAAGAAGCGTATAAGGTGTGACCACCATCATCAGTCCATGAAAGATCGAGCACCGTTTCATCCAGGAAATAAAGGAATCTGCATAAGCCATAGCCGCCTTTGTAAATTTTGCATAAGAACTTTCTGTCTTTCCAAATGCCTTGATCACTTCGATTCCGTCAATATATTCCACTGCCGCATCATTCAGATCTTTTGTTGTCTGAACCGTTCTCTCGAAGCTTGGTTTATAATCCAGCATCATTCCAAAATAGGAAAGAAATCCCACTATAACCGGCACCAATGACCAGAGTGCCAGTCTCCAGTCTGTCAGGAAGAAATAAATCAAAATCACAATCGGTGCCAGCAGATTGGACGTGAATTCCGGGACAATATGCGCCAGTGTTGTCTCGATACTGTCGATTCTTTCCACCATGATATTCTTAAATGTACCGGAGGGTGTGTCTTTCACATAACCAAGAGGTACCCGCGCCAGCTTGTCACAGCAGGCTTTTCTTATATTTGCAAGTACTGCAAACGTTGCTCTATGTGACAATGCTGTCGAAAGTGAATGAAGCAGTTCTGCAATGATAAACGATAATGCAATCAGAACCGCTTTTGCAAGATATATTTCAAACTCCTTTTCACCATTTAAAAACAGCTTTACTACATCTGCAATAATAAAATACGGCAAAATCTTAAAAATCACATTTCCTATTGCAAGTAACACACTCCACACATAGGCAATTCTTTTTTGTCCGGCCCACGTCAGGATCCAGCTGACTGCCGACTTCTTTTTTTCTTTCACATCTGTTCACTCCTTACGTTCGTTTTATTGTTTCGTTTTATTGTTTTACCTTCTGTTAGTTCGTACTAACCAACATATAATAAAATAGGTGGTTTACTGGCATCAACCACCTGATATTATTATCCTGTCTGAACTTTATTCAGAAATCCAGAACCTGCAACACACATAACCTATTCAGAATTCCTGCATCAGTTATACTGGAAATTCAATATTCCACAATCGTTCCCAGCCACCTGTATTAAATTCTTTCAGTTGATGTACATTTTTCTTTGCAGTCTCCCTGTCTATATCATGCTCAATGATCTGAAATACTGATGAAAAAAATCCCGTATAGATCATATGCATAAGGCTTTCCTCTACAATCGGTATTTTCACACCGTTCTCTTTCATCTTTTCCATATAATTCAGGCTGGACTTCATTTCCCGCTCTACCATATTGTGTATGAATAATTCAAATTTTCCACTGTCTCCGCATTTCAACAATAATCTGAAATTATCATAATGATCATAGATATAATCAACCATCTGCTCCATCCCATCACTGGATGTATCCGACATATTCCTTGTCTGATCACTGGCAGAAAGCTTTTCAAACTCCTCAACGATCTGGTCATAAATCTGATAAATATGTTCCATATAAGGATCCGTCAGTGCATCAAAAAGTGCCTCTTTCGTCGGATAATATTTGTAAAATGCTCCAGTAGTAAGCCCTGCATCTTTTACAATATTTCTTAAAGATGCTCCTGTCAAACCATCTTTCAGAAAATGTTTTCTGGCTGTATCTAATATGTTTTTCTGTGTATCTTCTGCTTTCGTCGACATTCTTTTCGTATCCTCTAAACTTCTTTTCAAAATATAACAGTGCTATATAACACTGTTATATTTTAACTCATTACAGGAATTTGTCAAGTCTTGGTGTTTCAATTTTTTATTTTCCTCGTGTATTCAGTTTCCACTCCGCAGATGCTTTCTGCAGTTTTACAAGTCTGTTCTATTCAGACAGATTTTCTTTGCAGAAAAGTTCTATACAGTTCTCAACCATTGTCTGATCATAGTCTGTTGAAATACCTGAGCCAAGCCAGTATGCATAGTCTCCTTCATCATATTTTCCAAGTGCCTCCAAATCGCTGCCGTAGCGCAATTCAATATGATAGGTTGTATCATTTGTATCTGGTGCTATGCAGAAATAAGTAAATTCGCCTGAGTCTGCATCGTCACTTTTAAATTCGTATAACCCACGTACTTCTTCTATTCCAACATAATGATATGTATGGGAAAAGATTTCTTTTCCTTCTGAATCATATCCCTTGATCACTGAATCAGAACCATTAAATTCCAGCTTATTTACACCTTCTTTAAAAGAGCAGTCATAAACACCATCGCCATCTTTGTATGCTTCTACTGCTTCTTCTCCATAAATTGTTCCTGAAACCATGGATGCTAACTTATCATATGCTGCCTCCGCATTTTCCTCACCAACCAACTCTGTACAATCATCAATCCAGATCTGCTGATATTTTTCATCAAGAATTACCGGCCATAGTTCCTGATATGAACCCGTCAAATCAACCAAAAGTTGTTTTGCAGCATCCTGATTTTCATCTGCTTTCTGTTTCTTGTCCGTCGTATTTGTACTTTCTGTAACAGTTGCCGTACCTGTACTTTCTGCAAATGTAGCGTTACTACAAGCAACTAACATTGAAAATGACGTTGCAACTGTTAAAAATAATGTTAAAAGTTTTTTCTGCTTCATGAGATGCCTCCTTAAATTAAAAATCGTTGCAGTTAGATTCTTCTAACTACAACGCATATTTTATAGATTTCCATATAGAATCTCAATTACTAAACAGACTCTTTTTCTATCCATTCAGACTTTCCTGTGTCTTTTTCTTACGGTATTCCGTTGGTGTCATACCGTATTCTGTACGAAATGCAGATGTAAATTTGTTCGGATTCTGATAGCCAATTTGTAATGCTATCTCCCCGATCGTAAGTTTATTTTCTTTTAAAAGGCGTTCCGCCATCTGCAGCCTGTACTTTTTCATATAAGCGTACACAGAATTTCCGTATACACCCTTAAAGCATTTTTTCAAAACAGTTGGTGACATTTTAAAACGCACTGACAATTCTTCAATCGTATAATGCCCTCTATAGTGCCCCTTTAGAAACGCATGAACCTGCTTTATTGCATCAATCTGTACATCCGAAAAATATACATGCTCAGAATTATTTTTCTTTAAATCAAATCCAGTTAATACTAATAATAGTTCCAGAATTTTCACACGAATATAACCATATCTGATTTCTTCAGGAACTTTATACAATTCCAAAAAGATATGTTCTATTGACTGATTTGCCCGTATAATAGTAAAACTATGTGTTTTTGAAATGTTACTAATCTTTTCCAGATTTACAGACAATAATTGCAGTATCCTTTTCATTTCGTCTGTAATCATGGAAAAGTCAAGCGTAATGGTAATTCCATGATAACGCGATGTTGGAAACTCTGACACATGCCCAGTTTTTTTCAAAGAACAAAATGACAAGTCTCCTGCCGCTATATAACCATATTCATTTTGTTCAAACACGCATTCGCAACGGCCTTCCATGCAATAGTTTATTTCCATCACACTGGAAGCCGGCTTTTGCTCCTTGTTGCAATACTCCATATGCATATCATTATAAACCAGATCAATTCCTGGAAACACATGATACAATGTAATCATTCCTGTACCGCTCTCATTTTCCAAATGAAAACATTCACAGAATTCCGTATCCTGTACCTTTTTGCAAGCTGATGTACCATATAACTCAATACTGGCAAAAGAATCTGATGATTTTAATTCTATATTCTTATCAGGTTTGGACTTCAATATATTTTCAGCAAGCTCATAAGCATTTTTCATAACTATTTTCCTCTATACCACATCGCAAATGCCAATTCCGGTAATCGGTCAGTCTCAATAATTGTTTCGAGCATTCTGGCAAATCCCTCCGGATTTTGAATTTGATACTGCATATGGTTGAATCCCTCAAAAACCGGAAAGTTACCGTATATATAAGTCTGCATCACTGCATTTCTGTATTTAAAATGTTCTTCTATACTTCCAAATTCCCAGAATGTATGTTTCTGCAATTCTTCTGACAGTTCTGAAAATGGCTTATCTTCCAAACTGTCTGTCAGCTGTCTTCTCAGATTTCCATACGTCAAGTTCTTTCCTGCCTCTATAAAATAAGGTTTAATTTTATCATCGTCACACCACATGATTCTCTTTAGTGTCTTTCCTTTTGACCAATATAAACTTTTCATTGCTATATATAAGAACGGAACCATGATTCTGCGTGTTGCCTTTCCAATCTGTGCAAACTGCCCGCCATCAAAAAAAACATGCTTTACCGGTATTTTTATCTCTGTCAGGAATGCCATGGCGAGATCTGCTCCAATCGAAGATGCAACTATAAGTTCTATTTCTTTGATTCCATGGTTCCCCAAAAATCGTACAATCTGTTGTATCTCATCTCTTTTGCTTTGATACCTCTGTCCGGAGCAATACACAGTCGATGTTGGCATAATGCAATAATATTTTTCTGCCATTTTCTCTGCAACCGGCATACTGCTTTCCCCAGTTACTCCCATTGCATGGAAAAACAGAATGACTGAATTTGATTTATTTCCTGTTGTTTTAAATACCACACTTCCACCTTCTGTCTATTTTTTATCTATCTACTCTCTTCCATTTTGCAACAGCATTTCTTACCCGCCAGTCAATATCCAGACGTGCTCTGCGACATTCTTTCGGATGTTTTCTTGCTGCCTGAAATGCCAGTTTCACAAAGAGTCCGGAACCAACCGGGAGC
>OIWL01003486.1_pt1 | contig 10848 bp, 9 predicted proteins | sample 1587561 | NCBI WGS metagenome assembly OIWL01 (sample SAMEA3888903, study PRJEB22519) | human gut metagenome | biome: human gut; feature: human-associated habitat; material: faeces | place: Denmark | collected 2010
CAAGTACAAGGGATGACCGACCTTTTTGTCTGTAAGGAAAAATAAAGATATTTTGCAGGGAAACTTAGAAGTGGGGGATTTCCGGCTTGCGAAACAGGAGCGGATATAGTAAGATAACTAAGAATTAACAAGAAAAATACCGCATACCCAAACGGAAAATTATAATTAAATTACAGGAGAAGTTATGGATAAAATAGCAGTATTGGTTCCCTGTTATAACGAGGGGAAAACAATCGAAAAAGTAGTGACAGATTTTAAGAGAGTACTGCCGGAAGCAGTGATCTATGTGTATGACAACAATTCTACAGACGGAACTGCCGAAATCGCAGCGAAAGCCGGTGCAGTTGTCCGTCATGAATATTACCAGGGAAAAGGCAATGTAATACGAAGAATGTTCCAGGAAGTAGATGCAGAGTGCTATCTTATGGTAGACGGAGATGATACCTATCCGGCAGAATCTGCAAGAGAGATGGCAGATAAAGTGCTGGAGAGAAATGTGGACATGGTTGTAGGAGACCGCCTTTCCTCCACCTATTTTGAGGAAAATAAACGCCCATTTCACAATTTTGGAAATTCCATTGTAAGATGGGGAATCAATACATTTTTCAAAAATGATATTAAGGACATTATGACCGGATACCGTGCGTTCAGCTATCGGTTTGTAAAAACATTCCCGGTATTGTCCAAGGGATTTGAGATTGAGACAGAAATGAGCATTCATGCCATTGACAAAAACATGTTTGTGGAGAATGTGGTAATTGATTACAGAGACCGCCCGGAAGGAAGTGTGTCCAAGCTGAATACCTATTCAGACGGTATCAAAGTAATCGGAACTATTGTGCGCCTTTTCCAGACTTATCGTCCTCTTGCGTTCTTTGGAACCGTGGCTGCGATCCTTATGGTGCTGGCCATTGGATTTTTCATTCCGGTGTGGATCACATACGCAGATACAGGAATGGTGCCGAATTTCCCAACTCTGATCGTCTGTGGCTTTGTGGCACTGGCATCCATCCAGTCCTTTTTTGCTGGCCTGATCCTGCAGACCATGTACCGCAAGAACCGTCAGGATTTTGAAATGGAACTCCAGACGATCAGAATACACAGAGATGAATTATCAGGGGAATAAAGAATCTATGAAAGCCTATATTTGCCCGAAGTGCGGCTGGATTCGGGTGGTATCGAGAAGAAGAAATGTGGAATGCTTTAAATGTGGAGAGCCGCATATGGTGGTAACAAAGCTTCCTTATGAAAAAATTGGCCATATGACAGAAGAAGAGCGGGAAAGCTATGCAAAAACATGGCTCTATATGCATAAGGCTAAGAGCGAATGAGGTAAGAAGTTATGTATAAAAGGGAAAAGAAGAGCTGGCTAAAGCACATAGACTTTACAATCGCAGATATTCTTTGCCTGCAACTGGCTTTTATCGTGGCATATATGTGCCGTCTTGGCTGGCATCTGCCATATTCAAATGAGCCATATGAGCGTTTAGCAGTAGTTATGATACTGATCGATATCTGCGTCGTATTTTTCTTTGAACCGTATAACGGAATTTTACGCAGAGGCAAATTTCAGGAGGCAAATGCCTGTATTACCTATTGTATGATCATATTTGTCGGTGTTTTGATCTACATGGTAGCAGTCAAGCAGACAGAGATCTATTCAAGAAAAGTTGTCTTTGCATTTCTGCCGATCGCATTGGTCATGGTCTATGGCGAGCGTGTCTGTTTAAAGAAGCTGATACGGCGCAGGATCAGAAAAGAGAAGAATCTTTCGGTGATGATCCTTCTTACGACGGAAGAATATGCGAAAGAAGTATTAGAAGAATTTGCACATTTAGAATATAAAGATTTTGTCGTAGCAGGTGTGATCGTGATCGACCAGAATTTAAAAGGGATTAAGATCTGTGGTGTACCGGTCGTTGCAAATGCAGATGACTGTTATGAATATCTGCGGACGAATGTGGTAGACGAAGTCTTTATCAATGGAAATACCAGAGAGAGTTCGCAGGCATTGGCAAACGAACTGTTAGAAATGGGAATCACGGTGCATTTTAATCTGGTACACATGAATGCACTGGCACCGAATAAAGTCGTAGAGAAATATGGCAACTATATGGTGCTGACTTCAAGCATGAAGATCGCTTCCCCAAGGCAGATCCTTGCAAAACGTATCATGGATATTGTTGGAAGCCTGATCGGACTGATCGCCTGTGGCATTGCATTTGTGATCTTTGCACCGATGATCAAGAAACAGTCACCGGGACCGGTATTTTTTTCGCAGATCCGTGTAGGGAAAAACGGCAGGAAGTTTAAATTATATAAGTTCCGTTCGATGAATGTGAATGCAGAAGAACAAAAAGCAGCACTCATGGACAAAAACGAAATGCAGGGGCTGATGTTTAAGATGGCTGATGATCCCAGAATTTTCCCGATCGGTAAATTCATACGTAAGTTTTCCATTGATGAGCTGCCACAGTTTTTTAACGTATTAAAAGGTGATATGAGTCTGGTTGGAACCAGACCGCCTACTGTCGAAGAATTTGAAAAATACCAGATCCACCATAAGGCAAGGCTTGGCATTAAACCCGGCATTACGGGTATGTGGCAGGTCAGCGGCAGGAGCGACATTAAGGATTTTGAAGAAGTTGTTGCATTAGATACACATTATATCTCACAGTGGAGTATCGGACTTGATTTTAAGATCCTCTTTAAGACGCTGCAGGTCGTGATCACCGGGAAAGGTTCAGAATAGAACAGATGAATATCAGATATCAGTATGAGTATGTAACAAGTCTTCTAAAGCGTTATGGCTTTCGGGGACTTGTTTTCAAAACATTAGAAAGAATGCACTCACCGATGTTAGCATATACTGACCGGTATGTGCAGTTCCTGCCATCGAAGGAAGAATTAGAAGAGCAGAAAAAGACCAGTTTTTCTTATGCACCATTGATCAGTATTGTTGTACCGGCTTATGAAACACCGGAGGTCTACTTAAGGGAACTGATAGGAACAGTTCAGGCGCAGACCTATACGAACTGGGAATTGTGCCTTGCAGATGGAAGTAAAAGCAGACAGGTCGCACAGATCGCAGAAGAATATGCAAAAACAGATAAGCGTATCCGTTATCAGAAACTGCTTCACAATGGCGGTATATCGGAAAATACGAATGAAGGTTTTCAAATGGCATCGGGGGCATATATCGCACTGATGGATCACGATGATCTTTTAAGTGAAAATGCTTTATACGAAATGGTAAAGTGTTTAAATGAAAGATATCTGCCAGAGGAACGAAAGATGGCGATGATCTATTCCGATGAGGATAAGATCAACGGAGATGGCAGTGTGTACAGCAGACCGCATTTTAAACCGGATTTTAATTTGGAATTTTTACGGCATAATAATTATTTCTGTCATTTCCTGATGTTTTCTACAGAACTTCTGCAGAAGGCAGGCGGGCTAAACAAAGAATATGATGGTGCACAGGATTATGATTTTGTACTCCGCTGTGTCGATGCAGGAGCCCTTGTAAAACATATCCCAAAGATCCTCTATCACTGGAGGATACATGAAGGATCGACCGCAGGAAACAGTGCAGATAAAGCATATGCATTTGATAATGGGTGCCGTGCGATCGAGGCACATTTGAAGCGTGCAAATGAAGCTGGAAGTGCAGCAGTCACAGCAAATCTTGGTGTTTACCATATACAGTACCGCTTGCAGGGAACATATCAGGTCACTGTGGTATCGGAGAGTAAGAGGGAATTATCCCGTATACGGGAATATTATGAGAAACAGACAGCACACAGGGAATATCAATTACAGATCCGGTATCTGTATGCAGATACATTTGATGGAGATGTAGAAAGATCCTGTGAAGGTGATTATATTTTATATGTGAAAAAAGGCATAAAAGTAAAGCCGCAGGGATTGATCGAAACCTTGTTAGGTTACTGTGGGCATGAACACACCGCTATCGTCGGAGCAAAGATTTTAACGAAAAAAGGAAAAGTTTCCTCATGTGGAATGACCTATGATAAAAAAGCAGGTATGATTCCGCTGTGCGGTGGTCTAAGAGCTGAATATAAGGGATATTTCCTGCATGCAGTGATTCCGAAAAGTGTCAGTGTACTGCCATTAGCCTGCGTGATGATCAAAAAAGATGCTTTTTTACATGCCGGTGGTTTCAGCAAAAACTATCATGGGATCTATCGGGATGCAGATCTTTGTTTCCGTTTAAGAGAGCTTTCCTATCAGATACTTGTTGTACCGGACATTGTGGCAACAGAAGAATCTGATGGCAGCACAGAAAATGGTATAGTGATAAGAGAAGATACAAAAGATGGCATGAAGATGCGGATGGAAAGAGAGCAGTTTGCAGAACAGTATAAAAAACAGCTTTTACAGGATGATTTTGCATATAATTGTAATTTAAGTCTGCAGCAGGGAAACACATATGCAATGAAAGAATAGAGGAAAAGATGAAGGATATATTTATTATAGGAAGCAAAGGAATCCCGGCAGGATATGGCGGTTTTGAAACCTTTGTGGAACAGCTGACCAGATATAAAAAGAGCAGGGAAATTTCCTATCATGTGGCATGTATGGGAGAAGAAAGCAGGGAATATAAATATCAGGACTGCCACTGTTTTCAGTTGAAAGTACCTAAGATCGGACCGGCAAAGGCAGTCTGGTATGATCTTTTTGCTTTTTTTTACTGCCTGAACTATCTGAAAAAGCATCCTTCAAAAGATCCGATCGTCTATGTATTAGCCTGCCGGATCGGACCGTTTACCGGATTTTTAAAGCATCTGCTGAAAAAAAGAGGCGGAAGATTGTTTGTCAATCCTGACGGACACGAATGGATGCGTGCAAAATGGAACAAAGCGATCCGCGCATACTGGAAATTTTCCGAAAAGCTGATGGTAAAACATGCCGATCTTCTGATCTGTGATTCTAAAAATATGGAGCAGTATATTAAGGATACTTATCAGAAATATACACCAGAGACGACATTTATCGCCTATGGGGCAGATGTCAAAAAGAGTACTCTTTCAGATCAGGATGAAGCTCTTTTAAAATGGTATGCAAAATGGAATTTAAAGCCACAGGAATATTATCTGATCGTCGGAAGATTTGTGCCGGAAAATAATTACGAAACGATGATCCGTGAATTTATGCAGGCAGATACTGATAAGAAACTTGCGATCATCAGTAATGTGGAGGAAAATCCATTTTATCAGAAGTTAAAAGAAACGACCGGATTTATATCAGATAAGCGGATCGTATTCTGTCAGACCGTTTATGAAGAAGAACTGTTAAAGAAGATCAGGGAGAATGCCTGTGGGTATCTGCATGGACATGAAGTCGGAGGTACAAACCCGTCTTTGTTAGAAGCATTAGCGAGCACAGAAGTCAACCTGTTATTAGATGTCGGTTTTAATCGGGAAGTAGGAGAAGATGCGGCATTATACTGGACAAAAGAAACCGGAAATTTAGCAGCATTGATTGAGAAAACAGCAGCATTTGATAAAGAAGAAAGAAATGCATATAGCAGAAAGGCAAAGAACAGGATCTTAACGGCATACAGCAAAGAGCAGATCGCAGAAACGTATGAAAAGACGTTTCTTGGCAGGCAGACCAGCCATAAAGGATGAAAAAATGGATAGAATAAGGATATCAGCAGCGGTAGCAACCTATAATGGGGAGCGTTATATCAGGGAGCAGATGGATTCTATATGGAAGAATCTGTCGAAAGAAGACGAGATCATCATATCAGATGACGGTTCTAGTGACCATACATTAGAGATCTTAAAAGAATATGAAGGAAAAGAGATCCCGGTCAAAGTGATCAAAGGCCCCGGACTTGGCATTAAGCAGAATATCAATGCGGCATTAAAAGAATGTCGCGGAGAGTATATTTTTTTGGCAGATCAGGATGATGTCTGGACGGATGATAAAGTAGAAAAAGTCATGCAGTATTTAAGCAGGGAAGACTGCAGACTGGTTACTCACGATGCGAAAGTGATGGATGCTGCGCTTATGCATGTGCAGATGGAATCTTTTTTTGCATATCGTGGTTCAAAGGCAGGATTTTTGAACAATTTGCTGAAAAACCGTTATATGGGATGCTGTATGGCATTTAAGAGCAGTCTGCTGCCATATGTGCTTCCGATTCCCGATGAGATTGAGATGCATGACCAGTGGATCGGAATGATAAACGATCTTTTGCATGGAAATAGCATTTTTATACCGGATAAGCTGCTGTTGTACCGCAGGCATGATGCAAATGTATCTGATTTTTCCCATGGAACAGTGATAGAAATGCTAAAAAAGCGTATCAGGTTATTAAAATCAATCAGAAAACGTCAAAAATTATGGAAAACTTAATAATTTTTGTGCAATATGTCTATGTCAAAAATAGATGATATGTTGGGAATGATTGACAGAACCGGAAAAAAGTTATATATTGATTTTAATTGTTTTTTAGAAATGAAGTAACACGAAATACAATATTTCAGGAGAAGGGAATGCCTGAAAGAATGGAGTTAAGATGAGTACAAATATGAGAAATACGAGAAGAAGAAAAAAGAAAAAGAACAAGGTTATCTTATTTGCAGTAGAGATCATTGTTCTTGTCGCATTATTGATAGGTCTGCTGGTCTATTCTAAGTTGAATAAAGTCGAAAGCGGCACAGGCGATATTGACAAAGATGAGGTCAATATTGAATTGGATTCACAGACAGCAGAGGCATTAAAGGGATTTACCAATATTGCTCTGTTTGGTCTTGATAACCGTCAGACAGGCAACTATGACGGCGGTAACAGTGATACGATCATGATCGCAAGTATTGATAATGATACAAAGCAGGTAAAATTGATATCTGTATATCGTGATACCTTCTTAAATGTAAAGGATGATACCTATGCAAAGATCAATTCCGCATATGCATATGGCGGACCTAAAAATGCGATCGCTGCATTAAATAAAAACCTCAACTTAGATATTGTTAATTACGTAGCTGTGGACTTTGGTGCAGTTGTCGAAGCGATCGATCTTTTAGATGGTATTGAACTGACACTTACCGACCAGGAAGTGCAGATCATGAATGATAACTATATTGACGAGATCAATAAGGTAACCGGTCATAAGTCCGGCAAATTAAGCGGTGGCGGTACTTACACAGTAGATGGTGTACAGGCTCTGGCATACTGCCGTATCCGTTATACAGCCGGTGATGATTTCAAACGTACAGAGCGTCAGCGTACTGTACTTACAAAGATGATCGAAAAAGCACAGGGATCCAGCATTTCCACTGTCAGCAGCCTGATCGACAGTATGTTAGGAGATATTTCCACAAGCTTTACAGGTAAGGAATTATTAGCATTAGTAAGCAGTATCATGGATTATAAACTGGCAGATACGCATGGCTGGCCATTTGAATTATGTACAGGAAGTTATGGCTCTAAGGGAAGTTTAGTTGTTGCTACTGACCTTGAAACAAACGTAAAAGAACTGCATGAGTATCTCTTTGGTGAGAAGAATGATATCTCTAATACAGTTACAGGTATCAGTGATTATATCATCAATTATACCGGATGTACGACAAGCGCAACATCAAGAACAGATAACCCATTGACAGGTGATGACAACACCAGTACAACAGATACACAGAATATGCTGCCGGATGATAATGCAGCCGAATAAAGTGCCATTATAATAAGATTTTAAGAGGGTGAAGGATGTGATCATGCATCTTTCACCTTTTTTGTATGCTATTTTCACAAAAGAATCACAAATTAAGGATAAACTGACAGAGTAATTAGAAAAGAGATCAAAGGATGAAAGGAAGTTTTGGACATGGAAGGATTTGAAAATCAGGATGGATACCAGAGTCAGACCGATTATTATTCTTATGGACAGACCGATAATGACAATACGAATACATATGGTGGGCAGAGTTATTACAGACCGTATGAGGAACCACCGAAACCAAAGAAAGAAAAGAGCGGTTTTGGCAGAAAGCTGATGAAGTGTGTTGCATTGGCGCTTGTATTTGGACTTGTGGCAGGAACAGCATTTGCAGGAACGACATCATTTTTCCATACAGTCACAGCAACAGAAGAAACCACACAGGAGGACGAGAGCCTCTCCGGTGGGGACTTAAATATTGCAGGCAGCAGTGAAACAGTTGACAATGTTTCAGCTACACCGGAAAACAGTAAACAGACTGCCGCAGACGGAGCAGTTACCGATGTGTCCGGTATTGTATCACAGACCATGCCGTCTATCGTATCGATCACAACGATCGCAAGAACACAGGTCAGAGGATTTTTCGGCAGGACACAGGAATATGAAAGTGAAGGCTGCGGTTCAGGGATCATCGTCAGTCAGGATGATGAATATTTATATATTGCGACAAATAATCATGTAGTATCCGGTGCAGAAACATTGACAGTTCTGTTCTGTGATGACAGTACCGTCAGTGCAGAGGTAAAAGGAACCGATGAGAGCAGCGACCTTGCAGTCGTAGCAGTGGCATTAGAAGATATTGAAGACGAAACAAAGGACAAGATCCGTACAGCGACGTTTGGAGATTCATCTGCGCTTAAAGTCGGAGAAACGGCGATTGCGATCGGTAATGCCTTAGGTTACGGACAATCCGTTACAACCGGTGTTATCAGTGCATTAAGCAGAGAAGTATCCGTACAGAATGAATCTGATGGAAGTACGGTTACAAATGAATTACTGCAGACAGATGCGGCTATCAATCCGGGAAACAGCGGCGGTGCATTATTAAATCTCAAAGGTGAAGTCATTGGCATCAATTCTGTGAAATATTCAGAAACCAGTGTGGAAGGTATGGGTTATGCAATTCCTTCTGCAAGTGCACTTCCGATCATTAAGCAGCTGATCACAAGAGAAGTTGTCAGTGGTTCAAAGAGTGCATACCTTGGAATTTCCGGAGTCGATGTAACGGATACTGTTTCCGGTACTTACCAGATGCCGCAGGGTGTCTATGTTGCACAGGTCATTGAAGGCAGTGGTGCAGCAAATGCCGGATTGCAGCAGGGCGATATCATTACCAAATTTGATGGCAGGAATATCACTTCCATGGAGGAAATGCAGGAACTGATGAAGTATCTCTCCGCAGGAGATACCGTCAATGTCACAATCGAACGTGCACAGAATGGTGAATATGTGGAAATGGATTTAGAGATCGTACTTGGAAGTAAAAAATAAACAGAGATCCATTACTGTCTGGAAAAGCAGGCGTAAATAGCGGGAAAAAATACGGAGCCGTATGGCTTCGTATTTTATTGGAAAAATCGTTATTGTTCACACCTAACAGTGTGACCAATAACGAAAAATCTTCTGTTTCAATTTTAGGACACATTGTATATAATGAAGTGAGTGTCAATAAGTATAATGATACAGGAATCAGGAAGATATGAGAGTAAATAAGACAGAAACAGAAAGCGGTGAATTATGAAAAAGTATCTTGGAATAGCAGTATGCCTTCTTCTGATCACATCTGTAAAACCGGTAGTGGCAGAAGAAGTGCCGGAGGGTATGACAGAATATAGTGATAGATATGAAGTGCCGGAGATACGGGAAGAAATAGAAGCCTTAGTCAGTGATGGGGCAGATGAAGAAAAAGAGACAAAAGAATTGTATCGTTTATTAAACAAAGATACTGCACTGGAAAATTATCAGGAAGATGGTCTGGAAGCTGTTTATGATCCTAGAAGCAGCCATCTGATGACACCGGTACGGACACAGCAGTATAATACCTGCTGGGCATTTTCAACACTTGCGGCAGGTGAACAGTCCTTAGTCAGCAAAGGGCTGGCAGATGCATCGGTATTAGATCTTTCCGAGGCACATTTAGCATACTTTTTTTACCATCCGGTGACTGACCCACTGGGGAATACAAAAGGGGACGGCAATTATAACCTGTCTTTGGCAGATTATCTGTCTGTTGGATCTAATACGATCTTTTCTACCTTTGCACTTGCAGGCTGGGTAGGGGCGGCAGATGAAAAAGTGGCACCATTTGAAGATGCAGACGGCAGCAATACCTATGCAGAAAGCCTTGCCTATCAGGATGTGGCACATTTACAGAATGCGTACTGGATCAATTTTAAGGATACAGATGCTGTCCGTGTGGTAAAACAGATGATAAAAAAATACGGGGCGGCCGCAGTCAATTTTTACTGGAATTACCGTTATTATAATAGTACAAATAATTCCTATTATTTCCCATTGAACAGCAGTCAGGCGAATAACCATTCCGTAACGATCGTGGGTTGGGATGATACATGGTCAAAGGAAAATTTTAATACGGCTTACCAGCCCGCAGAAGATGGTGCATGGATCGTAAAGAACAGTTACGGAGAGGACTGGGGAGATGGCGGATATTTTTATCTTTCCTATGAGGACAGTGTTGTCAATCCGTTAAATACGAGCAGCAACCGGGCAAGAGCCTATGTATTTGATTTTGAAGCGGCAGACAATTATGATCACAACTACCAGTATGATGGTTCTGCGGGAGCATATAATGCAACGAATCCAAACAGTTCACTGACGAGAGTCGACAGTGGAAAGGCAATCGCAAATGTATTTTCCACGCAGAACAGCGGAAACGGACATACAGAAACGTTACGTGCAGTTTCTTTCGCACTTTTTGATACAGCAGCCACATACCAGATCCAGATCTATAAGAACCTGACAGATGAAAAAAATCCAGCATCGGGAACACCACAGCTTACAGAACCGGTCACGGGAGCAACCAGTTACACCGGATACTATACGGTTCCATTAGATCAAGGTGTACTGTTAAAAGAAGG
>OIWL01003489.1_pt1 | contig 10837 bp, 10 predicted proteins | sample 1587561 | NCBI WGS metagenome assembly OIWL01 (sample SAMEA3888903, study PRJEB22519) | human gut metagenome | biome: human gut; feature: human-associated habitat; material: faeces | place: Denmark | collected 2010
GCGTTCACTCTCAACGACGGCGGCGTGGCCTTCCTGCGCCGCCAGCTGCGCCCGGTATGCGATCCGGCGATCAAGCGGCGTCAGGTCGCGGACCGCGTGGCCGACAACCTGCGCCCCTTCGTCGAGCACCTGCGCCGCTTCCACCGCATCGACGACAAGGCCGCCCTGCGCGAGCAGCAGCGCCAGCTCGGTATGCGTCTGGCCCGCAGCCTCGCCCTTACGGCCCAGAACCAGCGGTTCGGGGAGCTGCTCCGGGCCATGCTCATGCGGGATCACGAACTGTACGCCCTCTATTATCAGGTCGAAAACCGGCTCATGCGCGAGAACGAACAGGCTCCCGTGCCGCAGCCGAGCGTGGGCAGCGCCGCCAGCGCGCAGATAAGCAGCAGCACGCCCGCCACCGTCAGGCCGGTGGCCAGCGCCGCGCCCTTGAGCTTTTTGCCCGCCGCCCGTACCTGCGCCTGCTGTGGGGCCGCATGGGGGGCTGCCGCCTTCGGCTGCGGTTGGGCGGGGGTATCGTAGATGGGGCGGAACTCGGCATTGTACACCAGCTTTGCACCGGATGCCGTGCGGTCCCGGGTCGCCTCGCGGGCCTTTTGCTCAAAGCCGCCGAGCCTGCCGTTTTTCATGGCGGCGTTCAGGCCGATAAACACCAGACCCAGCGGCCACCACACCACAAACGCAATGACAATGGCCCACCACGGGAACTGGAACGGCCCGTCCCCGGCGTGGTATTCGTTTTTGTTGGTATATTTCGGATTTTCATAATCGTTGGGCATGGGTGAGGCTCCTTTGGTGGGATGGCGAAGATGGCCCGGAGGGTTGGATTTTCCCCTACACATGGCGGAAGGTTTGCGGTGAATGTTGTAGGGAGCGGCGTCCTCGACGCCCCGCGGAGGGGGCAAGACCCCTCCCTACGGAGAACCCGAGAACGGCAGGCTGTAGGGAGCGGTCTTGACCGCTCCGGGCAGTCTTGCACCTGCCGCAGCGTTCCCGGGAGGGGGGTGAATCCCTCCCCTGCGGCTAAAACAAACGTACCAGCAATTTTTTGACAGCGGGTATCCTGCCTACCCACCAAAATACAACGGCCCCGGCTACGCGCAAAATAATCGCGTCTACGTCAAACCGGAACGGCGCGGAATCCGTGCGCACGAACAGCTGTGTAACTTCTATCACACAACCGCCCACTACAGCAAGCCAGACGGCGGCACCCGCCCCACGCCAGCGGGGTGAGATGCGCGGCAGCAGAAGAACTGGCAAGGAAAACACAAAAAAGTTCATCCAAAAGACAAAATGCCCGCGAAACGCATATCCGGAGCCGTTAAGATACCCTTGACCTGGAACGAGACAGAGTAGATATTGTGCGATTTGCCGAAATGGTACGAGATTTAAATTTTCCTGCCACGATGAGGCTTGCCAGAAATCCAACACAGGGAACGCAACACACCCGGCAAACGCTCCAGCAAAGTACAAATCGAGCAGCCACAGCCCAGCCACGGCCATAGCTGATGCACGACGGAAGGCTCGTACCTCGGTCAGGGCATCGGTGCAAAGCAGTCGCAGCAGCCAAAAGGCGGATGTTGTAAAAACAAACGGAAGAGCAACGAGTAATAACAGAGATTCTATGCTAAAGCCATGGATGCCCGCCCCACCTGTCAGAACCAACCGCAAAAATTGCAGCGTCAAGAACGCCGCAGCAAACAGCAGAAATCCGGCCAATACGGTGTAGGAACGGCGGCGGCGCAATTGGGGGCCAAGTTCCCGCGTGTAGTCTACCAGCTGACGCGTAGTGCGGGCCTCAGCTTCAGCCGTCTGCATGGCAGGCGGCTGTAGGCGGCGTTCGCCAGCCAGCAGCTCACCTACGGTTATATCCAGCACGTTAGCCAACGGCAAAAGCAGAGAAACATCCGGCAACCCCTTACCTGTCTCCCAACGGCTGATGGCCTTGTCGGTCAGCTGGAGTTTATCTGCCAGTTGGCGCTGCGTCCAGCCCTTAGCGCGGCGCTCCGCTCCAATGAATCTACCGATTTTTGTGGCATCCATGTCTAAAACCTCCTTTTTGTTCTGTGCCCATTATAAAGAAAACGCGCTCATTTTGGCAACCTATGCTCCATAGAGTTGCTAAAACAAACGCGCTTTCGCTGAAATTTATTCGTTCCGGTTCTCGCTCTTCCCCAACTCCAACTGCCGGAAGCCCTCGCCGTGGACCTCGTTGGATTGCAGCATGATGATAAAGCAGCCGGGGTCGATGGCCTGCACGGCGTGCTCGATCTCGTAGAGCTGCTTGTTGGAGCAGGCGCAGAGCACGACGTCCTTCGGCTGGCCGCCGTAGCCCCCGTGACCCTGCAAAATCGTCGAGCCGCGGTCCGCCACGCGGTCAATTTCCGCGCAGGCGGCCTTGCCGTCATCGGTCACGATCATGGCCAGCATCGAGGACGAGAAGCCGAACATCATCTTGTTGATGACAGCAGACACGATAAAATTAAACATGATACCGTAAATAATGGAATCAACATCCTGGAACACCGCACCGTTGAGCAGGATGACCGCCAGCGCCGCCGCAAATGTGATGTTGCCGAACGGCAGGTGCGGATGCCGTGCCTTGATGCCCATGGTGATGAAGTCAAGGCCGCCGGTGCTTGAGTTGTTCATGTAGATCAGCGCGTCGCCGATACCGCCGACCACACCGCCGCAAATCGTCGCCAACAGGCGGTCCCCCTGGTAGACCGGCATCAGCGGCAGCAGATAGTCCGTAAAGATTGCAAAGAGCACCATGCAGTAGACACTGCGAATAAAGAACGATTTGCCGAGTAATTTATAGGTGCAGAGGATGATGGGGATGTTGATGAGCACATTGCTCAGGCCCATGGGGATGCCGAACAGGCGGTATAAGATGGCGCAGATGCCCGCAATGCCGGTGACCGGGACCTCGGCGGCCACGGCAAAGCTGTAGATACCGGCGGCGGAGATGAAGCAACCCAGGGTCTGCAAAAGCAGGTTTGTGTATTTGTTTTTCGTCATGGGGGACCCTCCTCAACAAAAAAGCCGGGAGCAAACAATGCTGCTCCCGGCTGAATTTTCAGGTTCAGACGTTCTTTTTGATCTTGGATGCGCTGTAGGTGTTCATAGCGGCGCTGTTCAGGTTGTGATCCAGCGCGGCACCGGCGGCGTAGAGCTCATCCTGGATGGCGTCAGATTTCATGCTGGTCAGCAGGTCGTACATGCTGTCCAGATCCTCGACGGTGTAGGTCTTGAACGGGTCGATCTTGCGGGCGACGAGAATCGTCGTGCCCAGGTCGATGGTCGTCCAGTGGTTCATACCGGCGGCATCCAGCGGGTCGGTCAGGTTGTTGTACTCGTCGCTGCCGTAGCTGCTCAGATCGCTGGGTGTGTACAGCTGGGATGCGGCGTAGTAGACGGCCTGGCTGGCGTCCATCGTGCTGCCCATGGCGGCCATTGCCTTGGGCACGTAGGTCATGGCGGCGGTGTACAGGGCGCTGCTGGACGCAGTCTCGGCAGTGGCAGTCTCGTTCAGCTCGGCCATGCAGCTCTCTGCCGTGGCCATGATGGCGGCCTTCTGGTCGTCATCTGCCATCGAGTAGGTGGAGTAGTTGACCAGAGGGAATTGGACGGCCTCGATGTAGTAGCAGTCGTTGTTGACGTAGTCGGTGTACTCGGCGTCAGTTACGGGGCTTGTGCCGTCGGGACCGTAAGTCATCTTCAGCAGGACTTTGGCCTTCTGGGCGTTGAGCAGGTAGGCCTCCACGCTGGACTTGCCGATACCGTTGGCGGTGTACAAGTCACCGTTGGAACTCCACAGGCTGTCCGCAGTCTTGGCGGCCTCGGCGGTGGCAGTGTCGTCCAGCACGCCGTTCTGCTCGGCAAACTGCTTTTCCACGGCAGCATAGTACTCAATGGCGCGGGTCGTCAGCTGGGCAACGTAGTCACTGCCGACGGCGGTGACATCCTCGCCGTTGATCGTACCGGTGCAGGTGGCCTTCAGCACGGCTTTGACGTCGGACGCGGTCTCGCCGGTGGCCAGCTCCGCAACACCGGAGGCGGTGTTGTAGGAGTTGTACTGGGCCAGCAGATAGATGCCTGCCGGGATCTCGACCCCGCCGATGGAGCCGACGGTGGACGGCGCGGACATGGCACAGCCAGCCAGCGCCAGCACCATGGAAACAGCCATAGCAAGGCTGAACAGTTTGGTTTTAATGGAACGCATGAATTGGTTCTCCCCTTTATGATTGGCTTTGCGGCACAACGCCACAGTATAAATGCTATTATACCGCATTTTTGCCGCTATTGCAAGCCCCGCGGGGGTGTGATATACTTGTGAAAAATGTGTGGGGCACCTATGCGGGGGCCGCCTATATGCGGCCCCCGCAGTTTTCCCGTGAAAGGCCGACTGTTTTACACGAGCGGGCCCTACAAAACTACCGAGGAGATCCACTATGCTTTTGACCACTGAACTCGACAAATTATCCGGCACCGACTGGCAGCTGTTTTTTGCGCAGGAGCGCGCAAAGCCGTACTTTGCGGAGCTGGACGCCTTTGTGACGGCGGCTGCGGCGGAAAAAACCGTCTACCCCGCGGCGGAGAACATCTTCGCCGCGTTCCGCGCCTGCCCGGTGTCGGCGGTGCGGGTCGTCATTCTGGGGCAGGACCCCTACCATGAGCCGGGGCAGGCCATGGGGCTGTCCTTCTCGGTGCCAGACGGCTGCAAGGCTCCGCCGAGCCTGCGCAACATTTTTAAGGAGCTGGAGGCCGAGCTTGGCCCCGGCTGTGCCGCACACACCGACCTGACGCTGTGGGCGCGACAGGGTGTGCTGCTGCTGAACACGGTGCTGACTGTGGAGCAGGGCGCGGCCAACGCCCATGCGGGCCGCGGGTGGGAGACGTTTACCCGTGCCGCGCTGGAATACGCCGCCGCCCACGGCACCGCCCCGCTGGCCGCCGTGCTGTGGGGCAAGCCCGCGCAGAAGTACGCGCCGATTTTCAACAGGGCTGCCGCCCATCGCCCGGTGCTGGTGCTGGAATCCGCCCACCCCAGCCCGCTGTCGGCCTACCGTGGGTTCTTCGGCTCGGCGCCGTTCGGCAAGGTGAATGCGTTTTTAAAAAACAACGGTGCAGCGGAAATCGAATGGCGTCTGCCCGCAAACGCAACCCACGGTTGACAGATTGGCGAGGTAACTGTATGGTGCGCAACCGGGGAATTTGGTAAGATAAGGTCAGAAAATTTCCGAAAACCCGTAGGGGCGGATTCCACATCCGCCCGCAAGGCCGGCAGCCGTTGACGGGCGCATATAGAATGCGCCCCTACGATTGCCATAAGGCTGCCAAGGAGGAGGCACACCATGACATTTTCCGATAAGCTCATTGCTCTGCGCAAAAAGGCGGGCTGGTCGCAGGAGGAGCTGGCCGAGCGGCTGAACGTCAGCCGCCAGTCGGTCTCCAAGTGGGAGAGCGCACAGTCGATGCCCGACATTGACAAAATTTTACAGTTGAGCAGTTTGTTCAGTGTGACGACGGACTGCCTTTTAAAAGACACGCAGGACGACACGCAGCCTGCCGCGGCACAGACGCCCTCTCCCCTGCCCCGGGTGACGCTGGCGCAGGCGGAGGATTACCTGACCAAGGCACAGGCCAACGCGCCGCAGATGGCGCTGGCGACGGCGCTCTGCATCGTCAGCCCCATTCCGCTGCTGGCGCTGGGTACGGTGAGTGAGCTCGGGCTGCTTGGTTTGGACGACAATCTGGCGGGCGGCTTGGGGATGATCGCGCTGCTGGTGCTGGTGGCTGTGGCCGTTGTGCTGTTTATGCAGTGCGGCGCGGCGGTGCGGGAATATGAGTTTCTGGAAAAGGAGCCCATCGAGACCGAGCACGGCGTGACAGCGCTGGTGCGGGAGCGCCGCGCCGCCTTTGCGCCGGAGTATGACCGGGCCAACCGCATTGGTGCGGCGCTCTGCATTCTGGCGGCAGTGCCCCTGTTTACGGCTGTGATGGTCGGTATGTCGTTTTTGATGTCGATGTCCATCTGTCTGCTGTTGGTGCTGGTCGCCTGTGGTGTGTACGCCTTTGTGCGGGTTGGCACGGTGCAGGACGCCATGGACCGGCTGCTGGAGGACGGGGACTTTACCCGCGGGCACAAGGCCGTGAAAGGGCGGCTGACCGCGCTGACCGCGGCCTACTGGCTGGTGGTGGTTGCCATCTTCCTGTGGCACACCTTCGGCCCCAACGGCAACGGCCAGCCGCAGTACAGCTGGTTCATTTGGGCCATTGCGGGCGTGGTCTACGCCGCGTGTGTGGTTGCGGCAAAGGCGTTTGTGAGGAAAAAAGTGTAAAGGAAACAGCCCCTGACCGAGTGATGGTCAGGGGCTTGCTTTATAGATAGCGGTAGGGGCCGGGCATGCCCGGCCCGCGGCTTTCCCGCAAGAGGTCATCTGCCGTAGAGCTGCGGGCCGCATATATGCGGCCCCTGCGGGGCGTCTCCCTCTGGGGGGAGACAATTTATTCAAATCAGCCCAAAATGCGCCAGTGCCTTTGCAAGGCCGTCTGCGGTAATGTCGTCGGTGACATAATCCGCGGCGGCCTTGGCGGCATCGCAGGCGTTGCCCATGGCGACGCCGATCCCGGCATATTCCAGCATCGTCACATAGCTGTCAAACGGGATGCCGTCCAGCGCGTGCAGGTACGGCAGGTGCACCGGCGGGCGGCCTGTGGCAATAACGTTTTGACGCCGTTTTCTCGCAGTGCGGCCAGCGCCTGCACGGTGGATTCCGGCAGGGCCTTGGCGTGGAACGGAAGCAGCGTGCCGTCAATATCAAAAAATGCGGCCTTGATTTGTGTCATGGCGGTGCTCCTTATTCGCGCTTGAGGCTGCGGCCCATCAGCGCCATCAGCGCGCTGCGGGCCTCGAGCTTGCCGTCCAGAATGGCCTCCACTGCCTGGACGATGGGCATTTCGACCTTATACTGCTTGGCCAGGCGGCAGGCGGCGGGCAGCGCGTTGATGCCCTCAACGACCTGGCCGACCTCGGTCTTGGCCTCCTCCACTGACTTGCCGCGGCCAATCAGCATACCGGCGTGCAGGTTGCGGCTGTGCATACTCGTGCAGGTGACGATCAGGTCGCCCATACCGGACAGGCCCGCAAAGGTCTCGGCCTTGCAGCCCATGGCGATGCCCAGTCGGGACAGCTCGGCGTTGCCGCGGGTGATGAGCGCGGCCTTGGCGTTGTCACCGTAGCCCAGGCCCAGCGCAATGCCGACAGCCAGCGCAATGACGTTCTTGACCGCACCGCCCAGCTCGGTGCCGCGGCGGTCATCGTTGGTGTAGACGCGGAAGGCCGGTGTGGTAAAGACCTTCTGCACGGTTTTGGCGGCGTCCTCGTCGGCACTGGCGGCCACGATGGCGGTGGGCATGTCGCGGGCGACCTCCTCGGCGTGGGTCGGGCCGGACAGTGCCACAACGCGCGCTTTGCGCCCGGCCTTGGCAAGCTCATCCTCGATGATCTCGCTCATCGTCATCAGGGTCTTGTCCTCGACGCCCTTGGCGACGTCAACGATCAGCTGGCCCTCCGGGATATGCGGCGCGGCCTTTTTTGCGGTGGCACGCACAAACGGGGACGGCACGGCAAAGAGCAGGATGTCGCGGCCCGTGCAGGCCTCGGCAATGTCGGCGGTGTAGTGCATTGCGGCGGGCAGCTCCATACCGGGCAGGTTGGGGTGGCGGTGCGTGGTGCTTAAAGACTTCAGCTCGGCGGGGATGGCGCTCCATACGGTGACGTCGCGCCCGTTGGCGGCCAGCAGCCGCGCCAGCGCAATGCCCCAGGTGCCTGCACCGAATACTGCGATTTTTGTCATGGGAATAGTTCTCCTTGTTTGATGAAGTTAGCCGTGCCGCTTGGTAGGGGCCGGACGTGTCCGGCCCTCAGCGTGAAAGGCAGAAGAATGCCCACGGGAAGGCCGAGGGCGAGGCATGCCTCGCCCCTACCGGGCATTCCGTCCCAGCAGCGAAGCAAACAGCCGCGGGCGGGGCTTGGGGACGGGGGCGTCCACGTCCAGATACACCCGCTCATAGCAATTGACGATGCGGGTCGCGCCGTACTGTTGCTCCCGCGGGATGGAGCAGCCGTAGTTCAGATGGATGTGCCCGTGCAGCATCAGCTGCGGATGGTAGCGGTCCAGCAGGACCGAAAACGCTGTGAAGCCGCGGTGCGGCAGGTCGGTCATGTCGCCGTAGCCGTGCAGCGGCGCGTGGGTGACCAGTATGTCAATGCCGCCATGGCGGTCGATCTTGCCGCGCAGACGGTTGATGCGCTTTTTCATCTCGGCCTCGGTAAACTGCCAGGCGCCGGTGCGGTAGCGGCAGCTGCCGCCCAGCCCGGCGATGCGCAGGCCGTTGTGTACGTACACGTCGTCATCCAGGCAGATGACGCCTTGCGGCGGGCGGGTGTCGTAGCTCTCGTCATGGTTGCCGTGTACGTACAAAAGCGGCACGGGCGCCATGGTGGCAAGGTATTCCAGATAATGGCGGCTCAAATCGCCGCAGGCAATGATGAGTTCGACGCCCTCGAGCTTGTCGGGGGTGAAGTAGTCCCAGAGGGCCTTGCACTCCTCGTCCGCAACGGCCAGGATCTTCATAGCTCGGCCTCCTTCTCGACGGGAAGAAGATCGCGGTGGATGCCCTGCATCCGGTACATCGGTTTCGAGACCTCGGCCAGCTCGTCATATTCGGGGATGTGGCCGTCAACGGCGTCGCACAGCCAGTCCATGTGGGCGATCTGCTCCAGGTCCAGCCCGTGGCGTCCGCTGTTCTTAACGCTGCCGTCCTGCCCGGTGATCCGACAGTAGAATGGGTCGATCATGCCGGAGGTGACGCCGGTGCGCAGGATCTGCGCCAGATGGGTCACATCGGGCGGCAGCTCACGGCTGAGCAACACGTCCATGACGCCGCTGTTCATGCCCCACCAGTAGTTGACGGCGCGGCCATCGGTGCCGGACTTGTCCCGCACCCAGCCGCCGTTCAAAACGGTGCGGATGACGTTCTCATAGAACTGGCCCCAGTGCCAGAACGGCGTGGCCAGGTCCTGCAGCACGCCGCCCGGGCGCACCAGAAACGTGCCGAACTCCCGCTGCGGGCGGTTCGGCATCGGTGCGTCGCGGCCCGAGATGACCGTGATGCCCTTCTGGGTAAAGACGTGCAGCGGGTCAATCTGGTCGGGCAGACAGGTCCATTGCAGGTCAATGCGGACGTTGGGGTTCGTCATCCGCGCGCCGAGCGCGAATGCGTTGATGTTGGCAGGCACGCCGAAGCTGGGGTAGTCGGCCACATAGCCGATGCGGTCCCCGCCCGCCATGGCACCGGCAATCGCGCCGGTGATGAACTTGGCCTCATACACGCGGGTGTAGTAGGTGCGGATGCTGGCGTAGGGCATCTCCATCGAGCAGTTCAGGATGTGTACCTGCGGGTGCTGGACGGCGGCGCGCAGGGACGCGCCTACCAGCTTGGGGCTGGTCGTAAAGACGACATCCGCACCGTCGGTGATGGCCTGCTCGACAAGGGCATCGGCGTTCTTGCCCGGGACGGCGTTGAAGTAGGCTGCCGTCTCGACCTTGCCCTCAAACACAGTGTCCAGCTGGGTACGGCCAAACTCATGCTGGCTTGTCCAGGAGCTGGTGCCGGGGGTGCGCTCATGCACAAAGGCAACCTTCAAATGGCTGGGCGCGGTATGCTTGCCGGGCAGGATAAAATCCAGCAGGCCGGTCTGTTTCGGGGCGGCGGGCTTGTCGCTGACCTGCACGGGGTCCGATTTCTGCAGGGCCAGCACATCGTCCCACAGGGCGTCGAGCTTTTCGCTCAGCTCGCTGGGGCTTAAATTGGCCAGCTCCTCCTTGGTGTAGACGCGCAGCAGAAGCAGCAGCACGTCGCCGACGGTACACTGCAGCCGTGCGCCGCCGTGGGCCAGAAACGCCTTCTTGACCCAGTTGTACAGCGATAAGACCTCGGTTCGATCCTCGCCAGTCCACTTTTCGTCCGGCGCCTTGCCCAGTATTTTTTGCAGGCGGGCATAGCTGCCGGGCTTGGTGAAGGTCAGCAGATAGTTCTGCATGACCGGGTAAAAGTGCATGAACTCGTAGTACATCTGCACGGCGGGGTCGTCGCTGTACTGCGGCACGACGCGGGTGACATTGCCGGTGATGCTGCTGGCGTCAAAATACTTCAGCACGCTGACGCGCTTATTGCCCTCCTGCACGTAGAAGCGGCCCATGTACTCATAGCAGGTGATGGGGTCACGGATGCCCTCATCCAGATGGGACACGCACAGGTTGATCCACTTGGTAGCAAACTCGGTCTTGAGACCGAGCAGCGGCATAAAGTTGGACGCAAACGCCGCTGTGCGGCCCGAGGTCTTGGTACCAACGAGCAGCTCCAGCGGGATCTCTACCTGGCCGAGCGGAATCTGGTTCTCCACAGGGACGTTTTGCAGAATATCGTCCAATACGGGCAAAAACGGCGACTGCCCAGCGTTCATCTTCTCGCGGTAATCGCGCTGGCCCTGTCGAAGGGCTTTCTGGTAGCAATCGATTCCATCTGCACGGTTCACGACCCATCGCCTCCTCAAAACTTATACATTAGCTACAAAATTATTATAGCACATCTGTGCGGAATATACAAAGAATTTTAAAAGGCTTCCCCATCGGGGGAAGCTGTCACCGAAGGTGACTGATGAGGGCTGTACCTGCCGATATTGCCCATGAACGGGTTATGATGGCACACTCGCCCCTCATCCGGCCCTGCGGGGCCACCTTCAGTCTACGCGCTAAGAGCCGCCTTC
>OIWL01003492.1_pt1 | contig 10829 bp, 9 predicted proteins | sample 1587561 | NCBI WGS metagenome assembly OIWL01 (sample SAMEA3888903, study PRJEB22519) | human gut metagenome | biome: human gut; feature: human-associated habitat; material: faeces | place: Denmark | collected 2010
GTGCAAAACACCTCCCGCCCCGTTACGGTCAAGATGCGCAAGGGCTGGGATGCCGACCACATCACGGCCGTGGAGTGCGCCAAAGCCTGCGAGCAGGCGGGGGCAGTGCTGGTGGCTGTCCATGCCCGGACCCGGGAGCAGATGTATACCCCGGGCATCGACCGGAGCATTGTCCGGAAAGTGAAAGAGGCCGTCCATGTCCCGGTGCTGGGCAACGGCGACATCCACACGGCGGAAGACGCCCTGACCATGATGCGGGAGACCGGCTGCGACGGCGTGATGATCGCCCGGGCGGCGCTGGGCGACCCCTGGCTGTTTGAGCGGGTGAACGCGGCCATCGAGGGGCTGCCCGCCCCGAAAGAGCCGAATTTACAGGCCCGGATGAACGCCCTCCGCCGTCAGGTGGAAGAGATGGTGGAGCAGAAAGGTGAATTTGTCGCCATGCCCCAGGCCCGGGCCCAGACCATGCACTATATGAAAGGCCTGAAAGGTGCTTCGGCCCTGCGGCGGTACTGCTGCGAGCTGAGCCATCTGGAAGACATCGACACCCTCATCGAGGCCGTGTTTGACCAGCAGCGGAGAGCTGCGGATGCAGATGATAACCGGGAGATCCCGTTCCCGTAAAGAAAGAAGGCCCTTACCATGGATTCTCTCACTTCTCGCCGTCTCCGCCTGCCGGGGCGTCAGCGTGACCGCTTCTGGCTGACAGTGGGGCTGTGCGCCCTGACGGCGGCGCTGTTCTTCCTGCCGTTCTACATTCTGGACGGCGGCTTTTTCCACTATGCCGGCGATTTCAACAGCCAGCAGATCAGCTTTTACCGGTATATGAACGGCTTTGTCAAGGGGCTGGGCTACCCGGACAGTCCGCTGGCCGGGGCGGCGTCCAATACGTTCTCCTGGGCCACTGACCTGGGCAGCGGTGCCATGAACGCCTATTCGTTCTACCTGTACGGCTCGCCATTTTTCTGGTTCTCGTTGCTCTTCCCGCAGCAGTGGCTGCCCTACCTGATGGTGCCGCTGCTGGTGCTCAAGTTTGCCGTGGCGGGCGGCGGCGCGTACCGCTACCTGCGCCGCTATGTGCAGAACGCGAATTTTGCGGTGCTGGGTGCCTGCCTGTATACGTTTTCCGGCTTTTCGGTCTACAACATCTTCTTCAACCACTTCATTGACGTGGTGGCCCTCTTCCCCTGGATGCTGGCCGCGCTGGACGAAGCAATGTATGAGCACCGCCACGGGCCCTTTGCGTTCTGGGTGGCGCTCAACCTGCTCAACAACTATTTCTTCTTTGTGGGGCAGGTGCTCTTCCTGGTCATCTACTTTGTCTGCAAAGTCAGCGCCGGGGATGTGAAGCTGACGCCGAAGCTCTTTGCGCGTCTGGCGTTTGAAAGCCTGCTGGGCGTGGCGCTGGGCTTTATCCTGCTCTGGCCGGCGGTGCTCTCGGTGCTGCAGAACCCCCGCACCATCGACCTCTCCTCCGGCTGGGGCTTTTTGACCTATTCCAAGGTCCAGCAGTATCTGGCCATTCTGGTCAGCTGGATCCTGCCGCCGGATTCGCCCTATATGACCTCCATCTGGTCCGAGGGCGTCATCAAGTGGACCAGCATGTCCGCCTACCTGCCCCTGTGCAGCCTGGCCGGTGCCATGGCCTACTGGCGGGCCCGGAAAGGGGACAGCAAAAAGCGGATCGTGGCCACCTGCGCCGTGTTTGCGCTGGTGCCCGTCCTCAACAGCGCGTTCTATGCCCTCAACTCCAGCTACTATGCCCGCTGGTACTATATGCCGGTGCTCATCCTCTGCGCCATGACGGCCTGCGCGCTGGAAGCGCCGGACACCGACCTGGATGCCCCGGCCCGGGGCATCGGCTGGCTGATGGTGGCCACCCTGGCCTTTGCCGTGGTGCCGGTGCAGGACACGGAGAGCGGGAGCTGGAGCTTTGGCGTGCTGCAGAACCCCGGCCAGTTTGCGGCGGTGTTCGCCTTTGGTCTGGGCGGGCTGCTGGTGTACCGCTTTCTCTGCGGGCGCTGGCGGGGGCAGAAAGTGTTTGCCCGGCGGCTGCTGGCGGCCACGCTGGCCTTTGCCTGCGCGTTCAGCGTGGTGCACATCGGCATTGGCAAGTTCGGCCAGTGGAACACCGACAGCGACCTGGTGGAGGAGTACACCAACGCTCTCAAGCTGAAAGAAGACCTCCCCGCGGGTGACTGGCGCGTTGACACCTACAAGACCCACGATAACCTGGGCCTCTGGCTGGACAAGAGCTGCCTGCAATACTTTGGCAGCACGGCAGCCCCCAGCATCCTGAGCTTTTACCCGGCACTGGGCGTCAAGCGGGACGTGCGGAGCGAGCCGGAGCTCTCCAACTACGCCCTGCGGGGGCTGCTGAGTGTGAAATATCTGCTGACCACGCAGAAACATCAGGAGGATTTCCTCGCGGAGGCCGACGAAGGCTGGAGCTACTACGACACCCGGGACGGCTACCTGCTGTATGAGAACGAGAATTACGTCCCCATGGGGTTTACCTACGATTACTACCTGACCGAGAGCCAGTACGAGAACACCATCAAGACCACCCGCTCCAATCTGCTGATGCGGGCGCTGGTGCTGAAAGACGAGGATGCCGAAACCTACAGCGAGTACCTGCAACCCCTGCCCGAGGAACGGCTGAACGACCTCTACTATGACACCTATGTGGAGGACTGTGATGCCCGCCGGGCCACGGCCAGCCGGGTGTTTACAATGACGAATTCCGGCTTCCATGCCGAGATCGACCTGACCCGGGAAAACCTTGTCTTCTTCTCCGTGCCCTATGACGATGGCTTTACGGCCTATGTCAACGGGGAGCAGGCCGACATCGTGGAAGTGGACGAGGGCCTGATGGCGGTGCTCTGTCCGGCAGGGACCAACCGCGTTGATTTTGTCTACCAGGCCGATGGCTACTCCCTGAGCCGGACTGTGACGCTGGCGGCCATCCCGGTCTTTGCAGTCTACTGCGGTTTCTGGTGGGATCGGAAGAAACGGAAAACCGCGTAACAAAGCATAAAAAATGTCAATACGCATTCTCCCACAAAATCCCGCGTTCTTTTTGGTAAAAGAGCGCATAGCCTCCGCAGCCCAAACGTGATAGAATAAGTCTGTTTGCGGCAGGCCGCGAAATACTGTGAGGAGAGTGCAACATGGAACAATGTTATCTGATGCCCGGACAGGAACGCTGTGAGAAGATCAAGGATGCAAACGGCGTGCCCAAAGTAAGCTACTCCTACCGCTCGCTGCAGGGGGCGTTTTTCCACTGTGTGAGCCGCAGTGTGGAGGAGGCCCAGAGCCGCTGCGAGGACTGGCTTGTGACCCAGGACCGCTGTTACCGCAACTGACCCACGGCAACAAAAGGATATTTTGCAAAGAGAGCTGCAGCCGCTGTACGGGCGGAAGCGGCTCTCTTTTTGTGTGTGGGAGAAAAACAGCGATCCAGACAAAAAGAAAAGTAAAAATCCGGCAAAATTGTGGGCCATTGTTCCGGGTGAAAATAATATTAGATGGGGGGAATTGACAACATTTTTGATTCCGGGTATAATAAAATTCGATATTGTGAAAATTTGTCAAAATTTAAAAAACAGCGCAGGCAAACGATTTCAGCACCACAGAAAGGGGGCTTCCGGGAATGGACGAACGGGATACGCGGTACATTGAAAACCTGCGCCGGGTCCGTGCCCTCGCGCGCCCGGAAGTCCACGCCGGAATGAAAGCCGCCGACCTGCTGGAAGAGATCAAGCAGAACGCGGCGGAGTCCTACACGCTGATGCAGCAGAGCAATGCCATCCTGGACGAAGTGATCTTTTCCCGCCGGGCGGAAAACCTGACGGAGGAGGAAGCCGCGGGCCTTTCCGAGTTCGCGGGCAAGCTGTTCAACTACGCCAACAGCGAGGACAGCGGCATTGCCTATAAGATCCACGCCCTGCTGCTGGACTACGCCCGCCTGAAACAGGATGACCGGGCTATCATCCGGGAACTGTACTGGGCCGGCGTGACCATGCATTACATGAATGTCCGGAGCGATGATTCCAGCATCAATCCCCTGGGCAAACAGGTGCGGGGATACTTCCAGGAGGGAGCCTCCTACATGGCCCGGTACGAGGGATTTGACCTGGAGACCAAGAGCTATATCATCCGGTGCCTGGGCAACAGCCGGATGGACATGTCCCGCCACAGCCATGCCGACTGCGAAGCTTACATGGAAGTGTTCGACAAGGCCATGGGGGTCATCCGCTCGCCCTATTACCGCAAGCTGGACCCCTCCATCCCCTGGGATCAATTTGAGTATGCCATGCACGCGGATCGGATGACCCTGCTGGCTTACCTGCGGGATTTTAAGGACCCGGAGATCGCGGAAAAGGTGCTGGAATCGGCGGAGTACATCCACCGGGAGCAGGCGAAGAACCAGACGGACGACGAGCGGCTGCAGAACTGGCGGCTGGGCTATTTTTACGCGATGGCCCGTTACCACGCCGGGCGCTGCCCGGTCCGCGAGGTGGTGGACGTGCTGTTGGAGGCCATTGAAAAGGCGGACCCGAAAGACTACTCGCCTACGGTCATCAACAACAATCTGACCAGCCTCTCCTCCCTGTTTTATTATGAGGCCGCGCTTCCGCCGGAGGAAAAGCCCCAGTACGCCTGCCGGCTGGAAAAAATGTTCAGCAAGAGCGTGAGCTACCTGAACGATCTGCCTGTGAACCAGTATCCCCGTGTGGCCAGCAATGCGGTGAGGGAACTGGTGGAGATGCAGGCAGGCGCGGAGCGGCCCTACCGCAAAAACATGCTGGTGTACATGCTGGCGGCCCACAAGCCGACCTATGTCCACTCTTTGATGGTGGCCAACCTGACCCGCTTTTTTGTCCGGCGGCTGCTGTGGAAGAAGCCGGAGGCCATGGTGGGCACTATGGGGTACGATACCGTGGAAGCGGTGCGGCAGCACGCGGAGGAGCTCTGTGTGATGGCCTATGAATGCGGCGTGTACCACGACATTGGCAAGAGCATGGTGACCATGTATGTGGGCAACAACTCCCGCCGCCTGCTGGAGGAGGAATTTGTCTGCGTGCAGTGGCACGCGGCGTTTGGCTATGAGCTGCTGTGTAAGATCGGCCACAAAGGCGACCTGGCGCTGGCGGCACTCTACCATCATACGTATTATGACGGCCAGGGAGGCTACCCGAAAGATCAGCCGCCCTGCCCGAAGAACATGAAGCCCATTGTGGACGCCCTGACCGTGGCCGACTCTCTGGACGCGGCCACCGACAACATCGGGCGGTGCTACACCGCGGCAAAGCCGCTGGAAAAGCTGATCGAGGAGCTGCGGGCCCAAAAGGGCAGCCGCTACGCTCCGGCGGTGGTGGAGCTGTTCGACGACCCGGATTTCTGCACCGAGTTTCGGCGCAAACTGTACGAGTCCCGCCAGAGCGTGTATCTGGAAGTGTACCGCGAGACGATTTAACGCGCGAAAAAAGGCAGCCGCGAAGGCGGCTGCCTTTTGTGCTGTCAAAATCAAAAAATCAGTTCTCGGAAGAAATATCCTGGCCGAAGTATTTCTCACCCAGCTCGGAGAGAGTGCCATCGGCACGCAGCTCCTCAATGGCGCTGTTGATGGCCTCCAGCAGGGTGGCGGTCTCGTCGCCTTTGCGCAGAGGGATGGCAACGTGGGAAGCTTCCTCCGTGAATGCCACCAGCTTGAAGTCCGCGTCCGGATGGACATTGAGGTAATCGTAGAACGAGACGTCGGCGTTCAGGGTAGCGTCGATGCGGCCTGCCGTCAGCAGCTGGATGGTCTCTTCCAGCGTGTCGATGCCCTGCACGGTAGCGCCGTAGCTCTCGGCCAGCTCCATGTAGGTGGAGGCCAGGCTGTTGGCCGTGGTCTTGCCGTCCAGGTCCTCAAAGCTGGCAATGCTGTCGTTGTCTTTCTTGACGGCGAGCGCGGTGTGGATGTAGCCGTAAGGCGTGGTGAAATCGTAGGTCTTGGAGCGTTCCTCGGTGACCTCCACGCCGTTGCAGACCATGTCATAACGGCCAGCGTCCATGCCGGCAAACAGGCTGTCCCAATCGCTCTCCACATATTCCGGCTCCACGCCCAGCTTCTCGGCAATGGCGCGGGAGACCTCCACATCGTAGCCCACCAGCGTGTCGTCCGCGTCGTGGAAGCTCCAGGGCTGCCATGCGCCTTCCAGCGCCACGATGAGGGTACCGCGGTTCTGGATGGTGGAGAGCAGGTCGCCGCCCGCGGAGGCAGCACTGGAGGCGGCAGTGCCAGCGGTGGAAGCCGCGGTGTTATGGGAGGAAGAGCAGCCGCTCAGGCTCAGCACGCCTGCCGCTGCCATCACGCTCATCAGGGAGATAAAGGTTCTTCTTTTCATGGTTGGATTCCTTTCAGTTCGTCTGTTCAATTTTGCGTAAAAATTCTCTGGTGCGTTCTTCTTTGGGGTGGGCGAAGAACTCCTGCGAGGGAGCGGCCTCCACCACCACGCCGTTTTCCATGAAGACCGTCTTGGAGGAGACGCCGCGGGCAAAGCCCATCTCATGGGTGACCACCAGCATGGTCATGCCCTCTTCGGCCAGCTGCCGCATAACGGCCAGCACCTCACCGGTCAGCTCCGGGTCCAGGGCGGAGGTGGGCTCATCAAAATAAAGAATTTCCGGGTCGGTGGCAAGAGCCCTGGCAATGGCCACCCGCTGCTGCTGGCCGCCGGAGAGCTGGCGGGGGTAGGAATCGGCTCGGCCAGGCCGACTTTTTCCAGCATCTTCATCCCGATGGCGTCGGCCTGGGCTTTGGGCATCTTGCGGGCGATGACAAGGCCCTCGGTGACGTTCTGCAGGGCGGTCTTGTTCCGGAAAAGATTGTAATTCTGGAAGACGAACGCCGTCTTTTTGCGCAGGCGGGCAATGTCGGCCTTGGTGATCTTACCCAGGTCAAACTGCTCGCCGTCAAAGATCAGGGTGCCGCTGTCGGTTGTTTCCAAAAAGTTGAGGCAGCGCAGGAACGTGGTCTTGCCCGAGCCGCTGGGGCCCAGGATGGCGACGACATCGCCCTTGTTGACGGTGAGGTCCACGCCCTTGAGGACATCCAGCTGGCTGACTACCTTGCGGGCCCCGGGCTTGTGGAAGATGCCGGCCTGCAGGCCGGGTTTTGCGTAAGTATAAAACGATTTGCGGAGATTCCGCACTTCTAACATGGCCATACGCTCCACTCCTTTCTCACTGGAAGCCGCGGGCGTTCAGCTGGCGCTCCAGCAGGCTCTGCAGCTTGGTGATGACCGTGCAGAACAGCAGATAGACCACGGCGACCTCGCAGTAGATGGGCAGGAAGATATAGGTGCGGGCGGCCACCCGCTGGCCTGCCATGAACAGCTCCGCCACCGTGATGTTGGACGCCAGCGAGGTGTCCTTGATCATGCCGATGAGGGAGTTGGACAGGGCGGGCACGGCGGTGCGCAAAGCCTGCGGCAGCACGATGCGGCGCATGATCTGCACCCAGCTCATGCCTACGCAGTAACCGGCTTCCAGCTGGCCCTGGGGCACGCTTTCCAGCGCGCCGCGCATGGTCTCGGCGCAGTAGGCACCCTCATTGAAGGCAAAGGCGATGACGGCGGCGGGAAAGGCGTCCAGCATGATGCCCAGGCTGGGCAGGCCGTAAAAGATGATGAACAGCTGCACCAGCAGCGGTGTGCCGCGGATGACCCAGATGTAGAACCGGGCAATCTGCCGCAGCACCGGCACGTTGGCGTACTGCACCAGTGCCACCACCACCGCGATGATCATGGCAAAAAAGAAGGACACCAGCGTCAGCGGGATGGTCATGGTAAGGCCGGCCGTCAGGATGCGGGGCAGGGCCTCCACCAGCACGCTGACCGTGCGGTTGGATAAAAGTGCTTCAAACATGAACGATCACAGTACCTCAAATACTCTCAGAAAACAACGGTGAATGTATTATACAACTTCGAGTATACTCAAAGTCAAGGGGTTTGCGGAAATTCCTACAAAACCTACCAGAATACTATAACATGAAACGTCCGGCGGTGCAAATGGTTTGCAAAAATCGCGTATTGTGAACAAAAACGGCCCAGCCGCTGCGGGAACTTTGTGCAATGCGGCAAGCCGGTTGACGCGGCAGGCGCTTTCGTGTACAATGGGCATAACAACGTGCACACCGGGTTTGCCGGTGCCGCGCAAATTCACCGGCGGCCCGGCTGCCGGTGCAAACGGAGGACACAAACGTGACGAAACGGAAGATTGGCGTTCTGGGTGCAGGTACCTGGGGCATGGCGCTGGCGCGGATGCTGACCGTCAGCGGCAACGAAGTGCAGGTGTGGTCGGCCATTGAGGCGGAGGTGGACAACCTCTCCACTACACGGGTGCACCCCAACCTGCCGGGCATGAAGATCCCGGCCGAGCTGCAGTTCACCAAGAGCATCGAGGAAGTGTGCACCGGCAAGGATGTGCTGCTGTTTGCAGTGCCGTCGGTGTTCGTGCGGGGCACCACCGCCAAGGCACGGCCCTATATCCCGGACGGTCAGATCCTTGTGGATGTGGCCAAGGGCATGGAGCCGGATACCTTATATACCATGACCGAGGTGATCGCCGACGAGCTGAACAGGGACGGCGGCCCCAAAAACTGCAGGCTGGTGGCCCTGAGCGGCCCCACGCACGCCGAGGAAGTGGCGCTGGACCTGCCCACCACCATTGTGTCGGCCTGCCCGGATGACGAGGCGGCCCGCTTTGTGCAGGATGTGTTCAGCAACACCTGCATGCGCGTGTACACCAACCCCGACATCAAGGGCGTGGAGCTGAGCGGTGCCCTGAAGAACGTGATCGCCCTGGGCGTGGGCATCTCCACCGGCCTTGGCTACGGCGACAACGCCCGCGCGGCCCTGATCACCCGCGGCATTGCCGAGATCGCCCGCCTGGGCGTGGCCATGGGCTGCAACATCCACACCTTTGCGGGCCTGGCCGGCATCGGGGACCTGATCGTGACGGCCACCAGCATGCACAGCCGCAACAACCGCGCCGGCATCCTCATCGGCAAGGGCGAGAGCCCGGAGCAGGCCGTGAAGGAAGTGGGCATGGTGGTGGAGGGCATCAACGCCCTGCCCGCCGCCATGGAGCTTGCCGCCAAGTACAACGTGGAAATGCCCATCGTGCAGACGGTGAACGCCATCGTCAAGGAGGGCATGAGCGCCAGCGACGCGCTGCGCACCCTGATGGACCGCAACCGCAAGAACGAGATGCCGCAGGGCTACGAGAACCTATAAGAATTGATACCGGAAAGGCACAGCTGTTCTGAGAACGGCTGTGCTTTTTTGCGCTTTGCGTGCAGAGCCCATATTTTCAGAAACGACCCGGCAAATGCAGTAAGAATCATTCAAACTTTTTACAGAAATCAGACACAAAAGGGTAGAAGGTCGGGAAACTTTCTGCTATACTGAAACTATGAGCGCACTGCGCTCGACGGAAACAGGAGGGGATCATATGCCGTCAACTTATGCGCACCGCCACTTCGGCGCGGATGTTCTGCAGCAGCTGCCCGCAGCCCTGCAGGATCAGATTGGGAAAAACCGGGCCCTGTTCGACGTGGGCCTGCACGGGCCGGATCTGCTGTTCTACTATCATGCAGCCAAGTCCAACCCCGTGAGTGCCCTGGGCAACGCCATGCACGAGCAGCCGGGCCGGGTGTTCTTTGAGCGCGCCCGGGGCGTGGTGCAACAGGCAAAGGACCGGGACGCCGCGCTGGCCTATGTGCTGGGGTTCGTGTGTCATTTTGCGCTGGACAGCACCTGTCACCCCTATGTGGAGGCCTACACCCGCCAGAGCGGGGTGAGCCACTGCGAAATCGAGACCGAGTTCGACGACATGCTGCTGCGCCGGGACGGCCATGACCCGAAGAGCTTCTTCACGGCCAGCCATATCCGGCCCACGGCGGAAAATGCCCGGGTCATCGCGCCCTTCTACGAGGGCCTGACCGGCCTGCAGGTGCTGGACGCCCTCAAGGGGATGATCGCGATGCACCGGCTGCTACAGCCCTCCGGCGCGGTCAAGCGCTGGGTGGTGCTCACCGGCATGAAGGCAGTGGGCAAGTACGACGTGCTCCACGGCCTTGTGGCCAACCCGCAGCCCAACCCGCAGTGCACCGAGAGCAATGAGAAACTGGATGCCCTGTACCAGCAGGCTATCCCGCTGGCGGTGCGGCTGATCGAAGCCTATGCGGAAACGCTGGACACGGACGAGCCGTTGGACAAGGCCTATGACCACACCTTCGGGGAATTCTGAGGGGCGGCCAGCAGGAGGTCGGAGAAACTCCCTGCCGTTCAGACAACTGGGAAAAGAGAGTGCACCGCACGGCGGTGCGAGAGGAACAAGAATGCAAAAGAAAAAATTTAAGGTCACGCCGCTGGAGCGTGCGTGGATCCTGTACGATGTGGGCAACTCGGCCTTTGTGCTGATGATTGCAACCCTGGTGCCCATCTTCTTCAATGCGCTGGCGGAGGCCGGCGGCGTGAGCAAGGTGAACTATCTGGCCTACTGGGGCTATGCAAGCTCGGTGGTCACGGTGGTCACCGCCGTGCTGGGGCCAATCCTGGGCACCCTGGCCGATACCAAGAATTTCAAAAAGCCCATCTTCATGCTCTGCCTGTTCGTGGGTGTGCTGGGCTGCTGTGCCATGGGCGCGGCCCGCACCTGGCTGCCGTTCCTGGTCATCTTCATCGTGGCCAAGATCGGCTTTTCGGGCAGTCTGGTGTTTTATGACTCCATGCTGGGCGATGTGACCACCCCGGAGCGGATGGACATGGTGTCCTCCC
>OIWL01003496.1_pt1 | contig 10824 bp, 10 predicted proteins | sample 1587561 | NCBI WGS metagenome assembly OIWL01 (sample SAMEA3888903, study PRJEB22519) | human gut metagenome | biome: human gut; feature: human-associated habitat; material: faeces | place: Denmark | collected 2010
GTTCCTGTTCCAAGGTCCAGGGCACGCTCCCCTTTTTTTACGGCTGCAAAACCGGAAAGCAGTACGGCATCCATGCCAAAACAGAATTTTTCGGCATTCTGAATGATATAATAACCATTTCGATGTAATTCATCTAAGCGTTCTCCCGGTTTTAGATTATTTTCCATCGTCAATTTTTGATTTTCCTCCCTTATCCTCTAAAGAGGCAAGTTCTTTTAATTCTTTTTCCGATAATTTTACATCTTTACGACGCTTAGGGCGGAATTTTAATTCATTTACCTTATATTCCCTAGCTTCTTTCTCATCATCGATCTCTACAATGACTTTTACATTCTGACGTAAGACATTGACACTCTGTACTTCTGCCTTTAAGCCCTCTGGTGTTGTCACCGTATCACCGATTCCCGGCAGGCGGGCATTTAAGTATTCGTATGTGTCCTGCTCATTCTTAAGACAACACATCAACCGTCCGCAGACTCCGGAAATCTTCGTCGGATTTAACGAAAGATTCTGTTCCTTTGCCATCTTGATCGATACCGGAGCAAATTCAGATAAAAAGGTATGACAGCACAATGCCCTTCCGCAGATACCTACACCGCCTAAGATCTTTGTTTCATCCCTGACACCGATCTGTCTGAGTTCGATCCTTGTACGGAATACTGCCGCAAGGTCTTTTACCAGCTCACGGAAATCAATTCGTCCGTCTGCTGTAAAATAAAATAACAGCTTATTGTTGTCAAATGTGTATTCTGCGTCAACTAACTTCATATCTAATTTATGCTTTACTATTTTCTCAAGGCATATCTTAAATGCTTCTTTTTCTTTTTCCCGATTCTTTTTGACGGTTCTTTCGTCTGCATCTGTTGCAATACGGATCACAGCTTTTAACGGCTGTATCACCTTCTCATCATCAACCTCTTTCGGGGCTAAGATCACGGTTCCCATTTCTACCCCGCGGGCAGTTTCCACGATCACATGCGTTCCCGTCGTGATATCTAAATCTGCCGGATCAAAATAATATATCTTACCGGCATTGCGAAACCGGACTCCAACTACCTTTATCATTCTAATTCTCCTTTATAGTCAATAGTAAAAGTTCTATCACAAGTTCAAAATTAACATTTGCACGCAGACGGACTTTCGCTTTTTCCAACGCTTCTAAGATCAGTTCGATTCCCTCATAGGAACTTTTGCTTGCTGCTTTTTTTATATCATAGATCTGATCTTTTAATACCAGCTTGTTTGCGTCTGCCGTTGCTTTATATAAAAGTACATCGCGATACCATACCATCATCAGGTCAAAGTAATCCGTGATCTCTAATTTATATTCGGTAATCTGTTTTACCGCCTGAGTCATTTCATACAGGTCAATGTCTTTTAACCTCTTGATAAGCTGTAGAGCGGAATTTTTCATCTCATTGAAGTTTTCTGAACTTGATAATTCAATCGCTTTGCCGACATTCCCCTGTGCAAAAGCAACACAGATATCAGCCTGATAATCCGGTATCTGCTTTTCTTCCATTAAATAACGCCGGATCTTTTCATCGGCAACCGCTTTTAAATCTAAACGTACACATCTTGAAAGGATCGTCGGAAGAAAACTGTCTGCATTCGTGGTCAGAAGAAGGATACGTGCATAAGCCGGCGGTTCTTCGATCGTCTTCAGCAGTGCATTCTGTGCCTGTACATTCATCTTCTCTGCTTCATCGATAATATAGATCTTATATCTGCTGCTATATGGCTTTAATACAATATCATCATTTAACTGTTTACGGATATCTTCCACACCTAATGTATTCGGTTTCTCATGCGTCACATAGATGATATCCGGCTGGTTTCTTCCATCTGCCTGCTTGCAGGAATGACATTCCCCACATGGCAGCGTTTTTCCTTTTTCACATTCGAGCGTCTTTGCAAACGCCTCCGCTAACATCATCTTACCGGATTTATCCGCTCCATTTAAAATATATGCATGGCTCACTTTATCCATTGCGATCGCATTCTGAAAATATTCGATGATCTTTTCATGCCCAATAATATTTGAAAAATCTTTCATGTCAGTCACTTTCCTCTATATGATCTCTTTCTGCCGGCTTTCGTTTCTATTCACAGGTATCTCATCTTAAGTAAAAATATCTAATATCAATCCCTGTATCTCACCAATCTTCTCTAAGATTGAAAGATGGTCTTTTTCATCTTTGACCAGTTCACCTGCTAATTCATCTAAATTCTCATCGATCAGACGGATGATACCATAAACTCTGTGTCGTCCTCTCCGGTCAAGAAAATTCTCTCTGGAAAATTTGTGGGAACGGTTTACAACTTCGTTTAAGAAATCTTTCACAAGACCTCTGTACTTTTTCATATCGCGGATATCCATATGCTGTGCGATCCGCTCTCCCTGTGTCGTAATATCATTCAACAGGGTATTTAAACGTTCCTGAAGTTCTGCTTCACCAATGGCACTCGTCAGCACAAACTTGAAATTTCCATCAGAAGTCTGCACTTTTGCGGTCGTATCCACTGATGCAGCGGGTGTCATTTCATTTACTTTTAGATCCATTGGATACTCCTTTCCTGCAAACACCTGAATCTACCTTTTAGTATAATATAGTATCTAAAAATTGACAACGTTTATCCTCTCATTTATTATATCGGCAATTCCCTGCAGGTTCAGCCGGAGTTTTATACTTTTTCTGATATTTTCGATGCAGCTTTTATCAATGATCTCCCCCGGTATAAGTACCGGTATCCCCGGTGGATATAAGTAGACATAGCTGCCCGATATCTTTCCTTCTGCTTCATCAAAAGGAATGGCTGTTACCGGAAGTTCCATGGCTTCATACAGTTCTGATCTTTTCTCCCTTGGTGTATAAAACTGCCGGATAAATTCTGTGATATCATCTTCTTCCTGCGTAGAAATCGATGCGTCGATCTCAGCTAATGCCTCATACAGTCTTTCAAACCCTTCCATGCGATCCATGATACTCGTCATTGCTAAGACATAAAAACCGGAAACCATTTCCATCTGTAAATGATATTTATTTAACAAGACTTCATAGAGCCTGCTGCCGCTCATCGTCGTATGTCTGACCGATATCACGATCTTCGACGGATCAAGGTCATATTGTTCTGCGTCTGAGAAATCCTCTTTTTTCATAATATGGATATGCTTTAGATTTTCTGTCTTCTTATAAAACCATTCTAATTTTTTATAAAATTCTTCAAATAAGTTCTCTTTATCCTGATCTAACAGCCGGATACATTTCTCCATTCCAGCCATTAACACATAAGACGGTGAACTTGTTTCATAGATATCTAAAAAACGTTCAATGGATTCGGGCTGTATCAGATCCGAACGCAGATGGAGCAATGCTGTCTGTGTAAGTGATGGAAGTACCTTGTGCATACTCTGGATCACAACATCCGCCCCTGCCCTTACAGCCGTCTGCGGAAATGCGTCATACATTCCAAAATGTGCGCCATGTGCTTCATCTACGATCAAAGGAACATGAAATGCATGTGCGGTCTCTGCAATTTTCGCAACATCACTTACAATTCCCTCATACGTCGGAGAGGTGATGATAACTGCTGCAATATCTGAATTCTGCTCTAATTTTCTTCTTACTTCATCTGCACAGACTGCACCAAAAATGCCAAAACCGGTCATATATGGATTAAGGTATTCTGTTTTTAATCCCCGTAAATATACTGCATGATAGACAGATTTATGGACATTTCTTGCCATTAACAATGTCTTTTTCGGTGGAACTGCTGCGGATATGGCGGCTAAAATCCCACAGGTACTGCCATTGATCAGATAATAGCTCCTATCTGCTCCGTATAACGCCGCCGCCCTCTTTTGCGCCTGCAGTAAAATCCCTTCCGGTGTATGTAAGTTATCAAATCCGTCAATCTCTGTAATGTCAATCGTATAGGGATCCGGCATATGAAATGGGACTCTTTTATGTCCCGGCATATGAAATGGATAATAGTCACTTTTGGCATACTGCTCTAGTTTTATATCTAAAAATTCTGTTTTTTCCCCGTTATGCATAGTATCTCCCTTTTCTCACATCACAAAAACCGGTTCAGTTCCGGCATCCAGTCGCCAAAAAATACATAATCTTCGATGACAGCCTGCCAGATTGGTTCAAAAAAGCAGAGAAAACGTTCGATGACTGCTTCCCATTGTGGCTCTTTTTCTTTAATGGAACGCAAGAATACTTTCCACTTTTTCTTCATATAAGTATAGTCCCGATAGGAAGCGATCATGGCAAGACGTTCGGTTTCTTTTTTGATCTGCTTCTTTTCACATTCTTCGTCAATATAATCTTTGACTTTTCTTCCGTCTACACTTTCCCGCTCTAACAGATAGTAAATGTCATAATAGACTTTCATATCCTGTATCAATTCTAATTTTACAACCGCTTCGATGAAATTTTCTGCTAAAAATGCCTCAACCGGATAGCTGTAATAAGTCACTTCTGTTTTCGGAAATACGATTGACATAAAACTTTCTTTCTTCGGGATCTTTTTCTCATCAAACATCAGATGCATCTTTAAGGAAACCGGAATCTGCATTTCTTCGATCCTGGCATTTAACTGTATCCGAAGATCCTGCTTTTTCACCTGCTTTTTCATCCGGTAACTGACACCGGACTCTGTATCTGCAAATATCATTTCTAACTGTCCGGCTAAATCCATCAACAGTGTCTGCTCATTTTTCCCTAGATCTGCTTTTTTTAATTTTTCGATCACATAATCGTATTCTAAATGCAGTACGAGATTTTTCTGATACTGCTCTTTTCCGATCACATTTGAATTTCTAAGCCAGAAATTCTCTTTATTGGCAGAACCAGCGATCCTTGCAATGATATTTTCTAAGACCACGCCGCCTAAAAGATCTGCAAATGGCATCTGTATCTTTTTCGATGTTTCTAACAGCAGTCCGTAACTTAGCTTTTCCTTATGCACTACAGCCACACCCCTATCATATTCTGCACTTTTTGCAGCACTTTCCGCTCTCTTGCAATCTTAAGAAGTGTAGCAATATCCTTAGAACCATCTGCAATATAAGATAAAAGTGCCCGCTTAAATACATCACGTTCTAATTTTTCTTCATACTTCAGGCAGTCACAGATCATACGCTCTTTTGTGTAGATCGGCATCGTTCCCCCTGCAAATGGGATCTCTGTCACGCCTGATTTTAACACTTCCGGTTCTGTATAATAAGGTATGACCACCGGATATTCCATCTTAAATCTTGATTTTGAAGTATTCTTATCAACAGCAAGATGCCATGCATACGGTTTCTGTTCGATATAATGATAGCAGTACAACGCACTGTCTAAACAGAGTACACCATCTGAAAACAGCCCTAAGATCAGATCTTCCTCTGACCGGTTCTTATAGCCAAAGGAATAATAGCCGTTTTTCACCCGTTCCAAGGTGCCGTCTTCCACCCATGCTAAAATCCTTCTGTAGTCCACACCCAATGCTGTGATCTGATTTGTTTTAATGATTCCCCCATTTTCCTCCATCTTCTTTTTGATCTCTGAAAGAAGATATTCGGTCTTTTCCTCTCTTGTCATCTTCTCCATATTATTTTCCGCTCCATATAGTTATTAGTGGTATAATTTATTATAATTCTCCTGCAATTATCTGTCAAACACAGGGAAGATGTAGTATGATGATACCAGGGTCAATAAGTCAACAATCTTATTCTGCTTGCAGGATAAAATTTCTGACTTATTGACCCGCCACACACATACAGAAAGGACAACCCATATGCCACAATCTAACGTCCCCCATTCCCTCCGCAAAAACCCTTCGAGAGAAACCTGCGAAAATATGATCCGGCGTATTCTTATGACCGAAGTATTACAGGAAGGGAAAAACCAGCACTTTAAACAGGCTTCTGACTTTATGAGTTATTTTGAATCCCTTTATCCGGCTTCTGAAAGTCTTACCAAGCAGGTACAGCGTGCCGTAAAAGCCATGGAACTTCCCAAAGATGCACAGGGATATTTTATCATCAACAAAACTACAGAACAGATCCGGCAGGACGATGACATCAAACATGCCCTCTCTTTATCGAATGCCAGTACGACGATCCTTACAGATGCCACTCCGGTATTCTTATCTTTAGAACCGGCTCTCTGTCCTTATGTAAAGCAGCTTCTTTTAACTTCGATTACTTTTCAGAATAAAATTCTAACGATCACAGAAAGTTCTAACGGCTTACTGATCTATAGCAGTCAGCCAGAACAGTTAGAAAAATTGTTGCAATCTTTCCTTGTTGTATAGATTATTTGTTTAATTTTACCTAATTTTAATATAATTTATTTTCTGTCTTAAGCATAACAAAACGACAGAATATCGTATCATATTTTGTCGTTTTGTTTGTTTTCTTATAAATTTATGTCGTCAACGCCGTTTGCGATGCTTTTTCCGATACATTTTATTTGTATGGATCGTCTTATATGGAGATTTCGGCTTTTTATCAAAATGAAGCTTACGCCTGATCGCATAAAAGTTATCGATGAACTTCCAGCCTAAGAAGATCAACAGTGCCAATACCATGATTCCGATCACAACTGCTGCTATCACACGCAGGTTGATCTGAAAGACTTTATTTTGTTTTTTGGCCTCCTGCTTTTTATCTTCTGTATCTTCAGCTGCAGATGTACTTTTCTGCCCATGGAACTCAAAGCTGTCAACACTCGCATTTGTGGATGTAATATCCACACTTCCGACCGCACGCCCTGCATAAGTATACTCGATACTTCCTAAAATATCCTCATTGGTATCATCATATACGATCTTCGATTCTGCATCTGAAAATTCAGCAGTTACCGGAAGAATGATCGTTCCGGAAGGATCTAATGCTACAAACGGTTCAAAATCGTCCATTTTACTTCCGCCTGCTGCATTCTGCTGTGTATAAGAAGTTTCATTTTCAGAAACATTCATTGCTTTAAAATTGTCAAAGCAAAAATCAAATAATGCTCTTGTGTCTTCATAATGTGAACCTGCCGGTGCATCCATCACCACACAGATCAAAGTCATTCCATCTTTTTCCGCATAAGTAACTAATGTATTGTTTGCTACCGTTGTATATCCTGTTTTACCACCTGTGCAGTAATCATACAGATACTTTCTGGTTTTTAACGGATAGAGCATCTGGTGATGGTTCTGCAGATATGTTTCTTCATCTGTATGTTTGTTCGTAAATGGTATGGTATAGGTCTTTGTTCCGCATATGATCCGGAAAGCTTCATTTTTATATGCTTCTCTTGCGATCAGTGCCATATCATATGCACTCGTATAGTGCTGCTCGTCCGGCAGACCGTTACAGTTATTAAAATGTGTATTCTGGCAGCCGATCTGTGCCGCCCGGTCATTCATCATCTGTACAAAAGTTCCGATATCCCCACCTACATGCTCTGCAACCGCATATGCACATTCGTTAGCAGACGCAAGCATGATCGCATATAAGCACTGTTCCATGGTCATCTGCTCATCAACATCTCTTGCAATACCTGAACCCTCTGTTTTATGAACCGCATCATAGGAAAATGTCACAACCTCGTCCATGCTGCTGTTCTCTATCGCAAGAAGTGTTGTCAGGATCTTTGTGATACTTGCCGGATAATGTACATCGTTGATATTTTTTTCATAGAGGATCGTTCCGGTATCTGCCTCCATGACAATTCCCGACGCTGATACGATCTCCGGTCCTGCCGGCCAGTAACCACTGTCTGTTGCCACTTCCTCAGCCCGGATCATATCTGAACCGGTACACATTAACATCATCACTGCACATATCATACAAACTAATCTTTTATATATTTTCAAAGGAGTACCTCTTTCTTATTCTTTTCTAACTACTTTTATACTGCATTTAAATATAGTATAGACTTCCCTTACAAGATTCGCAATAATATTTTGTAATCCCTTTCTTTTCTTTTTATTTTGTTGTATCATGTGGTAGATACAATGCAGTAAAATAGAAATGAGGAAGAAAGATGCGTTTACGAAATATAAAAGGTGCCGATGAAGCAGTTGCAAACAGTCCTTTTTGTATTCATACACCTACGGAACATAAAGGAAACTGGAAATCACTGTTTTCTAGCGATCATCCGATCCATATCGAGATCGGTATGGGAAAAGGACAGTTTATCATGTCACTAGCCAAAGAACATCCCGATATCAATTACATCGGAATCGAGCGTTACACAAGCGTCCTGCTTCGTGCCCTTCAGAAAATGGAACTTGAACCATTAGATAACTTAAAGTTCTTATGCATAGATGCCGCGACTCTGCCGGATATCTTTGCGGCTGGTGAAGTAGACAAAATTTATCTAAACTTTTCTGATCCATGGCCAAAAGACCGCCATGCCAAAAGACGTTTAACTTCAAGAACTTTCTTAGAACGATATAATGCCATCTTAGCACCGGAAGGTCATATCGAATTTAAGACCGATAACCGTGGACTGTTTGATTTTTCCTTAGAGGAAATCCCGCAGGCCGGCTGGAAGATCGATGCTTACACCTTTGACCTGCACCATGACGATTCCATGAATCAGGGAAATATCATGACAGAATATGAAGAAAAATTTTCTTCTCTGGGCAATCCGATCTGCAAATTGATCGCATCAAGATAACATAAAGAAACCTCTTTGCATAAGATATACTAATATCTCATGTAAAGAGGTCTTTTTATGAAACACAGATGCTGCTGCCACCGCAAATGCCGCTGCTTTTTTTATAAACACCGCTGCATATGGAAAAAATGCTGCTGTATCCGCAGCTCTTTCAAAGAAGTGTGTCACATATTAAATCTTCATTAGTATGTTACCTATGACCGTCTATGACTATAATCTGTCGATCAGATCTAATACTTCCGCACAGTTGTTGGCAAAGTGCTTTGCACCATTCTGCTCTAACAATGCTCTGTCACGGAATCCCCATAATACACTGATACAGGTCAGTCCGGCATTTTTTGCTGTCTGTACATCTACATCGGAATCGCCTATATATACCGCTTTATCTTTTGTTACATCTAATTCTTTTAATGCCTGATATACTGTATCCGGTGCCGGTTTCCTTGCGACATTCTCACTCTCTCCGATCGCAACCATATCAAATTCTGCAAAATAATAGTCATTTAATTCTTTTACGGCAAAATCTGCTTTGTTAGATACGATTGCAAGCTTCTTGCCCTGTGCCTTTAATGTCCTGAGTAATTCGATGACACCATCATAAGGTCTTGTCTTATTCTGGCAGTTATCCTTATAATGTTCTTTAAATGCAGTAAAAATAGCTTCAAAATCAGGGTGATCTTCACCACCTTCTAAACACCGCTCGATCAATTTACGGATACCATTTCCTACATAAGTACGCACCTGTTCTATGCTTTTCTCCTGACAATGATATGCTCTTAAAGCCACATTTACACTGTCTGTAAGATCTTCTAATGTATTTAATAATGTACCATCTAAATCAGATACATATAGCATTTTACCAGAAAGATTATATCTATTAGCCTCGGATCTGGCTTCTTCTGATTTATCTTTTTTAAATCTACTTTTTTCTAATCTATTTTCTTCTAAACTGTTATTTTCTGGAGAAATTTCATTTTTTCTCTTTGTTTGCTTATCTATTTTTTCTGTCATTTCTTCTTTAAATGAAGTTTTTGAAGCAGCCTTCTCACCCACCTCGCTTTTCATCTCAAGAACCGCTCTTTTATCCGCATCCTCACGCACTCTAAAAAAGAGATACTGCTGCATGATTCCTGCCGTGTCCTTATACTTTTCTACTGGAAAATGCCCGTTATAATACATTTTTTCCACCTTTGCAATCCATGTATCAATCGGAAACAATTCTAACTGATGAAGGCCAAAAAGCTGAATACAGGATGCGACCTTTTCTCCCACACCTTTTAGCTGCTTTAGCATCTCCTTTACCTGCTCTGGAGTTTTTCCTTCATCCACAGCATCTTTTACCTCTTCTAAATCAAACTTTCCCTCTAAAATGTTCTCCGCAGTCTGCCTTATATACTTCTCCCGGTATCCAAACTTAAACTCTGACAAATCCGCTCCAACAATTACTTCTGGAGAAGGAAAGGTATATCCCACAAGATGTTCGCCTTCATAATCAAAAACAATCTGCTCTCCAAGCTTTTCACACAAAGCGTCAATACTCTTCATAATACGTGGAATATTATTTCTCTGACTGATAATAAAACTAATAATCATTTCCCACAGATTCTGGCGAAGAATACGAATCCCCCTTCCCATCTGCGCCGCACCGATAAGAAAATCATCTTTCTCATCAATCTGCTCTATCACCTTTCCGTAATCTATATCTAAATCCAGATATCTTCTAAAATATTCCTCATCCTTTTCTCTGCATAAAATTCTGATTCCTGTCTTTTCCTGAAAAAAACAAGCCGCCCGACCGTCAGAAATCACAAAATATCTGCCCGGACACATTTTCTTCCAGCGAAAGCACTGACCACTCTCTGCAATCTGCTTTAAATTTATGTAGTTGTTCTTTATAAAAATATCAATATAATCCATTTGTTGTTTTTCCTCTTTCGAAATTTATAATCTCATCTTAACAGGTTTTAGGGTAACATTCAAAGGAAATAAATCTTTCGGTTCTCTGCGGTTTGGGAGACGGAAATAAGCCTCTTCTGTCCCCTCCCCCAAAATCCACCCCCAATCTCTCCCTTTTCCAATATTCACTTTTTTATTTTTGTTACCAAAGTCAGCTCCCAAAGAGAGAAGCCACCCTATATCTGTGGCCTCGGAGCAA
>OIWL01003498.1_pt1 | contig 10820 bp, 8 predicted proteins | sample 1587561 | NCBI WGS metagenome assembly OIWL01 (sample SAMEA3888903, study PRJEB22519) | human gut metagenome | biome: human gut; feature: human-associated habitat; material: faeces | place: Denmark | collected 2010
ACAAAAGCTAACTGCCAAATCCAACTTTTAAATCAATTCGTTTTGCTCATCTCTCTTAGAAAACATCATTTCAATTATAACAAAAAAACCTTCTAAGTCAAGTAAAAATGCTATTTTTTCATAATTTCACACATTATTAAAAAGTTATCCACAATTCACTTTTCCACATCAGCAATATTTTGTGGATTTGGTAAGAGTAATACACAATTTGTGGATAACTCGTGGATAAGTGTGTGTTTTTTTCTGTAAACTTGTCTGATAAGCTGTGTATAGCATTGTATTCTTCCACTATTTTTCCTTTTTTTATTTCTTTTATCCCCCATACCTATACAATTTTCTGATTGATAATTTCGCTATTTTAGGTTATTATAAGGTGTGTAGGTCTTTTTATTTTTGATCTGCTAGGAAGAATAGATGGAGAATTTAGATGGAAGCAATATTTGAAAAATGGGAAGATATTTTACAAACTGTAAAAGAAGAACATGAGATCACACAGATTTCTTTTGATACATGGTTAAAACCGTTAGAAATCTGCACTGTGGACGATCATAAATTATACATACTTGTACCAGAAGAAATGAATATCACTGGTCTTAAATATATTGCAAGAAGATATGAACTTCCTTTAAAAGTCACTATTGCTGAAATGACAGGAATTGAGTATGAACTTGTCTTTGTACTCCCGGAAGAGGCTAAAAAGTTAAAAACATCTCCAAAAAAACAGCCTGTAACATCGGAACTTGCAGAGCGTTCAAACTTAAATCCAAGTTATACATTTGATACATTTGTCGTTGGTAGTAATAACCGTTTTGCACAGTCAGCTTCTCTTGCCGTAGCAGAATCTCCGGGAGAAGCCTATAACCCTCTCTATATATATGGAGGACCGGGACTCGGCAAAACTCACCTTATGCACTCCATCGGTAATTTCATATTAGAACAGAATCCGGATCTTCGGGTTTTATATGTTACTTCTGAAGAATTTACAAATGAAGTTATCGAATCCATCCGTACCGGTAACGCAACTGCCATGACTAAGCTGCGTGAAAAATATCGTACCGTTGATGTACTGATGATCGATGATATACAGTTTATAATAGGAAAGGAAAGCACTCAGGAGGAGTTTTTCCATACGTTCAATGTACTCCATGCAGCCGGAAAACAGATCATTTTAACATCTGATAAACCACCAAAAGAAATGGAAACACTTGAAGAACGTATCCAGTCACGTTTTGAATGGGGACTGATGGCAGATATCGGTGTTCCTGATTATGAAACACGTATGGCGATTCTCCGCCGCAAAGTCGAAGCTGATGAGATGGACTTAAGCGATGATATCCTTAATTATATAGCTACGAATATCAAGTCCAACATCCGTGAACTTGAGGGAGCTTTAAATAAACTCTTAGCATACAGTAACCTCGTAAAAACTGAAATCACGATGGATATTGCTATGAAAGAACTCCAGAATATCATTACACCGGATAAGCCTAAGGAGATCACTCCACAGCTTATCATTGAAGTTGTTTCCGAACACTGCCAGATCTCCTTAGAGCAGATGATCTCTAAGAACCGAAGCAGTGCTGTTGCACGACCTAGACAGATTGCCATGTATCTGTGCAAGAATATGACGAATATTCCACTTGAGTCCATTGGTAAGTTACTAGGCGGCCGTGACCATACAACGATCATGCATGGTGTCAATAAGATCACTGAAGAATATGAAACAAATGAAAATACACGTACTCTGATCGAAACAATTAAGAAAAAGATCAATCCAAATTAGTTTTCCACATTTTTATGTGAATTTCACGTTTATATTGTGTTTAAACATACTGTAAAACTATTCATTGGTTGTGTACATTCATTTTTTCTGCTTTAACATCTTAGACTTGACCTTTTTAAATATACACAGCTTATCCAACGTAAATCCTCATGTTTTCTTTACTTTTAAACATTGGTTTACCAAATGTAAATGCTTTATTTTCAGTCATTCTAAGGGTTTTTAACTTATTAACACCCCCTAATACTACTACTTCGAAATCTTTTTAATTTTATATATATGCTTTTTTGAAAGGAGTTATACACAACATGAAACTGATATGTTCAAAGGCTAATCTGCTAAAAGGAGTTAATATTGTTTCTAAAGCGGTTCCTACCAGAACAACAATGAATATTCTAGAATGTATTCTTATTGACGCTTCTACTGATGAAATAAAATTTACTGCAAACGATATGGAACTTGGAATTGAAACTAAGATCGAAGGTGAGATCGTAGAACATGGCATCATTGCCTTAGATGCTAAGATTTTTTCTGAAATTGTAAGAAAGCTTCCTGATAATGAAGTTACGATTGAAACAGACAACTCTTTTCAAACACTGATCACTTGTGAAAAAGCAAAATTTAATATCATTGGAAAATCCGGAGAAGATTTTTCCTATCTCCCATATGTAGAACGTACAGATTCCATCATAATGTCACAGTTCACATTGAAAGAAGTGATCAGACAGACGATCTTTTCGATTGCAGATAATGATAATAACAAACTGATGACAGGAGAACTTTTTGAAATTTCTGAAAACCAGTTAAAAGTCGTATCTTTAGATGGTCACCGTATTTCTATCCGTAACATCAACTTAAAAGACTACTACAAATATAAAAAAGTTGTTGTTCCAGGTAAAACATTAAACGAGATCAGTAAAATCTTACCGGGATCAGCAGACAAAGAAGTTGTTATATATATTACAGATAATCATATTATTTTTGAATTTGACCAGACAACAGTTGTATCAAGACTGATCGAAGGTGAATATTTCAGAATCGAACAGATGCTTTCTTCTGATTATGAAACCAAAGTACGCATCAACAAAAAAGAACTTCTTGACTGTATTGACAGAGCAACTCTTTTGATTAAAGAAGGTGAGAAAAAACCGATCATTATGAACGTTGCCGATGGACATATGGAATTAAAGATCAATTCCTTTATTGGTTCTATGAATGAAGATATTGATATCGACAAAGAAGGAAAAGATATCCTGATCGGATTTAATCCGAAATTTTTCATTGATGCATTACGTGTCATTGATGAAGAAGAAGTAACTTTATACATGGTGAATCCGAAAGCTCCATGTTTTATCAAAGATGATGAAGAAAGTTATATCTATCTGATCCTTCCTGTAAACTTTAATGCTGCAGTGAATGGATAATAATTGTGTATAGATAAAAAAGAGGAATAAAAATGGAAATTGAGATTCGCGAAACAGATGAATTTATCCGTCTTGGACAGGCACTTAAAAAAGCCGGTATCGTAGGTTCCGGTGTAGATGCTAAAATGGTGATCCTTGACGGTGCAGTTTTAGTCAATGGAGAAGTAGAACAACGCAGAGGAAGAAAGCTTTACCCGGGAGATCGTGTATCTTTCGAAGGTGAAACCTATCAAGTGGTCAAATGATCGTAAAATCATTAGAACTAAATCATTTTCGAAATTATACAAATTTGGAGATTGATTTTGAAGCGGGTACGAATATTCTTTATGGTGATAATGCGCAGGGAAAAACGAATATTTTAGAAGCCATTTATCTGAGCGGAACAACAAAATCCCATAAAGGCAGCAAAGACAAAGAGATGATCCAATTCGGGGAAGACGAATCACATATCCGCATCTTTATAGAAAAACAGGAAAAACAGTTCCAGATCGATATGCATTTAAAGAAAAACCGCACAAAAGGAATCGCAATCGATCAGATACCGATCAAAAAAGCGAGTGAACTGTTTGGAATTTTAAATATCGTATTCTTTTCACCGGAAGATTTAAATATCATAAAAAATGGTCCGGCAGAGAGAAGACGTTTTATGGATTTAGAACTATGTCAGTTAGATAAGATCTATCTGTCAGAGTTAGCAAAATATAACAAAATACTGAATCAGAGAAATAAACTTTTAAAAGATATTTATTTCAGACCGGATGTGAAGGATACACTTCCCATCTGGGATATGCAGTTATTAGAGTATGGACAAAAGATCATAAAAAGCCGCAGAAAATTTGTCAGTGAATTAAATGAGATCGTAACGCAGATACACAGTAAGATTTCCGGTGGCAGAGAAGAAATGATCCTTACCTATGAACCGAATGTAACAGAAGATCTATTGGAACAGGAACTTATAAGAGTACAGGAAAAAGATCTGAAATTAGGTCAGACGACAGTAGGACCGCATCGTGATGATATGTCTTTTACGATCCATGGTGTAGACATCCGTAAATTTGGTTCACAGGGACAGCAGCGTACATCAGCACTTTCTTTGAAATTATCAGAGATCGAACTTGTAAAAAAAGTGATCAAGGATACTCCGGTATTACTTTTAGATGATGTACTATCAGAATTAGACAGTAACCGGCAGAATTATCTGCTAAATAATATATGTGGCACCCAGACGATCATAACATGTACAGGTTTAGATGAATTTATAAGAAACCGATTTGAGATCAACCGTGTATTTGAAGTGATAAATGGTGAGGTTTTCCGCAAATAGGAGGAATTTATGAACACTGAATATGGAGCAGACCAAATACAGATTCTTGAAGGACTAGAAGCAGTCCGGAAACGTCCAGGAATGTATATAGGCAGCACCTCATCACGAGGACTGCATCATCTGGTATATGAGATTGTGGATAATTCGGTCGATGAGGCTTTGGCTGGATTTTGTAAAAATATCGAAGTGACGATCAATCAGGATAATTCTATTACTGTTATTGATGACGGTCGTGGAATTCCGGTAGGTATCAATCACAAATCAGGACTCACCGGTGTAGAAGTTGTATTTACGATCCTTCATGCCGGCGGAAAGTTCGGTGGTGGAGGGTACAAAGTATCCGGTGGTTTACATGGAGTAGGTGCTTCTGTTGTAAATGCTTTATCCATCTGGCTGGAAGTAGAGATTCGTAGTGAAGGAAAAATATATAAACAGCGCTACGAACGTGGTAAGACCATGTATCCGTTAAAAGAGATCGGAAACTGTGGTTTAGATGAAACCGGAACAAAAGTAACCTTTTTACCGGACGATACGATCTTTGAAGAAACTGTTTATGATTATGATATTTTAAAACAAAGATTAAGAGAAACCGCATTTTTAACAAAAAATCTAAGGATCGTACTGCGGGATGCTAGAGTAGAGCCGATAGTAGAAAAAGAATTTCACTATGCCGGTGGTATCAAAGAATTTGTAGATTACTTAAACAATAGCAAAGAACCTCTTTATCCGGAAGTTATTTATTGTGAAGGGCAAAGAGATGGTGTTTATGTAGAAGTTGCCATGCAGCATAATGATTCCTTTAATGATACTACGTTCAGTTTTGTAAATAATATCATCACACCGGAAGGCGGTACACATTTAGCCGGTTTCCGTAATGCACTTACAAAGACATTTAACCAATACGCAAGAACAAATAAGATCATAAAAGATACCGATGCCGGACTTACCGGTGACGATATCCGCGAAGGACTGACTGCAATCATCAGTATCAAGATCGAAGAACCACAGTTTGAAGGTCAGACCAAACAAAAATTAGGAAACAGTGAAGCAAGAGGTGCTGTAGATAGTATCGTAAGTGAACAGCTTACTTATTTCTTAGAGCAGAATCCAGTCATTGCAAAGATGATCTGTGAAAAATCCCTACTTGCACAGCGTGCCAGAGAAGCAGCCAGAAAAGCAAGGGATCTGACAAGAAGAAAGACTGCTTTAGAAGGTATGTCTTTACCGGGAAAATTAGCAGACTGTTCTGACAAAGATCCGAAAAACTGTGAAATCTATATCGTAGAGGGAGATTCCGCCGGTGGTTCTGCAAAGACAGCGAGAAGCCGTGCAACACAGGCAATTCTTCCGCTTCGTGGAAAGATTTTGAATGTAGAAAAAGCGAGACTTGATAAAATTTATGGAAATGCCGAGATAAAAGCGATGATCACAGCATTTGGTACAGGTATCCATGATGATTTTGACATCACAAAACTGCGTTACCACAAGATCATCATTATGACCGATGCCGATGTCGATGGTGCACATATCTCTACACTGCTGTTGACATTTATCTATCGTTTTATGCCTGAACTTATTAAACAGGGCTATGTTTATTTAGCACAGCCGCCTCTTTATAAGATCGAAAAGAATAAAAAAGTCTGGTATGCATACAGCGACGAAGAATTAAATAAGATTCTTGTGGAAATCGGTCGTGACAACAATAATAAGATCCAACGTTATAAAGGACTTGGAGAAATGGATGCAGAGCAGCTTTGGGAAACAACCATGGATCCTGAAAAACGAATTTTACGTCGTGTTGTCATGGATGAAGAATCTGCTTCTGAAATCGATGTTACCTTTACAACACTGATGGGAGATAAAGTAGAACCTAGACGTGAATTTATTGAAGCAAATGCAAAATACGTCCAGAATCTGGATGTATAGGAGGAGTCAGTATAAATGGATGATAATATTTTTGATCAGGTCCATGATGTAGACCTGAAAAAAACGATGGAAACATCCTACATCGATTATGCCATGAGTGTTATTGCATCTCGTGCACTTCCTGATGTAAGAGATGGTTTAAAACCTGTACAGAGAAGGGTTTTATATTCCATGATCGAATTGAATAATGGGCCGGATAATCCACATCGTAAATGTGCACGTATTGTTGGTGATACAATGGGTAAATATCATCCGCATGGTGATAGTTCCATCTACGGTGCGTTAGTAAATATGGCACAGGACTGGTCTACCCGTTATCCACTTGTAGACGGACATGGTAACTTTGGTTCAGTAGACGGTGACGGTGCAGCTGCAATGCGTTATACAGAGGCAAGACTCAGTAAGATTTCCATGGAAATGCTGGCAGATATTAACAAAGATACTGTTGACTTCCAGCCAAACTTTGATGAAACAGAGAGAGAGCCGGTTGTACTGCCGTCCCGTTATCCGAATCTTCTGGTGAACGGAACTTCAGGTATTGCAGTAGGTATGGCTACCAATATCCCTCCTCATAATCTGAGAGAGGTTGTGGATGCTGTTGTCAAGATTATAGACAATATCATTGAAGAACAACGCGAAACGACTATGGAAGAGATTCTGGATATTGTAAAAGGTCCTGATTTTCCTACAGGTGCGACGATTCTTGGAAGAAGAGGGATTGAAGAAGCATACAGAACAGGTCGTGGTAAGATTCGTGTACGTGCAGTGACAAATATTGAGACTCTTCCAAACGGAAAGTCCAGAATTATTGTCACAGAGCTTCCGTATCTGGTAAATAAAGCGCGTCTGATCTCAAAGATTGCAGAACTTGTAAGAGATAAAAAGATTGACGGAATCACAGACCTGAATGACCATTCCAGTCGTGAGGGAATGAGAATCTGTATTGATCTGCGCAAGGATGCAAATGCAAATGTAGTTTTGAATTTACTGTATAAGCATACGCAGTTACAGGATACTTTTGGCGTAAATATGCTTTCACTTATTCCGAATAACGGAAGTCTGGAACCGAAGGTATTAAACCTGAAACAGATGCTGGAATATTATCTGGCTCATCAGGAAGATGTAGTGACCAGAAGAACGAAATATGACCTGAATAAAGCAAGAGAGCGAGCTCACATTTTAGAAGGTCTGCTGAAAGCACTGGACAATATTGATGAGGTGATCCGTATTATCAGAGCTTCGCAGAATGTGCAGATCGCAAAACAGGAGTTAATGGATCGCTTTGAACTGACAGATGTTCAGGCACAGGCAATCGTAGATATGCGTCTGCGTGCTCTGACAGGTCTGGAAAGAGAGAAGCTGGAAGCAGAGTATGCTGATTTAATGGAAAAAATCCGTAAATACGAGGCTATCCTTGCGGACAGAAGTCTTCTTCTTCGCGTGATTCGGGAAGAAATTCTTGCAATTGCAGAGAAATACGGAGACGACAGAAAGACTTCTATCGGATATGATGTATACGATATTTCTACAGAGGATCTGATTCCGAGAGAGAATACAGTGATCACAATGACCAAACTTGGATATATTAAGAGAATGACAGTAGATAATTTCAGAAGCCAGAACAGAGGTGGAAGAGGAATTAAGGGAATGCAGACTCTTGAGGATGACTACATTGAAGAACTTCTGATGACAACTACCCATCATTATCTGATGTTCTTTACAAATACAGGAAGGGTATATCGTCTGAAGGCATATGAGATTCCGGAGGCAGGACGTACTGCAAGAGGAACTGCGATTATTAATCTGTTACAGCTTATGCCGGGGGAATGCATCACTGCAGTAATCCCGCTCCGCAAATTTGAAGATGGTCATTATCTGATGATGGCTACGAAGAATGGCCTGGTAAAGAAAACACCGATTAAAGAATATGCGAATGTGCGTAAAAACGGACTGGCAGCTATCACATTGCGTGATGATGATGAACTGATCGAGGTTAAGCTTACAGATGATAAGAAGGATATAATACTTGTTACAAAAGATGGTATGTGTATCCGTTTTAAAGAAACAGATGTAAGAAGTACAGGCAGAACTTCTATGGGCGTACGCGGTATGAATATCGATGATGGAGACGAAGTGGTAGCAATGCAGCTGAATTCTCAGGGAGATTGTCTGCTGATAGTTTCTGCAAATGGTATGGGTAAACGTACTTCTATGGGCGAATTTACCTGTCAGAATCGTGGCGGTAAAGGTGTAAAATGTTATAAGATTACCGAGAAAACCGGTGATGTAATCGGAGCAAGAGCTGTAAATGAAGATAATGAAGTAATGCTGATCACTACGGAAGGTATTATCATCAGAATCGCCTGCGCTGATATTTCCATTCTTGGAAGAATTACATCGGGTGTAAAACTGATCAATCTTACAGAGGGTGTCACTGTAGCCAGTGTAGCTAAAGTGAGAGATAAAGAAGAAAAAGATACAAATGCACAGCAGGCAGCAGTGGAAATTACGGACAGTGCAGAAACAGAAGAATCTGATCAGCCGACAGATCAGGAGACACAGGATGAGAACAGAGGGGAAGAGGAATAACCATGAAGAAATGGTACAGATATCTTGCAGCCGGAGTGTTGGTATTACTGACACTCTGTGTGGCAGGATGCGGGGGAGTGAGTCATAAATCACCGGAAAAAGTAACAGAGGAATTGATTCAGTCCTATACTGACGGGAAAGAAAAGAAAGTGAAGGAGTGCTATAACCAGGCAGATAATACAGAAGCAGATCTTCAGACAGAGATTACAGCAACACTCAAATATTTTGCGGCACATAATCCTAAGAAAGTATCTGTTCAGGATTGTGAGATCCTTTCTGAAAATGACAAGTACAGTTATGTATACATAACCTACAATCTGATCCTGGAGGATGATCAGGAATATCCATGTGTTGAAACTTATATGGTTGGTAAACAGGATAAAACTTATTATATCATGGCACCATCACAGATCACAGATGATATGAAAACTCAGGCGGCTACAGCATATGTCCAATTTATGAAGACAGATGCTTACAAGACGTATACCAAAGCATATGAAACATTTATCAAGAAAAATCCGGGATATGAAGACAAAATTTCGGAAAAAGCAGGAGTGTAATATATCGAGGGCAAAAAAATGAAAAGAATATTACTGATGGTATTTAGAAATCTCTTTTTTGTTCCATATGGATGGTTTAAGTTATGCTGGTATGCATCGCATGCAGAACGTTACAGTGAAGAACAGAGATATCAGCTTCTTAAATATGTAGATAACAGAGCAGTGAAAGGCGGTAATCTGGTAATTGACGGTCATGGTATGGAAAATATTCCAAAAGAAAATGGGTTTATTTTCTTTCCCAATCATCAGGGATTATTTGATGTACTTGCAATCATACAGGTGTGTCCGGTACCTTTCTCGGTAGTGGCAAAAAAAGAGCTGACAAACGTACCATTTCTGAAGCAGGTATTTGCATGCATGAAAGCGTTTATGATTGACCGTGATGATGTCAAACAATCTATGCAGGTAATCATTAATGTTATCAAAGAAGTAAAGGCAGGAAGAAACTATCTGATTTTTGCCGAGGGAACCAGAAGCAAAGACGGCAATCATCCGCAGGAATTTAAAGGTGGAAGTTTTAAAGCTGCAACGAAATCAAAATGTCCGATCGTACCCGTAGCACTGATTGATTCTTATAAAGCGTTTGATACGGGATCTGTCAAAAAACTTACAGTGCAGGTACATTTTCTGGAACCCATATACTATGATGAGTATAAAGATATGAAAACAACAGAGATTGCAGCAGAGGTAAAAAAACGTATCGAAGCGACAATAACACAGTATACTTCTTGATGGAAGTATGAAATTTGCAAGTCCTGAAACCGGATTTTAGGGTAAAAATAAAAAATATGAAAAAAAGTAAAAAAACCTGTTGACAAAACAGGTTTTTTTACATATAATTACAAATGCGCTTCGGGAGATTCCAAAGTGCATTCGAATTTAATATTGAACTATTAGTTCGGAGTCTGGAGAAGTACTCAAGAGGCCGAAGAGGTGCCCCTGCTAAGGGTATAGGTCGCTAACGCGGCGCGAGGGTTCAAATCCCTCCTTCTCCGTTTTTATTTTTTGGAAAACAAAAAATAAATAAAAAAAGATGTTGACAAACACTTGAAACTATGATAAAGTAAACAAGCTGTCAACAAACAGTAAATCGGTTGAAAAAAAGATTTGAAAAAACTTAAAAAAGTTCTTGACAAATCAAAAACAACATGATAAAATAAATAAGCTGTCGCAAGACAGACAACCTTGATAACTAAACAGTGAAACACATACGATTC
>OIWL01003505.1_pt1 | contig 10799 bp, 8 predicted proteins | sample 1587561 | NCBI WGS metagenome assembly OIWL01 (sample SAMEA3888903, study PRJEB22519) | human gut metagenome | biome: human gut; feature: human-associated habitat; material: faeces | place: Denmark | collected 2010
ATGAAGGTGGCTAACCGCCGGGCCGAGCCGCCGGAATATACCCGCGGGCCGATTGCACGCTCAACGCTTTATATGGCTGAGGCCTATGCTGACGTTTATAAACTCTCCAATCAGCAGCGTCAGCTGATGGAAGCTTGGAACAAGATGTATCCCGCCGATCAGTGGGAATGCACGCGTGCTCAGCGCATTCAAAAGATTCAGAAAAATGAAAACCGATTTGTGACTGAAGCCTGCAGGAAAGCGGGACTTTAAAAACACAGTGAATACACATTCACCAGCGTTTTCAGGCGCGTTCATTTCCAAGAGCGGGAAGTGAACGCGCTTTTTCTATAGATTGACATGTCGGTAAACAAAGTCGTTCTACAATAAAGTACCTATGTCAACTTAAAAAGGAAACCAATTGCAAAACGAGCGGGAAATCCCTTAAGACAACGGCTAGTATAGTTGAACTTAATTTGATATCGAACGTTTCCGCAAGCGTTCACAGCCGGAAATGGTTCGATTGCTGTTTAAAAGGAATTTCCAAATGAAGAAAATCTTTACGAGCTCACCGCTCTCGCTCGATTTCGGTCTGCTTCTTCTGCGCGTACTGCTCGCGGCCGGGCTGCTCACGCACGGCATTGCCAAGATTGCCAATTTCTCTGCGCTGTCGACATCCTTTCTGGATCCGCTCGGTATTGGCGTGCTGCCGGCTCTGCTCGGCGCCATCTTTGCCGAAGTGGTCTGCTCGATTCTGGTTTTGATTGGGCTTTGGACTCGACTGACCGTCTTGCCGCTCATCTTCACTTTTATTGTGGTTTTCTTTGTGGTGAGCGGCGGCGCTGCGTTTGCGCAGCGTGAACTGGCGTACCTTTATCTTGCCGGCTGGGTTGTTCTTTTCTTCACCGGTGCCGGGCGCTTCTCGGTTGATGCACTGCGCTGCCCGCTCAAGAAGGCGGCAGCCTAAGGCCGCATCTCTGCGCCGCAGGATTTGTCGGCAGATGATTCTCCGCTTTAAAAGTTTCTGTGCGGGTGAATCTCTGCCGACTTTGTTTTTTAAGCAATAACCGATGGCTGTTGACACGCGTGTCGTTTTTAAGCAAACATTGCTTACCTCTTTGCCGGTAACGGCCGGCGGTGAAGTACGACAACCGGTCACAGCTCGCGTAAGATTCCCAACACTAGGGTGCATGGTGCGCCACTGAGAAAGACTCCTTGAAGGGCCTGAATGCAACGGATCTACGGATTTATCTGTGCTCACTCGCGAACAGCTGCTCTGGCGGTAGTTGTCATTTTGGGTGCTGAGGCAGCTTTCATTGGCTGGCAGAAAGCTCAGTATGATGAATTTATGGGGAGTTTGCTCACGCCAGGGGCTTTGGCCGAAGGCGTGCTCGCGGTGGGAGATCGGATGGATGACGGTATCTTCAGCCGAAGAGACCGCGTTCACTTCACCATTGCTTCGAGTCTATATTCCGACAACCCTTCAGCTCCGCCGCTCACGCTTGACTTTGATGTCACGGCCAACTTTGGCCCCTTTGGCTTAACAGGCGATATTTTTGTCCTCAATGCAACGACGGGAAGTGCCAAGCTGCTCAAAATGCTCGAAGGCACCCATCCTCGTCTTTCCATTCGCTGGAGCCGCTCGGTTTTCGATGCTGCACTGAAGATTGCAGCAAGCGCTGCGCCCTTTGACATGCGGCTCAATTTCGTGAAGCCCGGTGTAGGCCCCATTTCTTGGCGACTTGCCGCCCCAAAGCCCGTGGAGTGCTCATTAAAGCTCCCTAAGCAGGGGTCTCTCTCTACAGTCTGCACGGCCCCAGCGCTGTTGGTGAGTCTTACGGATCCGGCAGCCAATATTTCTGAAGTCCGGCTCACGCGTGCATCCTTTGACGGCATCGCCCTCAAAACTGACCCAACGATGGCGCTGCCGGCAGCTGGCGCGAAGGATGAGACTCTTCCTGCCGATGCGGCCGATGACAGCCAATCCTCAGAGCGAGCGCTCTGGTATGTGGAAAAAGCGGAACTTAAAGCCGACGAACTGGATTTCTCTTCGGGTGACTGGCGCGGGATCTTTAAGGTCTTGATGCGGAAGTTCTCTGCTCAGGCGCATCAAGATCCGACTCCGGCAGAGGCCCTTGACGGCAGCTACAGCGCCTTTGCTCAAAAAGCGACGCTCAGAGTGACGAACCACAAGGGAGATCTAGAGCGCCATCTGAATGCTGAAGACTTCCGCATGAAGATGAAGGCGGCTGATGTCCCATTCAAGCTTTTCGGCGCAGTTGACGACGAAAGCATTGAGGAAACGCTCGATGCTGCCGGTCCGATGCATTTTGAACTCACGGAGTTCGGTTTCAGATCCGGGCCCAAGGGTGCCCAGAAAACTTCGGCTTCAGGCGTTCTTGAAGCCCGCCGCTCGGGCGGCAAGCTTCCCGAGACAGAGCTCACGCTTTCAGCTCAGCTGCCCGAACCTGTTCTGGAAATTGTGGACACTATTGTTCGAGGGGCGCGCCCAGATGCCCGCGGGCAGTCTGTGAAGCGCTTTATGACGCCCAAAGATCTGCCTGAAGGCCGAGTATGGGAACTCAAAATGAAGGAGTCTCGGCGCGGCTCGCTGACAGCTCGATCGTTCACGGTAGACAACATCGAGCCTTGAGCACTTAGGTTTAGGCAGCAGTCTTCATGCTGAAGACCTGTCATCTATGCAAACCTGCGCACATTTTGCGGGATTTGCGTATTTTTGCTGAGCTTATGTTTACTTTTCCCGGTGATGGCTAATGACCTTATCTCATTGTCACACAGGGAATTTCGCATTGCCTGGCCAGGCGTTCAGTTAAAAAAATGTGTTGGAAGAATTCGTTCGACAGCGTAGAATAAAGACCTAGAAAATACGCATAAGCACCTAACTCTCTCGACTAAGACGCGACTCGGCGCGGCGTCGATATTTCCCAACACATAAAAATGACATCCACCGCCTCGCCCGAAAAAAATAAAAGTATTCTGAAAAACGCTCCGCGGAAACGCTCGGCTGCTGCGGTTGGGACATCTTCTTTAAGGAGTGTCCCGCAGGCCGAGACACTCGCGATGCGTACCGCGGCGGCTCCTGATCGGCCGCATCTGCTCCCCGGCTGGCAGGATCCCGTGGATCCTGCCGCATTGATGGCGCTTCGCCGTGAGATTCACCGCACCGCTGAGATCGGCTGGGCGGAATTCATCTCAACGGCGCGTCTGGCGCAGGCTTTTGAGACTGAAGGCTTCAAGATTACCTATGGTCCGGACTTCATTTCCCCGCAGTTCGTGCGCGGGCGCGATGCCGCTGAAGTTGAAAAAGGCCGGCTTTTTGCCATGCAGAACGGTGTTCCTGCCGGACTGATGCGCCGCATGGGCGATTATCCCGGTCTCATTGCTGAATGGGACACTGGTCGTCCGGGCCGTACGCTGGCCATTCGCGTCGAGCTCGACGGTATAGCGGTTGAGGAGCCCGAATCGCTCGCGCATTTGCCTTACCGGGACGGCTTTTCGTCCATTCGCCGCGGTGTGATGCATGCCTGCGGCCATGACGGACACCAGGCGGCTGCCATCGGACTCGCTAAATTCATTCATGCCAATGCCGAACGGCTCTGCGGCCGCATCCGCTTTATCTGTCAGCCGGCAGAAGAAGGTTCTCGCGGTGCCTATCCGATTCTTCAGGCCGGCGTGCTTGACGACGTTGACATGATTATCTGCGGGCACATCGCGCCCGAGCTCGAACTCGGCACCGTTGTTGCTGCTCCGCGCCGGCTTCTCTCCACTACCAAGATTGACTTTGAATTCACTGGCCGTGCGTCGCATGCCGGTTCGCACCCGCAGACCGGCCGCAATGCGCTGCTGGCAGGAGCGGCTGCCTCGCTCGCCATCATGGCGCTGCCGCGGCATGCAGACGGTATGACGCGCGTTAATGTGGGTCAGCTTCATGCCGGCGAAGGCCGCAACATTGTGCCTTCTCACGCCTGGATGGAAGTAGAGGTACGCGGCGAAACCGGAGAGATCAATCGTGACCTGACCGCCGAGGCGCTGACGCGCGCACAGGGTGCTGCCATGAGCTTTGGGGTGGAATGCCGAAAGCGCATTGTGGGTGAAGCTATCGACTACCAGCCCGAGGCGTCAACCACTCAGCTGCTTACCGTCTGCGCTCGTCGGGCCCGCGGATGCAGCAAAGTGCTGCCGACATGGAACTGCGACTATTCTGACGACGGTACACTCCTCATTCGCCGTGTGCAGGAGCAGGGCGGCAAAGGCGGGTACTTCCTCGTCGGCGGCGCACTCTCTTCAAGTGCTCTGAAACCCGCTGTCGATTTTGATGAAGCCGCGGTGATTACGCTTTACGACACGTGGGCCAATCTGATTACCGCAGTGCTCGGCAATTGGCGCTGAGGCTGAAGCCGATGAAATCAATCGGCCGCCTCTCGTGCTCAAAGAGGCAGCCGATTTTGCCGAGATGCCCGCTAATCCATTTGAAAAGCGGGTGCGTTTACAGCGATCAGAATCCGGGAATGACAATGCCCTTGTACTTTTCCTTGATCCAAGCGGCAATCTGCGGCTGCTGATAGGCTTCAACGAGCTGCTTCACCCAGGGTTTCCCAAGATCCTTCGTGTTTACGACGATGTTGCAGACGTACGGTCCGTCGGCATCTTCGACCAGAATGCCGTCACGCGTGGGATTGAGGTTGGCAACATAGGCGTAGTTGCCGTTAACGGCCGAAATCGTCAGGTCATTGAGCGAATGCGGCAGCTGAGCGGCTTCGAGTTCAACGAACTTGAGATCTTTGGGATTCTCAACAATATCGAGCACTGAAGGCGTGTAGCCCACACCCTTGCGCAGCTTAATAACGCCGCCCTTTTCAAGCAGGAAAAGTGCGCGGCCGCCCATGGCCGGATCGTTCGGGATGCCGACCGTGGCGCCCTTAGGCGCTTGGGCAAAACTCTTCACTTTCTTCGAATAGAAGGCCATCGGCAGCGTGAAGCCCTTGCCGGCGACGCTCAGGTGGTAGCCGCGGTCTTTGATGGTCTGCTCCATGAACGGAATGGTCTGAAAGATATTGGCGTCAAGGTCACCCGAATCGAGGGCTGCATTTGGCTGAATGTAGTCTTGGAATTCAAAGATCTGAATGTCGAGGCCTTTGGCTTTAGCCAGCGGCACGACTTGTTCGAGAATTTCGGCTGCCGGGCCGGCAGTGACGCCGACGCGGAGTTTCTTGAGATTCCCGGCATCAGCGGCAAAAGCGGTGCTGCCCGCAAAAATGGAGGCAAAAGGCAGCAGTGCGGCTGCCAGTGCGATGTCGCGGCGTTTCATAGTGTTGGTTCCTCTCTCTTTTTTGATATGGGTCGAACGTTCGAATATCGAGCGGTCGCCGTGCTAATGAAATGCAGTCTATGCACGGCGGGATCGGTCTGAAGAAAGATCTGACGGTTCATTGCGGTATTGCCTGACGGCTTGAGACTTCTGCCGCAGGGTTATTGAGGGTTTGAAGGACCGCGGCAGATCGCTTGGGAGAGGGTATCGGCAGGTGTTCGGTGATGCCTTTATGAGAAAAAGTCGTCTCATCTGCTGTTTTCATATACGGGAGAACCCGAAATCGGCGCATTTCATAGCCTTGACGGTCATTCCTGTAAGGTTCGGGAAATTTTTCCCGCGCAGAATGCCTTCATCCAATTGCCGTAGACCGACGGGAGCTTTCGTTTTTGAAGCACCGTCTCAGGCATGAATAGACCCAACAAAAGAGGATTCATAAAAAATGATGAAGACCACCATTGCCGCCGCGCTTGCTCTCGTCGTCGCCTCCGGCGCCGCCATGGCTGAATTCAAGGACGGTCAATGGCGACCTCGTGACCAAGGGACAGCAGGAGGCCGTTGCAACGGAAGCCATCTCGAATAATCCCAATCCTCATGCCGCCATTGCGAATCCTCAGATTGAGGATCAGGTGCGCCAGATGGTCATCGAGTACAAGGTGATGAGCCAGTACGCGAAGAAGGAAGGCCTCGACAAGCAGCAGGCCGTCAAGGATGACATCGAACGCATGACCGACATGGTTCTGATGAAGCATGCCGTTAATGAGTACGTCAAGAAGAATCCGGTTACCGAAAAGGAACTCAAGGACGAATATCAGAAGGAAAGCGATCGCTGGGGCAAGACCGAATACCGCGTCCGTCACATTCTCGTGAAGACGCAGGACGAAGCCAAGCAGATCATCGATCAGATCAATAAGGGTGCATCCTTTGCGAAGATCGCTGCTGAAAAGTCTCTGGACGAAGAAAGCAAGGACCGCGGCGGCATTCTTGATTGGACCTCTGCTTCGGTCTTTACCGGCCAGCTCTCGAGCGCCATCATGGGCCTCAAGAAGGGCGAAATGGATAAGGCTCCGGTGCAGTCCCCGGCTGGTTTCCATGTGGTGAAGGTTGAGGATGTTCGTCCGGCTGAACTCTATCCGAAGTATGAAGCCCGCAAGGAAGAGCTCCGTCATATCCTTCTGCAGCGCAAGGTTCAGGCCTTCATTCATGAACAGGTTCTGCGCGCTGAAGTGAAGGACGCCAAGTAATCCTGATTCAGGAGATCGCGGCCGGCCTTTGGCTGGATCGCGTTCTGCGGCGAAAACGCCGCTCGTGCCGTTCTCCCTGGGTGTTTTCGGGTGAGAGTGGTCAGCGGGCGGCGTTTTTCGTACATGCTGCGCAAAGACAAATGCCCGGACGCAGCGGCAAGGACCCCGAAAGCAAAAGAAGGTCGAGAGCACCTCAATCGGCCTCAAGAAGGAGACCATCCTGTGACAGCAGAAATTGGGCAGTATGCCCTTATATTGGCGCTCATGGTGAGCGCCGTCGGCGGTGTGCTGACCCTTGCCGGCGCCGAATTAGCGAGCAGAAGCTGGATGCGCGTCGGCATGGCTGCCGCTGCCGTTCTTGCCGTTCTGGCAACCATTGCGATCGGCGCTCTGGCCTGGGGCTTTGTCGAAAGCGATTTTTCTATTCTGAATGTCGCCCGCAACTCCAATATTGCGCTCCCGTGGTATTACAAGCTCGCGGCTGTGTGGGGTTCACACGAAGGCTCAATCCTCTTTTGGGTGACGACGCTCGCGTGGTGGATTTTTGCTGTTGCGCTTTCAGCCCGTCATCTGCCTGAACGCGTGCTTGCGCGCATTCTCGGCACGCTCTTCATCATCACTTTCGGGCTGTACCTCTTTATCCTCACCACTTCGAATCCGTTCCTGCGGCTCTTTCCGCCGGCCGAGGCCGGTGCGGACCTTAATCCGCTTCTGCAGGACCCGGGGATGATCTTCCATCCGCCGCTCCTTTACTTAGGTTATGTGGGCTTTGCCGTTCCTTTTGCTTTTGCCGTTGCGGCACTGCTGGGCGGCCGTCTGGACGTCGCTTGGGCGCGGTGGATGCGTCCGTGGACAACGGCTTCATGGGTGCTCCTGACGCTCGGCATCAGCCTCGGCTCTTACTGGAGCTACTACGAGCTTGGCTGGGGCGGCTGGTGGGCCTGGGATCCGGTGGAAAATGCTTCACTGATGCCGTGGCTGACAGGCACGGCATTGATGCACAGTCTCGCGGTGACCGAGAAGCGGGGAGCCTTCAAGATTTGGACGGTTTTCCTCGCCATTCTGACTTTTTCACTTTCTCTTTTGGGCACGTTCCTCGTGCGTTCGGGCGTTCTGACGAGTGTTCATGCTTTTGCGTCAGACCCGGCCCGAGGCATGTTTATTCTTATTTTCCTCGTGATTGTGATCGGCGTGTCCTTCCTGCTTTTTGCCTGGCGGGCCGGCTCGGTCGCATCGGCGGCGTCCTTCTCGGGACTGTCGCGCGAATCGCTCCTCATGGGAAACAATCTGCTCCTCGTCGCCGGTATGGCGATCGTGCTCTTAGGCACGCTTTATCCGCTTTTCCTGGATGCTGTCGGAGGCGGCCGCATCACCGTGGGCGGGCCGTACTTTGAGAGCGTCTTCGGCAGCGCGATGGTGCCGCTTGCATTCCTTGTGCCGGTGGGTGCTGTCTGTGCTTGGAAGTCGCAAAGCATTGACCGCATGGGTCGTCTGCTGGGACTGCCGCTTGCTCTAGCGCTTGTTTTGGGACTCCTCACGCCGGTTCTTCTGGGGGCCTGGTCGACCGTGATGGCGCTTGCTGCATTCCTCGCCTATTGGATTGTCTTCGGCGCCGCTGCCGACTGGGTGCGCTACGCCCGTACGGCCCGTGCGCAAAAACGCAGTGTGTTCGGACAGACGCTTCCCTGGTGGGGCATGCATATTGCCCATCTGGGGCTTGCGCTGCTCATTTTCGGCGCGGCTGCCAACGGGATTTATCAGGTGGAGCGAGGGGCGGCTATGCAGCCGGGTCAGACTGTGCAGGTGCGCGACGTTACGCTTCGCTATGACGGCTGGAGCGAATACCGCGGTCCCAATTACACGGCCGCTAAAGGCGTACTGACGATCGTCAATGATCAGGGCAAAGAATTCGAGCAGCTTTTCCCGGAAAAACGCAACTACGACGCCGTGCAGAACATGACGATGACGGAGGCGGCCATTCTTCATCGACTGACCGAAGACATCTACGTGTCGCTTGCTTCGCCTACCCCTGACGGGGAAGGCTGGGTGGTGCGCGCTTATGTGAAGCCTTTTGTGACACTCATCTGGATCGGTACGCTCTTCATGGCGCTGGGCGGACTCCTCGCAATGGCAACGCGTTCGACCAGAGCGCCTCAACTGCGTGAAATGGGAAAGCGCGCTGCAATTTCAGCAGCCGGCACCGCTGCGGCATGCTGCGTTTTGGCGATGCTTGCTGCCCCGGCATCAAGCTATGCGGCAGAGCCGCTCATGGGATCCGTCACGGCTACCGAAAAATCCAAAGCGGCAGCAGCTTTCCTGGACTCAGCGCCCTCACTGGGAACCGTTGAAAATTCGGCCGATGCCTTTGCTAACCTGAAAACGGCTGAAGCTAAGCCCTCTGAGTTTGATCCGGCAGCCAATCCTCGCGTGCACAACATTGCATCTCAGCTTCGGTGCCTGGTTTGTGCCAACGAAACTATTGCGGAATCGAATGCTCAGCTGGCAGTGGATCTGCGTCGAGAAGTGGCCGAGCAGGTTAAAGCCGGCCGTACAGATGACGAAGTGGTGGCTTTCATGGTCGAGCGCTACGGCGACTATGTTCTCTTTAAGCCGCCCTTTAAGGCCAAGACCTGGCTTTTGTGGCTCGGGCCGATTGCATTCGTGTTTCTGGCCTTCTGGGGCATGGTGCGCATAGTGCGCATCCGCCGAGAAGATGCGAAAGCCCGCAGGCTTGCTGCATCTGCAGAGTCGCTCGCCTGCGCCAAGGCTTTCCTCAGAGGTGAAGTCGAATATGTCGACGGCGGCTTCGCTACCCGGCAAAGTTCGCTCAAGCATGGCGTTCAAACTCGCGGAGCATCAGAATGAAATACGAAGTGATCTTCTGCATTTTTGCGCTCGTCCTGACGGCGGGCGTTGTGGGTGCCTTTGCTTGGGCGCTGCTCGGTCACTCCAAGGGCGGCCGTGCTGAAGAAGCGCGCACGGCTGATAATCTTGCGGGACTTCGCGAAGAGTATGCCCATCTTGTTGAACAGCAAGCGGCCGGCCGTCTGACGCAGTCTGCATTTGCAGAGCGAGAGGATGAGCTTGCGCTCCGCGTACTCGAGGAGACTGAGGAAACGAAGGATTCCGCCGATCCGTCGCAGGTGCGCAAGGACGCGGACAATGCCCGCACGTCGCTCATTACGACAGCGGCGGTTGCGGTGATGATTCCGGCGACAGCGGTGGGTGCTTATCTTTGGTACGGCGACTTTTCCGCACTGGATGAGCGTGCTGTCGAACAGGTTCGCTTGGCTGCGCAGGCGGCGAAGTCTGAGCGCGACATGCAGGGCACGATGGCTTCGCTTGAAAAAGCCGTTCAGAGCAACAAGGACAATCTTGAAGCGTGGGAGCTTCTGGCTGAGCAGTACAACGCGACTGGAAACTTAAGTCAGGCGGCGATCGCCTTTGAAAACGTGGTGCGGCTTGCGCCGAAAAACGCCAACGCCTGGGCTGAGCTCGCCGACTTGACCATTGCACTTAATCCGTCCGATCTTTTGAAGGCCGGTGAGATGGCAGAGAAGGCGCTCGCAGTCGATCCTTGGCACCAGAAAGGTTTGATGATCGGCGCGGCAGCGGCCTTTGAACGCGGCGACTATGCTCATGCGGCTGTGCTTTTCGACCGTTTGAGAAAACAGATCCCGGCAGGCAATGAAGTCCATGACGCGCTGACGCAGCAAATCGAGATGACGCTCGCGGCAGGCGGCCTCAAGGCAATTCCCAAGGATGACGTGGGTGAGAAGCCCGAAACGGACCTGGAGAAGATGATGAAATTAGGGGGCGGCATGCAGCAGGCGCCTGAGCGCGGTCAGGACGGCGTGGGATTGAATCCGCTTAAACGCTGAAATCCTCCATACGAATAAAACGATCAAGGCTAAAAAGGCCGGAGCATCGCAAAATGGTGCGTCGGCCTTCTTTATTTGAATTCGAGTCTGTATTGAAAGGCAAAATAATAGGTGCTCAAAGTCTTTTCAGACGGTGTTTTCGAACCTGCTGCAACTCCTGTTTTCTGGCCGACCAACGTTGAAAAAGAAGCGAATCGAACAACCAAATCACTTGAATTTCAACCAATTGGTCGACAAATGATCGACACATTGAGAGTGGTTGATAAGGTCGGGGTTGGGGAAGGTAATTTACCTAGATGAGCAGAGGCGAGCGCAAACAGGTCATGGATAGACTTTTCGCCGTACTGCGGTCGGAGTGTGCTTGCA
>OIWL01003506.1_pt1 | contig 10795 bp, 9 predicted proteins | sample 1587561 | NCBI WGS metagenome assembly OIWL01 (sample SAMEA3888903, study PRJEB22519) | human gut metagenome | biome: human gut; feature: human-associated habitat; material: faeces | place: Denmark | collected 2010
GGCCTCTTGTATAGGGGAAAATGTTATTTCACGTATTTGCCTTCGCAGATATTCTTGCAGCAGGCGCTGATGGGGAACCAGCAGCAGTCCCGGCAGATATCGGCCAGCATCTCGGGGGTGGCTTTGGCATCGATCTCCCGGATGAGGGCCTGGTAGTCGTATTCCTTTTCCTCCAGCCCGAAATACTCCACGGTCTTGCGGTCGTACCGCTTGACCTTTTCCTGTGTGTCGCACAGGTCGGTGCCCAGCTTGTTGGGGCAGCAGGAACAGAGGGTGTCGGTGGAGAAGGTGAGCTGGATCTTCGTCCCGGGCACCTCCCGCAGCTGGTGAACGACATCGTTCATGTGCTCCACAAAGGCTTCGCTGTAGCCATGGCCGGAGTAGCCCTGGGTGCAGAGCAGGTGATGCGGGCGCAGTACGATGCTCATGCTTTTTTTACCCCCGGGATCCGCTTCCGGATGTTCAGGCCCAGCACGCAGGCCAGCACAGCCTTGATGATGGCGGTGGGAATGAAGGGAAGAACGCAGGCGGAAACGGCCACAGACACGGTGCTGTGGGCGACGATCACGAACAGGATGACACCCACGATATAGTTGACCACAGTGCCCACGACAACCGCCACGGGGAAAGCACCCTTGAAGGCATCCCTGTGCTCCACGCCAAGGCCGATGATGTAGGCCATGATGGGGAAGGAGATCAGGAAGCCGCCGGTGGGGCCGACAAACTTGTCGATGCCGCCGGAGAAGTTGGCCAGCACCGGCACGCCCACAGCGCCCAGCAGCAGGTAAACGAGCGTGGCAATGGCGGACAGCTTGGAGCCCAGCACCACAGCCGCCAGCGTGATGGCGAAGGTCTGCATGGTCATGGGCACGCCCAGCGGCATGGGGATGGAGATCTGTGCCATCACGGCGATGACGGCGGCAAACAGGCCCGCGTAGCAGATATCGCGCACCGAGAACTTACTGGTCTGATTCATAGAAAAAATCCTCCTCTGGTTTGGTACAAACAACGTCCCGATTAAACCAGAAAGCGGCAGACAGGTCAACTTGCGATTTGCACAAAGGTTTACAATCTGTGAAAATTTGCTGAAAAGCGTTCAAACGAAATTTGGACGCTTGTGTATCCGGGTAAAATGCGATACACTACACCTATACATAGGAAAGGAATCGACAGGCCGCCCTTCGGCGGGCCTGAATCTGATAGGAGGAACATGATGATCTGGAATAAGAAGAAGGACGGCGCGGAGAACCCGGGTGCGGAAACGCCTGCGGCACAGACAGCCAAGGCCCCGGTGCTGTTTTTGCAGAAGAACTGGAAATGGCTCGTGCCGGTGGTTTGTGTGGTGATCGCGGGCGGTGTGTTTTTGCTCAAGCCCAAGAGCGCCAGCACCACAGCCGTGGACCCCAGCTATCTGGAAGCCAGCCCTGAAGTGCGGGATGTCTCCAATACCCTGAGCGGCACCGGTACCCTGAACCCTGCCAACACCTACACCGTGAAATCTCTGGTGGAAGGCAAGGTGCTCACCGGCGAGTTTGAGGAGGGCGACGTGCTGGATGAGGGGACCGTCCTCTACACGCTGGACAGCTCGGACGCTTCCACCAATTTTGAAAAGGCCGAGATCGCCATGCAGCAGGCACAGCGCAGCTATGACAAGGTGGTGGACCGCCAGTATGTGCGTGCCGAGGTGGATGGCACCGTGAGCACCCTGAAGGTCGCCAAGGGCGACGAGGTGACCAGCGGGCAGGAGGTCGCCATCATCCGCGACAGCTCCAAAATGCTGCTGACGCTGGAATTCCCCGCTGCCGATGCCGCCAATTTCAGCGTGGGCCAGACCGCCCAGGTGACGCTGGACGGCACCTTTGAGCAGCTGGACGGCACCGTGACCAGCGTGACCGGAACGGATGCCCTGAGCACCGGCAACCTGCTCACCCGCACCGTGACCATTGCCGTGCAGAACGCAGGCGGCCTGACCACCGCGCAGGCGGCCACCGCCTCCATCAACGGGGTCAGCTCCATCGGTTCTGCCACCTTTGGCTATCAGGCGGAGCGTACCCTGACCGCACAGGCTGCAGGTACTGTGACCTCCATCCATGTGCAGGAGGGCCAGACCGTTGCCGAGAACGATATCCTGATCGAGCTGAGCGGCGATGACCTGACCGAGAGCATCCAGTCTGCCTCTGAGACCCTGCGCAGCGCTGAGATCTCCCTGCAGAACCTGCAGGATACCATGGCCAACTATACCGTCACCTCTCCCATCAGCGGCACCATCATTGAAAAGGATGCCAAGGTGGGCGATGCGGTCAAATCCGGCGATACCCTCTGCGTCATCTACGACCTGAGCTATTTGGAAATGGTCATCAACGTGGACGAACTGCAGATCAGCTCCCTGTCTGTGGGCCAGAAAGTGCAGATCACAGCCGATGCCGTGCAGGATAAGAACTATGTGGGCACTGTGACCCGCGTCTCCATGAAGGGCGCTTCCAACGGCGGTACCACCACCTACCCGGTGACCATCCGCATTGACGAGACCGACGGCCTGCGCCCCGGCATGAACGCCAACGCTGAGATCGTGGTGGCTGAGGCTGCCAATGCCCTGACCGTGCCCAATGCGGCCATCGTCCGGGGCGGCTATGTGCTGGTGACCCAGGATTCCCCCAGCGCTTCCAAGGCGGATGCCACCATGGAGGCACCTGAGGGCTTTGTCTATGTGGCCGTCAAGACCGGTGTCAGCGATGATGATTACACCCAGATCGTCAGCGGCATCCAGGAGGGGGACACCATTGGTTACGACCCCAACTCGGTCAGCAGCGACAGCTACTACGATGACGGTGGCAGCAGCATGATGATCTTCTGATGGGAGGATGGAATGAGTGCTCTGATCGAATTTGATGCGGTCTGCAAGTATTACCAGATGGGCGACACCACGGTAAAAGCTGCCGACCACATCACCATGAAAATAGAAAAAGGCGAGTTTGTTGCCATTGTGGGCCAGTCCGGCTCCGGCAAGTCCACCTGCATGAACATCATCGGCTGCCTGGATGTGCCCACGGCGGGCACCTACCGGCTGAACGGCCGGGATGTGGGCAAGATGAGCCGGAACGAGCTGGCCTCCATCCGCAACGAGATGCTGGGGTTCATCTTCCAGCAGTATAATCTTTTGCCCAAATTAAACTTACTGGAAAACGTGGAGGTGCCGCTGGTTTATGCAGGCATCCCCCGCGCCGAGCGCCACCGCCGGGCCCGCGAGGTGCTGGAGCAGGTGGGGCTGGGCGATAAGCTGAAAAACAAGCCCAACCAGCTTTCGGGCGGCCAGCAGCAGCGCGTATCCATCGCGCGGGCGCTGGTGCGCAACCCGGCGATCATTCTGGCGGATGAGCCCACCGGCGCGCTGGACAGCCACACCGGCCGCGAGGTGCTGGGAATGCTGCAGGACCTGCATGGGCAGGGCCATACGGTGGTGCTCATCACCCATGACAACTCCATTGCCGTGCAGGCTGACCGCATCATCCGGCTGGAGGATGGTCAGGTGGTCTACGATGGCGACTCCCGTGCGCCGGAAGCCATCGTCCAGCCGACGCTGAACTTTGAACCGGCAGAACAGGAGGGGAACAAATGATCATTGAGACCTTCCGTCAGGCCCTCCAGAACGTGTGGAGCAACAAGCTCCGCACCTTTTTGACCATGCTGGGCATCATCATCGGTGTCACGGCGGTCATCGTCATCGTGGGTCTGGGCAATGGCATGACCCAGAGCATCAAGGACAGCTTTTCTGAGATGGGGACCAATGTCCTCAGCGTCCAGATCACGGGCCGCGGCTCCCGCACCGTGACCGTGCAGCAGATGTACGATATCGTGGACAGCCACCCGGAGGTGTTCACTGGCATGTCGCCCACCACCACGCTGGACAGCACCGTGAAGGTGGATACCACCACCTATGGCTATACGAGCGTCAAGGGCGTGAGTGAGACCTACCTGGATATGATGGGGCGCACGCTGGCTCAGGGCCGGGGCCTGACCTATGTGGACATCACGGACAATAAAAAGGTCTGTGTGGTGGGCGATTACATTGCCCGTGCGGCCTACGGCGGCAACGCCATCGGCCAGACCATCAAGATCGGCAGCGAGAGATTTACCATCGTGGGCGTGCTGGAAGCCAATGTCAGCAGTACGACCGATCAGGAGGGCACCGACGATGACATGATCTTTGTGCCCTATACCACCGCCCAGCGCATCAGCAAGACCAGCGCCAGCTCCTACGGCGTGGTTCTGGTGAGCGATGAACTTGCCGATGAGGGCAAGAATCTTCTGGTAGTAGGGATCGAGTCCATCCTCCATGCGGAGGACGGCTATTTCATCACCAGCCTGAGCGAGATGCTGGAGACCATGACCAGCATGATCAACATGGTGGTGGCGATCCTGACCGCTATTGCAGCCATCTCCCTGCTGGTGGGCGGCATCGGCATTATGAACATTATGATGGTGTCCGTCACCGAGCGCACCCGGGAGATCGGCATTCGCAAGGCGCTGGGTGCCAAGGAACGCAGCATTCTTGCCCTGTTCGTCACTGAGGCGGCCACCACCTCCGCACTGGGCGGGCTGCTTGGCATTGCACTGGGCTATCTGTTCAGCGCTCTGGCCAACCGGGTGCTTCCGCTGCTGGTGTCGGATATGGAACTGACGGTGGCCCCCTCCATGACCTCAGTGCTGGTGGCCTTTGGCATCTCGGTGGGCATCGGTGTACTGTTCGGCTACCTGCCTGCCAAGCGCGCCGCAAGGCTGAACCCCATTGAAGCATTGAGATATGATTAAACCTCTCAGTCTCGCTTCGCTCGCCAGCATACGAGTTGCGGCTCCCAGCGTCCACTTCGTGCAAAGTATTGCACTCGTGTCCTGCTGGCCGCTGCCCCAACAACTCCTCCCTTCATCCGCCACTGGCGGCGGTCGTCGTTGCTGCCTGATAGGGGAGCCAAGGATCAATGAAACCCTTTGTTAAGGAGTTCGATATGAAAAAACGTTTTCTAGCATTTCTTCTGGCCGTTTGCATTGCCTGCTCGATGCTGGTGGTGCCGGCAAATGCCGCTGCCAGCAATGCGGCGGTGCAGACTGCCGTGACGCTGGGCGGCTTGACCAGCGAACAGGCCTCCGCCCTGAGCACCGCCCTGACCCGGGGCCAGCTGGCAAAGCTGCTGGTGGCATTCTCGGCCTACCGGGAGAGCGCCGCCACGCAGGGGAACACCGGCACCCTGTTCACCGATGTGGACAGCGGGAACGAATATGCCCCCTATATCCGCATTGCCGTCCAGCAGGGATGGCTCAGCGGCTACACTGACGGCTCTTTCCGGCCCGACAACGGCGTGACGCTGGAAGAGGCCTGCACCGCCGCCCTCAAGCTGCTGGGCTATGATGTTACCACCCTGAGCGGCAGCTTCCCGGCAGCACAGCTCAACAAGGCCAGCGCTCTGGGCCTGCGGGCCGGTTTGAGCGCCGTGCAGGGGCAGGGCCTGACCCTGGAGGATGCCGCTGTGCTCTTCTATAATGCCCTGACGGCCAGCACCGCTGAGAACCAGACCTATGCCGCCACGCTGGGCTTTACCGTGACGGATGGCCGGATCGACCTGTCCTCAGTGCTGCTCAGCAGTGTGGAGGGCCCCTTTGTGGCCGATGGCACCACCCAGCTGCCCTTTGCCCCGGCGGCGGTCTACCGCAATGATACCGTGGCCACAGATGCCGCTCTGAACGCCTACGATGTCTACTATTACAGCGCCAGCGCCAGAACGGTCTGGATCTACTCCCGCAAGGCGGCGGGCCGCATCACGGCGGTCTCGCCCAGCGCCAGCGCCCCCACCAGTGTGACAGTGGCAGGTATCAGCTATACACTGGCTTCCTCGGCAGCGGCATCGGTCCTCTCATCCCTCAACGGCGGCGGAGTGGGGCAGGTGGTCACCCTGCTGTTGGGCATGAACAACGAGGCGGTGGCTGTTCTGACTGGCGAGGAAGCCGACAGCGTGTTCTATGGCGTGGTGCAGACTTCTTCCCGCAGCCTGACCGAGGAAAATGGCGCGGATGTGCTCCAAAGCGTGCAGGTGGCCTGTACCGATGGCGTGACCCGCACCGTGAATGTGGACAAGAGCCTGAACTTTCCCACCGGCTGGCTGGTGAAGATCACCGTCAACGCCGACGGTGAGAACGTAGAGACCCTGAGCGGCCAATCGGTCAGCGGCACCATCCGTGCGGACGGCACTGCGCTGGGCGATGCGGCCCTTGCTTCGGATGTGGAGATCCTGGATACGACAGCGGAGGGGTTGGCTGGGACAGTAAGTCCCAGCCGCCTATCGGGGGTGACACTTTCTGCCTCGGATGTTCGTTACTACACTGTGGATGAGAACGGTGCCATTGACCGGCTCATTCTGAACGATGCCACCGGCGACCTGTGGACCTACGGTGTGCTGGATGATGTGACCAACCTCATCAGCACCGCAGCCAGCTCCACCACGAACACCGGCTCCGGCTCGTCCACCTCCAACACCACCGGTTCCAACGCCTCTGACCTTGTGGCCGGTGCGGTGGAAAGCGTGATGCCCTCCACCAGCACCCTGCTGTATGGGCTGGTCGATGGCAGCATCGGCAGCACCCTGTGGGAGAGCGTGACCAGCAGCACAGCCAGCCTGGCAAGCTATCTGCTCAAGATCGGTGCCAACAGCACCACGGGCGTGGTCAGCTCGGTGCTGGATTACCTGAGCAGCGGCGCGAACTATGTCTGCTACGTCAACGGTGAGCAGACCACCTATAAGACCAGCGTGAAGTATCCCGTGCTGGCGGGCGGTATCTCGGTGCGCAAGACTGCTTCCGGCAGTGTGGGCACTATGGCCCAGCTGCTCCCGGTCACGGTGGATCAGCTGGGGGCCGCCTCCGTGCGGAGCGGCTCCACCCGCTATGAGACTGCCGATGACATGCAGGTGTATCTGTGGTACAAGGGCAAGTATTACGCCACCACCCTTTCCCAGATCAACGCCGAGGATTACAGCCTCATCGGCTGGTACGATGCCTACGGCAGCGCGGCGGGCGGAAAGATCCGCGTTCTTGTGGCCGTGAAAAAAGACTGACCGTGTCTCCGACAGGCTGTGAAATGGGACGAAATCCGGTCATAAAAAGGCAGTTGGGCGACATTTTTCACGATTTATCCATTGAAATTCTCCCCCGGAGATGATATGATAGACCTGTTCCTGCGCGGCAAAAGTCCGGGAACGAAATCTGAAGTGGGAGAATTTTGTGCCAGATGCAGAAAAAGAAGCTTTATCAGCTGGCTGCGGCCACCGTTCTTGTGGTGGCCGTGGCAGCTGCTTTGATCCTGACAGGGATGCGGAAAAGCACCCCTGTGTCCGAGGCGCAGGCCAGCTCTGTGCCGTCCTCCGCTCTGTCCGGCGGGGAAGCTGAGGGACCCTCCAGCGCCGCCGCTTCCAGCGAGAGTGCCGTCAGCAGTGAGGTGACGGAAGAATCCCCGGTTTCGTCCTTTTTGGAACAGCTGGAAGAGGAACTTGGCATTTCCTCTTCGGAGACAGCTTCGTCCAGTGAGGTCTCCTCTGCCGCCAGCGCAGGCAAGGCGGACAGCGTGAGCTCCGCAGTGTCCAGCTCCAGCGCCGCACACTCGGTGCCCGCGTCCTCTGCGGCTTCCGGCAGCCATGCGGCCAGCAGTCAGGCCCCCGGCAGCAGCCATGCCTCCAGCAGCTCCGCTGCTTCAGAGAATGAGGTGGATGCCAAGATCGACAGTTACATCCGCCAGCTGCAGAACTTGAAGAAGCAGACAGAATCCAAGCTCTACGGCGTGATCTACGAAGCCTACGATGAGTATATCTCCCACCCGGTGGAGGAGCGCAATCTGGGGATGAAGGTCTCCATCGTGGTGTCTAAGACCGCCAAGCTGACCAGTGTTCAGGGCGAGTGTGACAAGGAGTTCAACGCCATCCTGAAAGAGCTGCGCCAGTACCTGCGGGACAATGGCCGCGACCAGAGCGTTGCGGATCAGGCAGAGCAGGAGTACAAAAAGATGAAGTCCGACCTGACCAGCGAGCTGACCGGCATTGTCTATAACAGTGCGGTGGGCAGCGGCGATGGCGGCAAATGGATCCAGGAACACATTGAGCATAAGCGCTGAAATAGATAAGAGCCGTGCAGTTCAAACGCTGCACGGCTCTGCTTTTTTGTCACTGCACACGCTTTAACGCTGTGTTGATGAGATCAGCAAATTGCTCCAGACGTTCCCGGAGCTGGACAATGGAATCGATGTCGCTGTCGGAAATGACGCTGACGGGAGCCGAAAGGCTGTTGACACCGGCTTCCAGCGTGCCGCTCAGGGCTGCGTTGACACCGTGGGCGGGGATCTCCACATGGACATCCACGGGGATGGTGTCATCGAAGAGCAGGGACTTCAGCGGCAAGCCCACCACAAGGACAGCCGCGTCCTCCCCCTCAGACGGGAACTGATAGTAGGTGTAGTCTTTCTTGGCATAATCGGGGTGGACGATGCACTGGCGGCTGAGGGTCATGGTATAGCCGGACATCTCCTGCATGGCCACCTGCGTGTTGGGCACGCCGAGGATCTTTGCCAGCTGGGCCTGCGTGATGTAGTTGGGCAGAGACCACTCCGGCAGGAACGCACCCACCAGCGGCGCGCTGTCCGCAATGGAATCCCGCAGGGTGCGGTAGAGCCGCCCGGCATCAAAGTAGGTGTCGTTGGCATCAATATAGAGGTCGGTGAAAAAGTCGGTGCCGCCGGTCTCGGCGCGGGTAAGCCCGCCGGAGGGGTACAGGTACAATTGCAGCTGACCCGGCGAATACAGCCCGGCCACATCGCCGGAAGTTGCACCCACCTGTTTCAGAATATTGTACAGGGCCGGGGTACTGGAACTGTCCTGTGCAGTGATATTATAGCTGAACTCAAAGGCCGCCCCCTTTTGTAAGGCACGGACTTTGCTGTTGACCAGACTGAAAAGGACCAGCGCAGCCACCAGACACACCGCCAGAATGCAGGCCACCACCGTGACCACGGCGCGGGAACGCTTTTTGGAAGATTTCATGGCAGAACCTCCTGTTCTCTTTATAAGGAATACGATCCAGAGCTTAAAAATCGTTCAAGCTGGCTTTGATTTTTTTATAATTTATTTGCAGGCCGCCACAAAGGCATCAAAGATCCCCTGCATGGCGGGGTCGGTAGCGCTGAGCCACTCAGGGTGCCACTGCACGCCCAGGCAGAACTTTGCGTCCGGCTTCTCAATGCCCTCCACGATGCCGTCCTCGCTCAGGGCCGACAGCACAAGGCCGGGGGCGACCTTGTCCACCGCCTGATGGTGCTGGCTGTTGACCAGTACGGTATCCTGCCCCAGAATGCGGGAGAGCAGGGTGTCCCGCCGCACGGTGACGGTGTGGATCTTGCCCCAATGGTCGTTGTGGGGGACATGCTCAAAGGGTTTGATGTCCTGATACAGATCGCCGCCCAGCGCAACATTCATCAGCTGGATGCCCCGGCAGATGGCCAGCACCGGCTTGTCGGCGGCAAGGAAGGCGCGCAGCAGCAGCGGCTCGGCGGTATCCCGCAGAACGTTGGGCTCGCCGCAGGCAGGGATGCGCTCCTGCCCGTAGAATTTCGGGTCGATGTCGCCGCCGCCCGGCAGCAGCAGGCCGTCACAGGCCAGCGCATCCTGCACGGCCTTTTCGGGGTCGTCCAGCTCGATCCAGCGCATCTCTGCCCCGGCCCGGGCAAGGCTTTCGGGATATTTTGCGTGGGCCTCCGCCAGCAGCTGGTTCGGCACCATGCGCGGCATTGCAATCGTAATAGCAGCAGACATTGTAGAAACTCCTTTTTACGTCAACAGAAAAACCCCGGAACATTCGTTCCGGGGTTTCTGGCGGAAAGATGGGGATTCGAACCCCAGAACGCTTTTGACACGTTACACGATTTCCAGTCGTGCGCCTTAGACCAACTCAGCCATCTTTCCACATCTTCAGTTTTCAGCGTTTCGGGCCGTGGCCCTCAGCGCTCCACTATAATACCTGAAAGGATGACTTTTGTCAAGGATTTTTTTGAAAAAATTTGAAAAATCTAAAAATCAACGTTTCTGCGCCATACGTTTTTTCGTTTAAAAAAGCAGAACCTGATAATCCCCTTGACGAACCCATAAAAACGGACTATGATGTGGGCAGAGAACGGTCGGAATTTGCAGGTTCCGCTCGAAAAAGAGAGCCTGAACAGGAGGATGCGATATGAATTACGCTGATGTTTTGAACAATGCCCGCCAGTGCATCGGGCAGTACTGCAATGCCTGCCCCGTGTGCAACGGTGTGGCCTGCAAAAACCAGATCCCCGGCCCCGGTGCCAAGGGCGTGGGCGATACGGCCATCCGCAATTATAATAAGTGGGCGGAGATCCGGGTGAACATGGACACCCTGTGCGAGAACGGCACCCCCGACACCGGTGTGGAGCTGTTTGGCAAAACCTTCAAGTATCCCTTCTTTGCAGGCCCTGTGGGTGCGGTGAACCTCCACTATTCCGACACCTACACCGATATGACCTACAATGACGTGCTGGTGCGCGCCTGTGCCGAAAACGGCATTGCCGCCTTTACGGGTGACGGCACCAACCCCGACGTGATGACTATGGCCACCAAGGCCATTGGCGCTGCAGGCGGCTGCGGCGTGCCCACCATCAAACCCTGGAACATCGACACTGTCAAGGCCAAGATGGAGCAGGCCAAGGCCAGCGGCTGCTTTGCCGTTGCCATGGATGTGGATGCTGCCGGTC
>OIWL01003512.1_pt1 | contig 10784 bp, 9 predicted proteins | sample 1587561 | NCBI WGS metagenome assembly OIWL01 (sample SAMEA3888903, study PRJEB22519) | human gut metagenome | biome: human gut; feature: human-associated habitat; material: faeces | place: Denmark | collected 2010
GATATACGCCGGGCGAGGTGTGCAATTCGTGCGGAACGATGAAATACAAACGCAGTGCCAATGCCTGCGACGGCTTCAAGGAATGCACCGACGGGGGAGCCGCCGGCGCCGAGGTATGCTACTCCGGAAGCCTTAAGAAATTCTCCGAATGCAAAGAAGTCTGCGATCCCAAGTTCCAATATGACAGCTCCAACTGCACCGGCAACAAAGTCTTAACCGGCAATTCCTGCGGCGGAAAATATGAAAAATGTATTGAGCCATTGCAATATCTTTATTCCGACAGAACATTAAGCGCCGAAATCATTCCCGGCAAAAGCGTTATCGGTATTGCCGTTGATCCGGAAAATCGGCTGGCCGTCGCCATTGACTATATTATGACAACCGGATGGGGCGGATACGGAATAGATATTCCGACGCTGGAAAATACGCCTTCGAGCGGTGCCGGCATTTACGTCAGGGGCGAACGAGACAGCTACCTTATTCGCGACGGCAAGGCAAATACGGCTAAAATTCTGGCTTACGGACGCAGCAACGGCATTCCTTACCCGGCGGCAGAAGCCGCATATAATTACCAACCCGGTTCCTGTTCCTCGAGCAGCTGGTGCGGCAGAGGAAATTGGTACTTACCGTCGAACTGGCAGGTATTTCCTTATTTTGACAACAGAGCAACCATTCATCTGATGCTCAAAGCAATCAACAAAATGCCTGATGACTGGTGGTACACAAGAAACGACTTTTATACGGTTACATCCAATGAAATTAATGCAAAGGAAAGCGGCTTTATTTACATTAATATCGGAGGAATGGCTCACGGAGGAAAAAATCTGACGGAACCCGATAATCTTCAAACTCTTGTTCTGCCGTATATTACATATTGACTTATCGCCCCCGGAGAATAATCCGGGGGCTTTTTTTATATTTCAATAATGAAACATTCGCAATTCTCAAATTTATGTTCTTCGCCGAACATGGCCTGATAAAGATTAAACATCAGCGCACCGTGAGTTGCAACGCCAATTTTATGCCAACCATGCGCCCTGCCCTCCGCGGCAATGCGCTCCAGAACTTTTTGACCGCGCGTCAGAGAATCTCTGACACTTTCTCCGCCGGGAACGCGGACGTCCATCCAATTCGGGTCAGACGTATCATGAATGATGCTGAAAACATCTTTGTATTTATCTTTTGCCTCATCTGAGAGCATGCCTTCCGCTTCGCCGAAATGAACTTCTTCCAGCCCGGGCATGGGAATAACGGGAACACCTGCCGCAGCGGCAACGATGCGGGCGGTTTCATCGGCCCGTTTCATCGGGCTGGCATAAATAACGTCAAGCCCTTCGCCTTTCAATTCGGCGGCCAGTCTTTCGGCCTGGCGACGGCCGGTTTCGTTCAATTCGATATCGACGCCCGCCCCCTGAACAATATTGCGGACATTGCCGTCTGTCTGGCCATGGCGGAAAATATATAATTTCATTTCAATCTCCTTACAATTCCGTTTCAGGGTAGCAAATAATTCTGAAAAACTTCTTAACCGTAATCTTTTGCTGGACAATTTAATTTTTCTTCGTAGAATGAGGCGAATTTTTTATTATTGTTAAACCAAATTTTTATGTAAAATGAACAGAATTGAAACAATTATTCAAAAGTTTGACATTAACCCCTGCACGCTTTCGCTGCCGGAAGCAAGGGAGTATCTTTATCACCTGCATGAGCAGAGCAAGCCTTTCAAAAACAAAGAACTTTCCGCTGAGGCGCTGAAAGAATTCAATGACATTCTGGAACGCTTGAAAATTATTGAAATATTTTACGAGGCGCTGCAAAAACAAGATGACAGCTCCTGGCTTGACTATGACAAATTGTCTTATCGTCTGGAACAAAAACCGGAAGGACTGGATGCCGACGAACTGACCGTTTTTCAATATTATATCCGGAAAAAACTTCAAGCAGGAGCCTTGGAAGCCGGGCTGGAAAAAACACTGCTGGAAGTCAGGAGCATTCTGAAAGCCAAAAGAGCCTGAGCCTTTTTATCACAACTCCCTTGCACAAGGGAGTTTTTTTATTTCAGGCGGCGGAAAATTATTAAGGGCGAACATCAGCTGTCGAAAATAAATTTTTGTTTTTAAATTAATTTTCTGTCGGTTTTAGCAATAAATAATTAAACAATTTCCGTTAAAATAATCAGGAATTTAAAATTGTATCTGACTGGAGATGAGTAAATGGCATTAAAGAAACAAGACAAGAATCCCGTCGAAATTGATGAGACTTTGCAAGAACAGCAATATATCGACGCATTAGTCAACAAAGTCAGCGAAGCCCAGAAAATTTACGCAACCTATTCGCAGGAACAGGTTGACCATATTTTCCGCCGCGTTGCCTTAAAGCAGTTCGCTGCGTATTCCGCTGGCGAAAATGGCGGTTGAAGAAACCGGCATGGGCGTGGTTGAAGACAAGGTTATCAAAAACCACTTTGCTTCCGAATATATTTACAACAAATTCAAAAACTGCAAAACCTGCGGCGTTTTGGAAGAAGATAAAGCCAACGGCATTTTGAAAGTAGCTGAACCGCTGGGCGTTATTGCCGGCGTTATTCCGACGACAAATCCGACGTCAACAGCCATTTTCAAATCTTTAATCGCTTTGAAAACCCGTAACGGCATTATCTTTTCACCGCACCCGCGGGCAAAAAAATGCACGGTTGAAACGGCCCGTCTGATTTTGGAAGAAGCCGTCAAAGCCGGTGCTCCGGAAAACATTATCGGCTGGATTGAAGAACCGACGATTTTGAAAACACAAGAGTTGATGAAACATCCGAAAATTGACTGCATTTTGGCCACCGGCGGTCCGGGCATGGTTAAATCGGCCTATTCTTCCGGCAAACCCGCTTTGGGTGTGGGCGCAGGCAATACGCCGGCTATCATTGACGAGACAGCAGATATTAAAATGGCCGTCAGCTCAATCTTGATGAGCAAAACTTTTGACAACGGTATGATTTGCGCTTCCGAGCAGTCTATTGTCTGCGTCAAAGACGTTTATGACGACGTTCGTAAAGAACTGGAATATCGCGGAGCTTATCTGTTGTCGGCCAAAGAGAAAGAAAAACTCTCCAAAGTCATCTTTATTGACGGTAAACTGAATGCCGGCATTGTCGGACAACCGGCATATAAAATTGCCGAAATGGCCGGCGTTAAAGTTCCGGTCGAAACCAAAGCCCTGGTCGGCGAAGCTTCGGAAATCGGCCATCATGAACCGTTCTCCGCGGAAAAGCTCTCTCCGGTTCTGGGTCTGTATAAAGCCAAAGATTTTGAAGAAGCAACCGATATTGCCCAAAAGCTGGTTTTGTTTGCCGGTGCCGGACATACTTCGGTTCTCTATACGCATCAGACCAACGATGAGCGCATTAAATATTTTGGTGAAAAACTGCATACCGGGCGTATTTTAATCAACTGCCCGTCTTCGCAGGGTGCCATCGGCGATTTGTACAATTTTAGACTTGAACCCTCTCTGACCTTAGGCTGCGGCTCCTGGGGCGGCAACTCGGTCAGCGAAAACGTAGGAGTTAAACATCTGATGAACGTTAAAACAGTAGCGATGCGTGAAGAAAATATGTTGTGGTTCAAAGTTCCGGAAAAAATTTATTTCAAACCGGGTTCTCTGGAGCTGGCATTGAAAGAACTGAAAGGCCGCAAAAAAGCTTTTCTGGTTACCGACAAACCGTTGTTCGATTTGGGTTATACCAAGAAAATCACCGATGTTTTGGAAGGTCTGGGCATTCAATATCAGATTTTCTCCGATGTTAAACCGGATCCGGATTTGAGCACGATTAACGTTGCCATCAATATGGTAAATACCTTCCAGCCGGATGTCATTATCGCTCTGGGCGGCGGTTCGCCGATGGATGCCGCCAAGATTCTGTGGTTGATGTATGAACATCCCGAGCTCAAATTTGAAGACTTGGCAATGCGTTTTATGGATATCCGCAAACGTATTTTTGAATTTCCGCCGCTGGGTGAAAAAGCAACCATGGTCTGCATTCCGACCACTTCGGGCACCGGTTCGGAAGTTACGCCGTTTTCAATTATTACAGATGACAGCACCGGCGTTAAATATGCAATTGCCGATTATGCGCTGACACCGAAAATGGCAATCGTTGATTCTAATCTGGTTCTGTCGATGCCGAAAGGCCTTTGCGCCGCTTCCGGTATTGACGTGATGACTCATGCGCTGGAATCAATGGTTTCGGTTATGGCAACCGATTATACACGCTCTCTCTCCAAGGAAGCCGGCAAACTGATTTATCAGTATCTGCCCGCCTCTTATGCCGAAGGCGCTGCTAATCCGATTGCCCGTGAAAAGGTTCACAATGCCGCAACAATTGCCGGTATGGCCTTTGCAAATGCTTTCCTTGGCGTCTGCCACTCTATGGCTCACAAACTCGGCGCGCATTTTCATGTTCCGCATGGTATTGCCAATGCTCTGCTGATTTGTCAGGTTATTAAATACAATGCGGCAGAGGCTCCGGTTAAACAGGGTATCTTCCCGCAGTATCAGTATCCGAATGCCCGCGCGGCTTATGCCGAATTTGCCGATGCTCTCGGTCTGGGCGGCAAAACCGATGAAGAAAAGGTTAATAACCTGATTAAGGCTTTGCAGGAACTGAAAAAGAAACTCAACATTCCTCTGTCGATCAAAGACTGGGGCGTCTCGAAAGAAGATTTTGAAAAAGCGATGGAAACATTGCCGACGCTGGCCTTTGACGACCAATGCACCAGCGCTAACCCGCGTTATCCGCTGATTAAGGAAATTGAGCAGATGTATCGCGATGCTTATGAAGGCAAAATCTAAGCCTTAGAAGCCATCAAAAAAAAGGAACTCGTTTGAGTTCCTTTTTTTTATTATGCCGCCTGTTGCTGCCGGTGCAGTTCCAGGTAAGTTAAAACATCGTCAGGACTATTCACCTGAACGACTTTTGTTGCCGGCAACAGACGAAGCGCCGCGGCGAGTTCATAATCATTTCCGCCCGGAAGGGTTTTGTCGCCGAAGAAAGCTATTTCCTCTTCAGGATATTCGCCCCGCAAATGAGACGCAACCTGCCCTTTGCCACAACCTTTTTTGGTAATGTCAATTGATATGCTCCCGCCCAAAACAAAATCATATTGCGGATAGCGCCGACTCAGTTCTTTTTGAATCCGCAGCCTTTCTCCCGCCGCTTTATCCCAGCTGCCGTAACGCTCACGTTCGGCATAAGGACAATCTCTTCCCAATATGCTAAAATTGACCATTCCGGTACGCTTTTCAATATAGTTGGGAAACAAAGAATAAGGATATGCGCTGGTTAAGCGATAGTTTTCCAAATCAGCGAGCAGTTCCGGTTCGGGAACAAAATCATGGTGATAAACAAAATCCCCTTTCCGCCACAGATCATTGCCCATGGCGCAGTATATTCCCGAAAAAGCATTGACGACATCCGACGGAAGCTGTTCCAAAACTTTGGCAATATCCGAGCCAGTTACGATAAAAGCCTTGTTCTTTTGCAGCCACGGCAAAAAACATTTGGCAAAGTCTTCTTCCATCGGTTTGCGCGCCGGGGTCAACGTGCCGTCCATATCAAACATATAAATCATCAATCTTTTCCTTTTTAAGCTTCAACTTTTAAGAAAGTTACTACAAACTTTCTACAAAATCAAGCGCATGTTTGATGCAAACATCATGATTATGATGCTGATGTTCTCCCTTGCTGTCCAATTATTATTTTTTTATTAAGAACATTTGTCCGCTATTTAAATAAACAGGAATAAATGATTTTTCATTTTCGGCAATAAACTCAAAAACAGCTTTTTGTCCGCCAATCAATGCGGGGGAATGTCCGCAATCTTCAGAGATTATAATTCCCCCCGGAACAATTAAATCTTTTACCTTATTTAATGCGGCATAAATCGCATCATACATATCAACATCGATATTACAAACAGCTATTCTTTTTATTTCTTTCGGAAATTCATCTGTAATAATATTGGCCTTTTTTAATATAGCTTCAGGATAATCTTTCAGATATTCTCTCACCTGCTCCATTGAAGTATCTGTATGACTATTTTGCCAAAGAGCATCGTTTGACTTTTTAGCTTCTTCATAAGAAAAACCTTCATAAGTGTCTAAAAAATACGAATTTCTTTGAATATTGGCCTCTTTCATATAATGCAATGTTGCACGGGCGGAATCTCCTTTATAGGTTCCAATTTCAACATAATCACCGGACAAATTTTTTGTAGCTTTTAGAGCTTGAAAGATATTTTGGAAGTCCAAGTGGCAAAAGTGCCAACGTGTATTATTCTCTGCTTCTTTTAATAATACCTGCATAGCTGTATTATCCAGATGATAATATTCGGCCATCGGGACAACCTGTACAACCGGCATATATTTTAAATTAAGTATTTTTAATTTATCAATCATATTTCTGGCCATTTCATCATTATTGAAGCCAAGAATAATAAATGAATGTTCGTTATTGATTGTCTCCAACCTATTTTCATCAACCAAATCACAATTAATATTTTTACAATCTACATCTGTCATCAGATATAATGATTTATCGGGATAACGAACTCGAAAATCGTTGACCGTCTTGGCAATATCTGCTTCAGAGAGACGTTGATAAGCAATCTTATTAAAATGAAAAAGTTCATTGCGCCTAAATATATTATAAATTTCCTTTACCAGTTCAAATTTTTCGGAATTTTCTAAATTTGAACTAATATAATTAATAATATCTTCTTCTTTTAACCTTTGAGAGGAATTAATAATCGTTTCCCGGTTAATCAGAATTTCTTTTTGTAATTCTGTAAAATATTTTTTTAAATAGCGTTGCGTTAAAAAGCGTTTAAATAGACATACTTTTCCTATATAATATTCAACATGATGGGCATTTTGTTTTTTGGTCAGAATAGTCATATTCAAAAACTTATAATGTTCTTTGCCGTATTTTATTACCTTTGATAAAATCATTATTATTCCTCTATATATAATATATTAAGACTCATGCTTTCTATTGAGTCTAAAATCTGTAGTCTATCCTAATTCATTTAGATATTATTTACAAAATCAAGCGCATGTTTGATGCAAACATCATGATTATGATGCTGGTGTTCTCCCCAGCGGCCGACACCGTACAAATGTTTAGGTTTGAAGTAATCCAAAATTTGCGTTATCGCCTTGGTTTTTCCGATCAGCGGCAGCGGATAAGCCGCAGGTGTGGTATAATTAAACAGATTACGGCCTTTGAAGGTCAGATTATCCGCATCAAAGCGGTCAGCATTCGTTTCGGTAAAAGTTCCGTAATTTTTACTGTCTTTAGCAAAATTGGAAATAAAAAATTCACGGTGATGCTGTTCTTTCAAATCAGGAATATAGCGCCAATGATAAGGTGCCGGATTTTCATCCGTCTCAAACAAAGAAATAACCAGTTTGTTGTATTTTATTTTGGCTATCTGTTCTCTGATTTCTGCCGGCTTGCCCATGGCTGCATACAAATCCGGCCAAGGCGTTGTGTTAATCACGTTTTTGGCCTTATATTCGTTATTGACCAGCCAGACTTTTTCATTCTCCAGATACTGAAGCTTGTTTACTTTTGTATTGAATTTGATGAACGAATTAATATCTTTGGCCACAGCTTCAATAACCCGCCCGTAACCGCCGGACAGAGGATAATAAGGGCGGATATGCGCCGGATATTTCTCGACGTCCTGCGTTTTGGCCAAGGAATCACGCACGATTTCTTCTACCTCAATCCGCGGAATTTTATGCAGCCAGTCCACATCCATTTCATGAGACGGTACGCCCCAAATTTTGCTGTTATAAGGAATCAGATATTCATCACAAACTTTGTTTCCCAATTTCCAACGTATCCATTCCTCATAATTCTTCGGCTCCGGTTTGCCCATTGCTTCACCGTTACGGACTATTGAGATTAAGAAATCAACCTGTTTGGCAAGCGGCAGCTGCCATATATTTGCCTCAAGGGGATAATCAATATCTATCCCGTCTAATCTGATTTTAGAAATCCGGGGATCAATCTGATACATTTTCTCTTTCGGGAAAGCTCCGAAAATAAAGTCTTCAACATCTTTATACTTGGTTTGAAAAAAATGGCCGCCGATATCACAGACATGGCCTTCAACATAGAATGTCCGGCACAGCCCCCCGGCCTCTTTTTCGGCCTCAATTCCTAAGATATTGTTATAGCCTTTCCGGCGCAGCGTTTTTAATAATGCCAATCCTGTTATGCCGGCGCCAAGCACGATGTAATCATAGGTCATCTATTTTCCTTTCACGGTCATAATCGTCAGTAAATTAAAGAGTTTGTACCTTTTTTTATTGCCTAATTTGTAAAGGGTTATCACCGGAACACCCAAAATGCGGATAATATCTTTCCGCTCTTGATTTTCCCGTTTGGATAACTCTCTGTCTGTGGCTTCCAAGCTGTTATAATATTCAAATTTTTTCTGCAGGCCGGCATAGAACGGCGTCATTTCTGCAAAGAACCAAAAACTGTCAAAATGTTTTAATTCTCGGAATGTTTCGCTATTATATGCTTTTTTCCAAGCTTTTCCGGGAGACAGATGCTGCAAAATGATATGTTTCCATTCCTCCTGAAGGTAATTGTCATCAATTGCGGGAGCAACTGTCTTTTGAATAAGATTATCCCGGTCTGTCAGGTTATATCTGGCAGGAAGGAGCCGGTATTGATTTTCACTAAAGTATATGCTTAAAATATCTTCACAGATAATGTGGATATGCTGTTTGTATTGATCGGCCAATTGCAATAATTTCTGACAAATGTTGTCTTTACGCCATTTTTCGCAGTCCAGAAGAAGAACCCCCGCATTGGCATAAATATGCCGGGGAGAAACATTTAAATTGCCGACACAGTTATTAAAGAAAAAGTCACCATAACCGATGTCCGCCGCAGCGGCAAAGGCGTATCCGTTCAAGGGCTCATTCCAGAGCTTGCTAATATCATCCAGCGCAAGAATATCCGTATCCAGATAGACCGCTTTTTTTACGTCAGGTTTTAATTCAGGAATAATTAATCTGGCATAGCAATCCCAAAATTTTTCACACCACGGCGTCAAGTGATGAAATTGAGTTAAATCCACCGGAATAAATTCAAGCGAGAAATTATTAAATTTTGATTTTAAACTTTCCAATAGTTTTTTATTAAAAGCACAAATTCCACAATCAAGAATATAGAAATTTACAAATTTTTCCGTATTATAACAAACACTGCAAATCGAGACGGCAAGGATATCTGCCAAATCATCCTGCCCTTCATAAAAAACGGAAACGACTTGCTGATTGTCCATCATAATTATCCTTTGATTTTTAGGACAGGAATACAATTAAATAATTTATATTTGACTGACTTTGCTTTTTTTATAATTTTCATCAACGGAATAAAATTAAATAAATATAACTTTTTTATTTGTTTATCTGAAAGAATTGTATTGCTGTTTCCGGTCGCAATTGAATTTACAAAGTCTATAAACTTATTGTAATTAAAGTTTTTTAAATTTTTTCTCACCATAAAATGAATTAATTTTTGTAAAAACATTGAAGGATAAACATTTATATTTTTTCCAAAATGATAAATATTTTCACATTCTTCAACAGTAATATCCGGATAGAACTGCGAATACAATGATTGAAATCTTTTAGCCAAAACATAATAAACTTGATATACTTTTTTCTTATCTTCTGTTTGGCTGGAAATTCCTCCCATAACATATTTGGAAATAATTCTTGGAATTTCAATTCCCTTATAATCATTCAGAATTAACTGATGGACAAGATATACATCTCCGCCAAAGCCCAAATCTGTATTGTATCCTCCCAGTTCATCCATTACACTTTTTTTGACAATCATTGTTTGGTGGCTAAAAGGCATATCTTTCCAAAAGTTTTCTACTTTAGGATTCCATATCATAAAAAGAGAACCGTCTCTAAATACTTTTTCTTCTGAACCATAACAATAGTCTGCCTGTTCTTCTTCCATCATTTTAATTGATGTCTCAATGACATCATCGGCATAATAACAATCGTCACTATTCATATATGCAATATATTTTCCTGTAGCCTTTTTCAGTCCTTTGTTATATGCATCATCAATGCCTTTATCTCTTTCAGAATAGTATGTAATCCAACCTTTTTTTTGGTATTCCTTTATTAATTCTAATGTGTCATCCGTAGAGGCTCCATCAATGATTATATGTTCAATATTTGGATATGTCTGATTATGAACACTTTCAATACATTTACGAAAGAATTCCTGACGATTGTCTTTAAACAAATTCAATGTCGTTGTAACGATTGAAACTTTAGGCGTATTATTTTTCATGTTTTTTTACTTTCATTTTTAGGAAAGGAATACATCCAAATAAGAAATATCGCTTACAGTTATTTTTCTGTTTTATACTTAATAAAGGAATTATATTGAAAAGCTTATATTTGCTTATTAAGGAACTCTTATTTTCTTTTATGAAATTTATATTATTCAAAAGTAATTGGTTACCGGAAAGAAGCAAATTCTGTGACAATTTGTTTTTCAATCCTTCATAAAAAGGGGTCATTTGAGCAAAGAACCAAAAACTGTTACAGTGTCTCAATGCCTTATTATTATAATAATTGGATAGCATAATCCATGGCTTACATGGTGTTAAATGTTGAAATACAATATGTTTCCATTCTTCTTCAAGATATTCATCGGTTATTTGAGATGCACAAATGTCTTTGATTTC
>OIWL01003516.1_pt1 | contig 10772 bp, 7 predicted proteins | sample 1587561 | NCBI WGS metagenome assembly OIWL01 (sample SAMEA3888903, study PRJEB22519) | human gut metagenome | biome: human gut; feature: human-associated habitat; material: faeces | place: Denmark | collected 2010
TAAGGAAAAGCCGTCTGGTCTTTCTCTGTGATAGGATTATGAACCTATGGGAGAGAAAGCTCAGGCGGTTTTTTCATATAGAAAATTCGAGTGCAATTGAGAACAGCGTATTCAATATTTTTATGAAAGTTAAGAATATTTAGAAGGGAAATTATCAGAATCATATAAAAGAGATTGGGAAGGAGATAAAATAAAAACCGGTAATCGCAATACGAAAACCGGATGCTCTTTCTAAACATGTTAGATGAGTTACTTTTATTATATGTTAAAAAAAGGAAAATTCAACATAAAAAATTCGATTTAGCCTAATTTGTAAAATGATAATCTGAATAAGAAAGTATAATTGTACTATGTACAGTTATGTGATATGATAAAAAGAATAAACGGAAACGCTAAGGAAGAAGAGATATAAAAAAATATGTACTGTATAGCAAGGTGAGAGCGAGGTGTTACGATGACTATAGAAGAAATTCTTGCAGGAGAATCGAAAAATGTAGAGTACAAAGAGAACTTGCCTGAGAAAAGCATTAAATATATGAAATCGGTGGTTGCTTTTGCAAATGGAACTGGAGGAAAAATTATTTTTGGAATTGCTGATAAAACCAGAGAGGTGGTCGGCTTTGACAATGAGGATGTGTTCAAAAAAATGGATGCCATTGCCAATGCCGTATCAGATAGCTGTGAACCGGCAATTATCCCAGATATTACCTTACAGACAGTTGATGGTAAGACCGTTATTGTAGTAGAAATTTCTGAAGGCAGGCAGCGCCCATATTATATTAAAGCTCTTGGCAGAGATGGTGGTGTATATGTCCGAGTTGCTGGAACTACTCGCCTTGCTGATGAGTACATGATAAAGGAATTACTATTTGAGGGCAGCAACCGCTACTATGATCAGACTTTGTGCCCCAGGCTGAATATCACAGACGAAGATATCGAAGCTCTTTGCAAAGCAATGAAGGAGCAGGCAGTTAAGAATGCCCATAATGAGGAACAGAAAGTATCTATCAAGGATGTTGGCAGACAGCAGCTGCGTTCCTGGGGAGTTCTGATCGAGCGCGATGGAAAAGATTATCCGTCTAATGCTTTTGCTATTTTGACTGGAAACGGAGGACTTCATGTTGCAACGCAATGTGGTGTGTTCAAAGGGACAACAAAAGCAGTTTTTGTTGACCGTAGAGAATATAGCGGTCCGCTTTGGGAACAGATAGACGAAGCATTTCAGTTTGTCTTAAGAAATATTCATCTGGGTGCTACTATTGTGGGAATTTATCGCCAGGATGTTTATGAGATCCCACCGGATGCCATTCGTGAGTTGATTATCAATGCTATGGTACATCGTAGTTATCTGGATCATGGTACGATACAGGTAGCGGTATATGACAACCGATTGGAAATTACTTCTCCAGGAAAGCTGCCAATGGGACAAACGATGGAGCGTATGAAAGAAGGCTATTCCAGAATCAGAAATGAAGCTCTTGCCCATGCGTTTGCCTATATGAACCTGATTGAGCATTGGGGAAGCGGCATTCCGAGAATTATTGATAAAGTAAAAGCTGCCGGATTGCGGGAGCCGGAGTTTATTGGTGGCGAAGTTGATTTGCGTATTAATATTTATCGAGGTCAGGTTGCTACCAATAACGCCATGATTAACGCCAATGGCGTTAAATGTGGCGTTGATGATGGCACTAATAGCGCTGAAGTGCCGCTTAATAAGGAACAGACGCAGATAGAAAAATTGTTGCAGATTATAGAGAAGAATCCGTCTGCAACACAGGCATATTATGCGGAAAAAATGGGTATATCGAAAAGAACGGTTTCTCGAATGTTCGCTTCTTTACAGGAAAAAGGTAGATTGGTACAGGGCGGAACAAAACGAAAAGCAAATTGGAAAATTATAAGGTAGGAGGACAGCATGGATACAGATAAAATAATACAAGATTTAAATCGCAGATTTGCTGCACCTCTGGCTGAGTTTTATCAGCGTCGTATCATTTTCTGGTACGATGAAGATAAGGAATTTGAGGATAAACTGGATGAAGTGGTTTTGGAAAATGCAAAGGTGATTGCGCTGACTGGAAATAATTCGTTTTCTGTAAAAAAACTGCTTTCAGTAGATGATTTGACCACAAATTATCTGGTTTACAGTCCGTGTGTTTATAATCGCCCGGATGATAACTGGCTTCTGGACGTGGAGCTTTACAGCGAAGAGTTTCGGGCAGATCTGATTTCTATCTGGATGGATGAGATGGGACTTATATCAAATCCGGCAATGAGGAAACAGGTTAAAAATTATCGTGCTTACTTCAATGCGAAAGACCGTCGTTTGAAAGTTAGTACACAGAATAAAGTTCCGGAAACACCGGCACAGTTACACATGGCTGTTATGGCGGCAATCTGTGGATTGAAAGATGCACAGCCTAATATGATTCTCCGTAGTGTGTTCCAGGCGGGACTTGATTTGAATAATAATACGGTTTATCAGGATTTTGTAAAATATCATGCAGACGCAGCATTTTGGGCGATGATTCGTCAGGGATGCGGATTTGTGGAGGAAGAACCAGACCTTGGGCGGTTAGCAATTCATCTGCTTTTAACTGCAACGACCCGCACCATGCGGCAGGAATATCTTGCCGGACTGGACGGCTTTATTTCCATGCCACATCAGGCATATTGCTATGATTTTATTTCTGAATGGCTTCATAGTGACAACATTCCGCAATTATATGATGTGGCACGTTATGTTGAGGATGAAGCCCGTCTGTATCAGCGCTTTGAAAAGCTGACGGTAGAGGATTTGGTAGGAACAGAATACTTCCCGTGTATTAATGAAGTGATTCTGACAAAGCTAATGACAGAGATCAGTGACCATATCATTGATGTGGATACCATTACGAATACTGTTGAAAAACGGAGAACTTGTGTATGGTATGAGCCATTTGAAAATTTTTATGACGGTATCTTACAAGTGGCGAATATGCAAAGTTTCTTTAAAGAACATTCAGCCGGATTCCATACCGCAGAAGCGAAAAGTATCTGGAAAGAATATACTGAGAGCTACTATCAGATGGACACATATTACCGTTTGTTCCATCTTAGTTTTCAAAAGAGCTTGGAGACTTCCAATATTCTGCTGGATGATTTGTTCAAGCATGTTGTCGATAAGGTGGAAGGACTTTATACTCACTGGTTCTTAGGTGAGTTGGGCAATAACTGGTCGGATGTATGTGCGGATGAACTGGCAACTTACGGTAAAGTTCTGGAAGTACCGCAGCAGGAAGATTTTTACCGTTCTCGTATTCAGACTTCGGATACTAAAGTATTTGTAATTATCTCAGATGCCATGCGTTATGAAGTGGCAGCTACGATGGCAGATCAGCTTCAGCGAGAAACGCAAAGTAAGGTTTCTATCAGTAGTATGCAGAGTATCTTCCCTTCTACTACAAAGTTTGGTATGGCAGCTTTGTTGCCGCACAAAGAATTGACAGTAGAGGTTCGGAACGATATTTTGACGGTTTTGGCAGATGGACAGTCTACGGCAAGTACTTATAGGGACAAGGTTCTGAAAACAGAAGATTCGGCAAGCGTGGCCTTAAAGTATAATGACATCATTGCTATGAAACGAGCGGAAAGATGTGCTTTAGTAAAAGGTATGGATGTGGTTTATATTTACCACGATACCATTGATGAAGCCAGCCACACTTCGGATATTGCTGTTTTTGCTGCGTGTGACAAGGCAATTTCAGAATTGAAGAATCTTGTGCGTATCATTGTAAATGAATTTGGCGGAACGAATATTTTAATTACGGCAGATCATGGATTTCTTTATACATACAGTCCTTTGAAGGAAGAGGACAAAGTAGATAAAAGAGGATTTTTTGATGTGGATGTAACAAACACTGACATTACAAAAAAAGAAAGTATCAAGCGATGTGTGGAGTATGGCAGAAGATATGCAATTATGCAGAAGGGTGTGCAACCAGATTACTTGATGCCTGTAAAATTCTTGGGCGGAAATACGGAATTCAATGGATTTGCACCGAGAGAAAGTATTCGTATCAAAATGAATGGCGGCGGTATGAATTTTGTGCATGGTGGTATCAGTTTGCAGGAAATGGTTGTTCCGGTGATTGAGTATCATTATCTCCGCAATGATTCTATGGAATATAGGCGAAATAAGCAGAAATATGATACCAAGCCGGTAACGGTCAATTTACTGTCCGCAAACCGTAAAATTAGCAATATGATTTTTTCGTTGAACTTCTATCAAAAAGATGCGGTCAGTACAAATCGTGAAGCAGCAACCTATCAAGTTTATTTTACAGATGAGGACGGCAAACAGATTAGTGATATTCAGAAGATTATTGCAGATAAGACCAGCGATAACGGTGCAGAAAGAACTTTCCGTTGTCAGTTTAATTTGAAATCTCTGAAATACAGCAATACAGCTACTTATTATCTGGTAATTGCAGATGAACAGGGATTACAGCTGCCACAGCGGGAGCCATTCCAGATTGACATCGCCTTTGCGGTGGACGAGTTTGATTTTTTTAATTAATGCCGCAGGAGGAGAGAAAGATGGAGCAATTTGCAGAGGGTGAAAGTACCCGTGAAGAAATAAAGAACAAGCTCCGTCAGAACTTTGACGGTAAGATTGTTCGGAAAGACCTGACAAAGAAAATTAAAGAAGGGGCGAATGTCCCAGTGTATGTTCTTGAGTTCTTGTTGGGACAGTATTGCAGTTCAGATGATGAGACGGTTATAGAGAAAGGCGTACAGAATGTGAAGCGTATTCTTGCTGACAACTTTGTACGCCCGGATGAATCACAGAAAATTTTGTCTCAGCTGCGTAAAAAAGGAAGTCACACAATCATTGATATGGTGACTGTTCGACTGGATATGAAAAAGGATTGCTTTTTTGCAGAGTTTTCTAATTTGGGCGTTGGTAATGTACCGATTGCCGATGAATATCCAGAAAAATTTGATCGCCTGCTCTGTGGCGGTATCTGGTGTATTGTTCAGCTGGATTATGAGGTTGAAGGCGACAATAATTTTGGCATTGAGGACATTGATGGAAATCCGCTTCGTTCCAAACAGAAAAAGCAGAAAGATATTTCACCAATTAGTATCCGTAAGCTGACACCGATCCAGATGCCGCACATTGATATTGATGAACTAAAGCAGGGGCGAACAGCTTTTACGAAAAATGAATGGTTGGATATTCTTCTTCGTTCTATCGGCATGGAGCCAGATGAATTTACATACCGTGAGAAATGGTTACTCTTGACCCGTATGATTCCATTAGTTGAGAATAACTTTAATCTTTGCGAGCTTGGACCGAGAAGTACCGGTAAATCTCATCTCTACAAAGAGATTTCTCCGAATAGTATCTTAATATCCGGTGGGCAGACGACAGTTGCAAATCTGTTTTACAATATGGGACGCAAAACGGTCGGACTGGTCGGCTTATGGGATTGTGTAGCCTTTGATGAAGTGGCAGGTATCAAGTTTAAAGATAAAGATGGAATTCAGATCATGAAGGATTATATGGCATCCGGATCTTTTGCCCGTGGCAAAGAAGAAAAAGCTGCTACTGCGTCCATGGTATTTGTGGGAAATATCAATCAGAGTGTGGATGTGCTGTTGAAAACCTCCAGTCTGTTTGCACCTTTCCCGCAGGAAATGGGAACAGATACAGCATTTCTTGATCGTATGCACTGTTATCTTCCTGGATGGGAGATACCGAAGTTCAGACCGGAGCATTTTACCGATGATTACGGTTTTATCAGTGACTATTTGGCAGAATTCATCCGAGAGCTTCGTAAGGAGCAGTATGGAGATGCACTTGACCACTACTTCCGCTTGGGGAGAAATCTGAATCAGCGTGATACAATTGCGGTTCGTCGTATGATAGACGGTTATCTGAAGTTGATGTACCCAAATGGTGAGTTTACTAAAGAAGAACTGGAAGAAATTATTCAGATTGCATTGGAAATGCGTCGCCGTGTCAAGGAGCAATTGAAGAAGCTGGGTGGTATGGAGTTTTATGATGTGAACTTCTTCTATATAGATTTAGAAGATATGTCAGAACATTATGTTTCTGTACCAGAACAGGGTGGCGGTAAGCTGATACCGGATGGAATGTGTAACCCGGGGCAGATTTATACCGTATCCAGAGGAAAAAGCGGCATGATTGGTGTATTCCGTTTGGAAAGTCAGATGCTTCCGGGCAATGGCAAAATTGAACGGACTGGCTTAGGCAGCGATTCTAAATGCAAGGAAGCGGTGAACACGGCATTTAATTATCTGAAAGCCAACGGCAATCGGATCAGTGGCGCTATCAGTACTTCAACCAAAGACTATATCATCAACTATCAGGATTTACAGGGAATTGGTATGACAGACAAATTGGCACTTCCAACATTAATTGCACTTTGTTCGATTGCCCTTGGAAAGCCTGTTGTCAGCAACTTGGCAGTGTTGGGAGATATAACAATTAGTGGTACAATGATAAAGGTGGATGAACTTGCCAATACACTTCAGGTGTGTCTGGATAGCGGTGCAAAGAAGGTGCTGATTCCGAGTACCTCGTTTGTTGATTTCGCAAGTGTTCCGGCTGATCTGATGAGTGCATTTCAGCTGATTCCGTACCAGAGTGCGGAAGATGCGGTGTTTAAGGCATTGGGGGTAGAATGATTGAAGAAAGACTTAATTAAACTTATAGATTCACGAAAAGAAATAGAAAAAATGTTTCATCCGTTTGGTGGCGGTATGGGAACATCCTTTGAACGGATCAGTGATGTGCCTGAATTCCAAAATTGGCTTCAAGAGATAAAATTGGAATTACAGGGAATTTATGATCGAACTCATGACACTTTTGTGTGGGAAACTATCAATTTCTGTGGCAAGCGTCTGGATGGTTTTACGGAGAAAAAGTATTTTATTGAGCTTGTCGGAAAACTTCAGGCTATTAGAAAAAATATTGATAAATATTATCCGGACGAGGAGAAAGAGTCAGGATTGTCACATTCACAAGGAGATGCTTCTGGTATGAAAAAGAAACCGCTTATATTTATAAGTCATTCTTCTAAGAATAAGGATCAAGTTGCAAAAATTGCGGATTTACTTCGTTCAATCAATTTAAGTCCTCGCAGAGATATTTTTTGCAGCTCCCTACCAGGATATGGAATACCAAATGGAGCCAATATTTTTGACTTTTTAAGGGAACGGTTCCTTAATTATGACTTGCATATTATTTTCGTACATTCGCCAGAATATTACGAAAGCCCAGTCAGCTTAAATGAAATGGGCGCAGCATGGGTACTAAGAGCCAATGCAACTTCACTTCTTCTTCCTGGTTTTGATTTTTCTGGAATGAAAGGTGTAATTGGAAGTGACTGCATTGCTATTAAGTTAGATGGTGATCGTTCCGAAGTAAAAGATCGCCTAAATCAGTTGAGACGGGAATTAGAATCAGAATTTGATATTTCAGATAATGAAGATATTATTTGGGAAGAAGCAAGGGACAAGTTCATCAGTGAAATAAATGGCGATGTATCAACCAAAAATGAGAATATCAGTGCTACACCTGCCTTAATTACAGAGGAAATGAAGCAACTCCTTAAAAAAGTGGCAGATGCACCGGGAGGGCAGATTCTGATAACTTCAGATTTGGAATCAGGTACATATATTCAAATTGGCAGCGAAGTAGTTGCTAAGGAGTATCCAGATAGACGTGAATATGCTGTTTGGGAAGAGGCGCTTAATGCTTGTTTGAAAGAAAAATATATTGAAAGAAAAAGCGAAGAAATTTGTGTAATTACAAATGCGGGCTATAAAGTAGTTGAGTGATGAAAAATACATATAGTAGAAGAGCATTAGATTAAAAAAAGAATAGTAGCTCCCCATTATTGGAATATTGTCCAGTTTTGGGGAGCATTGTATTTGCTATATTCGCCATTTTTTCTTAGGTTCATATTTCCCACACCCATCACAGGTCTGTGGCCAGTTGATTTTCCATTCAAAATATTCATCTCTGGTAATCTCACCGGATTTCAGTTCATCCATCCGAACCACCCATTCTTTCAAAAAATCATTCAGAACTCCATAGTTAAACCACATACAGACAGGAGCATGGGCAGGCCAGCTATCATTGTCATGGTAGTAAACGGAAGTGTCAGCTACTTCATTGCATTTCTCACCAGGAAATTTCCGAGGGAGAAGCAGATGCAATGCTGATGGATTAAATTCATCCAGCCAGAAAAGCAGTTCCATCATTTCGGAAGCGTCACGTCCAGCGGTATCATAGAGGGTATAAGGATTGACATCAAGAGCCTGTGCCATTTTATCGACCAGATCTTTTTTGGGAACACGAACGCCTTTTTCATATTGTACAATTCTATGCTGATCGGTCAGTCCGATTTTCTCTGACAGTTCTTTTTGTGTCATTTTCCGGAATGTCCGGATTTTTTTTAATTTCAGATTAAAATTCATAAAGTCACCTCTGCATTAGTCCTGATAAACATCCATTGAAGATAGTAAAATCAAGAAATGAATAACTATTTGTCCATATTATAACACAAACTAGCAGAAAATCAATGAAAAAGAGTACAAAAAAGAACCTAAAACGCATGAGGTGCTATTGACATTAGCAGTAACGGGGGATATAATGGCATTAAATCGAAATAGGTACAAAAATGTATACCTGCAAAACTTTTGATTATTGAACCTTGAAAATTGAATGAGCTGTATGGGTGCCTTTCGGGCTTAAAGGTAACACAGGATTCCACCGCTGTATCAGAGAGTAGTATGTGGAAACCGAAGATACTCCGGCAACGGCTGGTATGCTTGAGAAGAAGCTGCCAGTATTCAGAAAGATTTCTGATAGAGGTCAATTGTAACGTTGACACCGCCATATACAAATGGAAGCCAACACGCCGAACAGAATGGAAAATCATCGTAAGAAGTCCAAACAAAAAGTATATGTACTGACAACGGGCATAACCGCTGTCTGGGAGGTGATGCAGAAGAATACGGAGGAAAGGAGGTATGTGCATCATGAGAAAAACAACAGAGTATAAGGCTGAGAATCGTCTGACGGTAGATATTGAAGGATTAATGGCAATGTTATCCTGCGGAGAAGTAACTGCAAAGAAAATTGCAGATTATGCAGAAGCAAGAGTGATTATTGGAAGACGTGTTCTTTATAACGTGGATAAGATAAAAAAATATCTTGATGCAATGGCAGTGTAATGAAAGATGAGAAGATAAAATACAACAACTTTCCTTCGGAATGAAAAGTAAAAAAGGGAAAATATTCCTGTAAAACAGGCAAATAAAAATTAGCATTTTGCAGGAATTTACCCTTGGAAATCATAAAATATTATGTTAATCTGTGAGCAGATATCAGACAGTATATGACTGATACCGACAGGACAAAAATCATTCCGAATAACGAAAAATGAAGTGAAAGGAATGATTGATATGGCAAGAAAAGATAATAAAGGCAGAAATTTAAAAACAGGTGAATATCAGCGTCCGGATGGACGTTATGAGTATCGCTACAAGGATGAAATTACCGGAAAGCGTAATTCGGTTTATGCAGCTGATCTGGCGAGTCTGCGAGAAATGGAAAAGAAGATCAATAAGGATATGGATGATCTGCTTATTACAGATTCATCAGTCAAGAAGCTGACCGTAAATACGTTGTTTGAGCGATACATGGCAACAAAGAATATCAAGGAAAGAACGAAAAAGAATTATATCCGTATGTGGGATTACCGGATACGAAATACTTTGGGAAATATTCGTGTTTTGGATTTTAAGACATCTCATGTAAGGACATTCTTTTCCGCATTGTCAGATGAAGGACTGGCACACAGCACGATCAAAGGTCTTTATGGTTTATTGAATCCTAGTTTTGAACTAGCAGTGGAAGATGGGATTATCCGCAAGAATCCGGTAACAGGAACACTTGGAGATTATGGGGCTCCGGCAAAAGAGAAAGAAGCACTGACACTGGAACAGCAGGAAAAACTTCTGCAGTTTGTTGAACAGAGTAATGTGTATAAGCCTCATCTTCCAATGATGCAGGTTATGTTTGGGGCTTGCCTGAGAGTGAGTGAGACTATCGGCTTAATCTGGTCAGATGTGGATATGAAGAACCGGGAGATTCATGTAGGTGGACAGCTTGTGTATTATGAAGGTGATGAAGGATATTGTTTCCATGATTCAGAAACCAAAACGGATGCAGGAATCAGAGATATTCCTATGACACAGATGGTATATGATGCGTTCCGTAAGCAGAGAGAACTGAATCTGATGCTTGGTTTGCAGAGTAATGTTGAGATCGGTGGACGTAGTGGATTCATCTTCAATACAAAACATGGGCGTCCGATCATGCCGGCGGGAGTGAACAGCTTTCTGAAAAACATTGTCAATGCCTATAATAAGAAAGAAAGCAAACTGGCAGAAGAAGAGAAGCGAGAGCCGGAGCTGATGCCGCCTATTTCATCGCATACCCTTCGTCATACGGGATGTACCAGACTGGGTGAGAACAATGTCAATCCTAAAGTTATGCAGTATGTCATGGGCCATTCGGATGCACAGATCACAATGAATGTCTACAATCATATTGCAGAGAAGTCTCATGTGGAGAATGAGATGTCTAAAATGAACCTGCCAGAAACCGTACCTGTTGTGGTATAAACCATAAGTTGTTGTCGTAAAATGTGGTAAGAAAATCAGACGAATATATTTTTCCAAGAATTTGT
>OIWL01003521.1_pt1 | contig 10735 bp, 9 predicted proteins | sample 1587561 | NCBI WGS metagenome assembly OIWL01 (sample SAMEA3888903, study PRJEB22519) | human gut metagenome | biome: human gut; feature: human-associated habitat; material: faeces | place: Denmark | collected 2010
AAACAGGATCTTGGCATCCTCGCCGCCCAGCTCGATCACGCAGTCGGTGGCGGGCACAAACCGCTTGACTGCCACACGGGTGGAGAACACCTCCTGCACAAAGGGCACGCCGCAGCTGTCGGCCAGGCCCATACCGGCAGAACCGGAGATGCTCAGCAGAGCCTTGTTTCCGTGCAGGTGCTCTGCATCGATGCGGCGCAGCAGCTCCTGCGCCTTTTCCAAAATATGGCTGTAATGACGCTCGTATGTTGAATAAATCAGCGCATCATGTTCGTCCAGCACCGCGCACTTGATGGTGGTGCTTCCGATGTCAAGACCTACTCTCACTTGCTTTTCCTCCTGAGGAACAATATAAAAATACAGTTGTATTATACTCAAAAATCGGGATACAATCAATCCAGTCACCACATTTTACACGCAAAAAATAGTATTTTCCGCTCAAAAAGTTAAACATTTTGTTAAATTCACGAATACAGCCCCCCTGTTTTTCTACATTCCGGTTAAGATTCTTTACTCAGAGTGATTTTTACACAAAAACGCCCTGCCCCGGAAAAGCCCGGAGCAGGGCGCTGAATATCATATCATTCCATTTTATCGGACAACAGGGCAAGTTCCCGCAGGATCTGCCAGCGCAGGCCGTCAGCAGTGGTGAGCGCCGGATGGATGGTGTGCAGTTCCACGCTGCCCTCAATGGGAAACATCGTTCCGGCCAGCGGGATGCGCACCTCCGCCCGGGTGCCGCTTCCGGCATCGCGCGGCGTGAGGGAAAGCACCCACCCCATGTGGGCGCAGTAGCGGCGGCAGAGCAGCAGCCCTGCCTGCACACCGCCCAGGAAGCGGCGGCGGTTCTCCATCCAGTTTTCACCGGTGGGCAGGCCGCAGCCGTCGTCCTCCACGATCAGGTACAGATCCTCGTCGTCCCGGGTGAGCCGGATCTTGATCTGCCCGCCGGGGCTTACGGCCCGCAGGGCGTTGGAAAGCAGATGAAACAGCAGCTGCTCGGCCTCCTGAGCATCCGCCTTGACATAGCAGCGCCGGAACGGGCTGTGATCCACGGTCAGCCGGATATCCAGCTGCTTCTCGATCTCCGGGGCCATCTGGGCGGCCTCCATCAGGATCCAGCACAGGTCTACCGGCTTCATGGACGGCTTGTCGTTCATCTCCACTTCCAGCAGACCCATCATTTCCCGCAGGGTGCGCTCCAGGCGGATGCTCTCCTGCCCCATATCCTCCAGCGCCTGCCGGGTCCTTTCGTCTCCGGTCCGGGCCAGATGCATCTGCAGGTATTCTCGGTTCTGGTCCATGATGCGCAGGGAGTGCAGCAGCACGCTCTCAAATTGTTTGCGGGGGAAATCCCCCATCCCGCTCTCTTTTGCCATTCCGTTCTCTCTCTTTTTTCTCATCGTCCGGCCTTCCGTCCCTGCGTTCCGCTGTCGATCAATTTCTGGCGGCCCGCATAGATCAGCTTGCCCAGGGTAACGCTATGCCCCATCAGGCCGTAATCCTGCTTGAATTTCTGCCAGGCTTCGGTGTTGTATTTTTCCACCCCGTCGATCAGGCGGCGCATCCCGCAGTCCACGGCGGCCACTGTGGTGTGGTGTTCCTCGGCCACAGTCTGCAGGATCTCCTTGCGCACGGCCAGCTTCCGCTCTGTGCCGCATACGACCTGCAGCGCGGTGGTCAGATATTCACAGTTCACATCCGGCTGCAGGATGCCCCACTCCGTATAAAGCTGCTTGCAGAACGGCAGCACCCAGAAGATGCCGATGTCCGTGGAGCTGCGCAGATCCAGCAGCAGATCCAGCAGGCTGCTGCGCTCCGGCAGGTACTGCCTGCCGTCCGGCCGCAGGAATGATGCCGTGGCATCGCTGTACCAGTCATCCCCCTGCAACAGCAGCAGCGGGCGGTTATGCAGGCTGTTGAGCCGCTTGAGGAACTCATACCCGTCCATATCCTCCAGCTGGCTCGAAAGCACCACGATATCCACACTGCGCTGCTGGCGCAGCTCCCGCAGCAGCTCCTCGCCGCTGTGGAAGCAGACACAGCAGATCGCAGGATTCTGCTCCTCCAGATAATTTTTCCGGACGCGGATCTCCCGCTCGTCGTAGCTCAAAAGCGCGACATGCAGCTTTGAAACGAGTCGTTCCGTCAATCCAACCTTCCCCTTTGCCTTAAATTTGCCGCACTTTTCTTCCGTGCGTACTGTACGATACTATTTTATAAGGCCCCGCGGAAAGATTCAATCCCCGAAAAAACGTCACTATGCGTCGAACTGTGCATATATTGCGGATTTTTGCGTCTTTATTTCTGGCAATTTACGTCATAAAGTGTCGATTTTTGTTTCTTTTACCTTCTCCAGCATAACACCATCTTTCCAGAAAAGCAACGGTTTGTTCACATTCATCTGATACCATATCTACGTTATTTTGTTTTTTGTCCGGCATTTCCCACACGCCGCCGGGCATGCATAAGAAAGGCCTGCCTATGCTACAACTGAAAAAGATCCGCAAGGAATACAAAACCGGTGACCTTGTACAGACCGCACTGAATGATGTCAGCCTGAACCTGCGCGACAGCGAATTCGTCGCCATCCTGGGCCCCTCCGGCTCCGGCAAGACCACCCTGCTGCGCTGTCTCAACTTCCTCGAGACTGCCGACGCGGGCACCCTCACCTTCGACGGTGAGGCCTTCGACCTTGCCCGCGCCGACCGGGCCTCCATCGCACGGCTGCGTCGGAAGACGGCCTTCGTTTTCCAGAACTATAACCTCTTCCGCAACAAGACGGCCCTCCAGAACGTCACCGAGGGCCTTATCGTCGCCCGGAAAATGCCCAAAAACGAGGCTAACGCCATCGGCATGAAGATGCTGGAAAAGGTCGGCCTCGCCGACCGGGCCGACTACTACCCCCGCCAGCTCTCGGGCGGTCAGCAGCAGCGTGTGGCCATCGCCCGCGCCCTCGCTTCCGACCCCGAGATCATCTATTTCGACGAGCCGACCAGCGCCCTCGACCCCGAGCTGACCGGCGAGGTGCTAGCTGTCATGCGGCAGCTGGCGCAGGAGGGGATGACCATGCTGGTCGTCACCCATGAGATGGGCTTTGCCCGCAACGTCTCCTCCCGCACCGTCTTCATGGAGAACGGCGTCGTGGTGGAGGAAGCCCCCTCGCAGGAGTTCTTCGCCCACCCCAAAGAGGCCCGCACCCGCGAGTTCCTGCAAAAGATCTCGCATACCGAAGTCTGAAGCCTCTCCCCTTGGGAGAGGTGGCATTGCGAAGCAATGACGGAGAGGGCAAGCCGCCTGCGGCAGAGCCGCCGCACAGCGATAAGCAGGCTCTTGGTCAGCGCGATACGATCGCGGTGTTTCCGCCTTTGTGTCAGCTTCCTTGCCCTCTCAGGCGCTTACGCGCCAGCTCTCCCAAAGGGAGAGCCTTATCCCGCTTTTCTCAAGTTTGTCTTACTACAGAAAGGATAATCTACTATGAAACGCAGAACCTTTATCTCCCTGATGAGCGTCATGGCTGCCGCCGGTGCCCTCTCGCTGGCTGGCTGCTCTTCCAGCAAGTCCGCTTCCTCCGCCGCTGCCAATAAGCTGGAGACCGTCCAGTCCAACGGCAAGCTGGTCGTCGCACTGGAAGGCGCATGGCAGCCCTGGAGCTTCCACGATGAGAGCGACACCCTCGTCGGCTACGACGTCGAGGTCTCCCGCGCCATCGCCGAAAAGCTGGGCGTCGAGCCGGAATATGTCGAGAGCGACTGGGACAGCCTCTTCGCCGGTCTGGACGCCGGCCGCTATGACCTCGTCTGCAACGGCGTCGAGGTCACGGAGGAGCGCGCCAAGACCTACGACTTCACCACCCCCTACGGCTACATCCACACCGCCCTCGCCGTCCGCAAGGACAACGAGGACATCAAGAGCTTTGAGGACCTCGCAGGCAAGACCACGGCCAACAGCCCTGCCTCCACCTATATGGAGCTGGCCGAGAGCTACGGCGCTACCGTGCAGGGCATCGACACGCTGGAGGAGACCATCCAGCTGCTGACTGCCGGCCGCATCGACGCCACCCTGAACGCCGACGTCTCCTTCTACGACTACCTGAACGTCCATCCGGACGCCGACTTCAAGCTGGTCGCCCAGACCGAAGATGCTTCTCACGTTGCGATCCCTATCGTCAAGAGCGATGATTCTTCCTTCCTCGACGCCCTCAACAGCGCCATCGACGAGCTGCGCGCTGACGGCACCCTCAAGGAGCTGGGCGAGAAATATTTCGGTCAGGATATTTCTTCCGAGAATTAACTTTTTGTTTAGCTGCTGTCTGAGCATCAGATGTGCATCATGGTCTATCCCGTAGGCGAAACCGCAAAGCTTCTGGGAGTCGTCAAAAATATCCGGGAAGAAAATCTTCCCGAGCGCTTCCGTGCCGAACTGCGCGGTGTCCCGGAAAGTAAATAAGAATCTTGACGAAAGGGGCAGGTGCCATGCAGCATCTGCCCCCTTTTTGTTATAAATATCTTCCGGTAATACTCTCCGGGTTTCCCTGGATCTCCTCCGGCGTGCCTGTTGCCACGACGCGGCCGCCGCTCTCGCCGCCGCCCGGCCCCATGTCGATGACATAGTCCGCGTTGCGGATGACATCAAGGTCGTGTTCGATGACAACGACCGTTGCGCCGTTGTCCAGCAGGGCTTGGAACACCCGCAGCAGCACCTGCACGTCCAGCGGGTGGAGGCCGATGCTTGGCTCATCGAAAACGAACACCGAGTCGGTCTGGGTGCGGCCGATCTCGCTGGCCAGCTTAAGGCGCTGGGCCTCGCCGCCGGAGAGGCTGGGCGTTTCTTCGCCCAGCGTCAGGTAGCCCAGACCCAGCTGCTGCAATGTCTGCAGGCGCTGGCTCACTGTCTTCATCCCGCCGCAAAACGCAAGGGCGGAGTTGACGTCCATATCCATCAGTTCCGGCAGGGAGACGGCCTGCTCCGCCTTGTTCATCAGCTTCACGCCGTAAGCCGCCCGCGCGTAGCGGGAACCCCGGCAGTCGGGGCAGACGATGTTCACATCCGGCAGGAACTGCACGTCCAGGCTCACCTCACCGGTGCCGTCGCAGCCGGGGCAGCGCAGACTGCCCGTGTTGTAGGAAAAATCGCTGGCCTTGAAGCCCTTTTGCCTGGCGTCCGGAGATCTGGCATAGAGCTTCCGCAGCTCGTCGTGGACGCCCGCGTAGGTCGCGACCGTGGAGCGGACGTTGATGCCGATGGGCGTCGCGTCGATGAGCTTGACGTGCGCGATGCCCTCGGCGCGAATCTCCCGGATATGTGCCGGGAGGGCGCTGCCGTTTACCTTTGCTTCCAGCGCCGGTACGAGGCTTTCCAGCACCATCGTCGTTTTGCCGGAGCCGGACACGCCCGTTACCACGGTGAGCCGCCCCCTGGGAACGTCCAGCTCCAAAGGCTTGACCGTGTGGATGCTGCCGGTGGAGAGATGGATTGCCCCCTCTGCGAACATCTCTCCTTCCCTGGCACACCGGCGCAGCTTTGTCTCAGCTTTTCCGGAGAGGAACGGCCCGATCTGGGACTCCGGCTTTGCCTCCAAATCAGCTATCGACCCTTCGGCAATGACATGTCCACCCTTAGCTCCCGCTTCCGGCCCCATCTCGATCACCCAGTCGGCCTCTTTCAGGATTTGGGTGTCGTGGTCCACCAGAATGACCGAGTTGCCGTCGGCCACGAGGTCGTGCATCACGCCGGTCAGGCCCACGATGTTCGACGGATGCAGGCCGATGGACGGCTCATCCAGCACATAGAGCACGCCGGTGGTGCGGTTGCGGACGGCCCGGGCCAGCTGCATCCGCTGGCGCTCACCGGTGGAAAGGGTCGAGGCCGAGCGGTCAAGCGTCAGATAACCCAGACCTAAGTCCATCAGCCGCTTGGCGGTACTTTCGAATGCCTCGCAGATGCTCTCCGCCATCGGGCGCATCTCTTTCGGCAGGCTGCCCGGCACGCCCTTCACCCACTCCACGAGGGCTTCCAGCGTCATCTGGCAGGCTTCGTCCAGCGAGATGCCCCGCAGCTTCGGCGCACGCGCCGCCGCTGAGAGCCGTGAGCCGTGACACTCGGGGCAGACATCTTCCCGCAGGAACTTTTCCACCCGTTTCATGCCTTTTTCGTCTTTGACCTTGGTGAGCGCATTTTCAACCGTGTAGACAGCATTAAAGTAGGTGAAATCAAGTTCGCCCGCACTGTTGGTGTTCTTGGCTTTGTAGAAGATCCGTTTTTTGACGGCCGGCCCGTGAAAAACGATGTCGCGCTCCTTGGGACTGAGATCCTTGAAAGGCACATTCGTGCGCACGCCCATCGCGCGGCAGACGTCGACCATGAGCGACCACATCAGGGTGTTCCACGGCGCGACGGCGCCTTCTTCAATTGTGAGGTTTTCATCGGGAACGAGCGTCGATTCGTCAACTGTTCGGATCAGACCCGTGCCGCTGCATTTAGGACAGGTCCCGCGGCTGTTAAAGGCCAGATCTTCTGCGCCCGGCGCAAAGAAATGCACGCCGCAGGTCGGGCAAACGATTTCCTTTTCAGCGGCGACATTGAGCGTCGGCGGTACGTAGTGTCCGTTTGGACAGCGGTGGCTTGCCAGGCGCGAGAAGATGAGGCGCAGGCCGTTGAGGAGTTCTGTTCCCGTTCCAAAAGTACTGCGGATCCCGGGAACAGCAGGCCGCTGGTGCATGGCGAGCGCCGCCGGCACATAAAGCACTTCGTCAACGACGGCCTTTGCGGCCTGCGTCATGCGGCGCCGGGTGTAGGTTGAAAGCGATTCCAGATAGCGGCGCGAACCTTCCGCATAGAGCACCCCGAGCGCGAGCGACGATTTCCCGGAACCCGATACGCCGGCAATGCCGACGATCTGATTGAGCGGCACCTCCGCATCGATGTTCTTTAAGTTGTGTACGCGAGCGCCGCGCACCAGAATGCTCTTCGGGATCATGGCGAATCAACCATAAAAAAGGACGGCGAAGCGCCGTCCTTCCGATTTTCAGAGAGAGAATGGCAGTGCCGAAAGGTTACTGCGCTGTCGGCTCCACGTCGACCGCTTCACCGAGGAGGAAGAAACGGCCGCCGGAAACGTAATGCGTGGTGCGCATCTCTTTGGGCGCGTGCTCGAAGTCGGGTCTGCCGTTTTGGTAGACGCGTTCATCTCCCCAGGCGGCAACGGCCTGCCCGAGGAAGAGGTCGTACTTCTTTGAAAGTTCGTCCGTTTCGGGGAGTTTCTTGAAAATGGCCCAGGCCGAGCAGCCGCGGGCGAGCGGAATCTTGAAGCCTGGCTGCGTGAAGAGCGCCATCCCGCTTTTTTCGAGTTTTGCGGGATCTGCATTCTTGCTCACGGATCCAAGAGACAGGAGCTCAGGAAGAATGCCCGCAGAAGCAACGCCGAGCGCAAAGTATTCGGATTGATCCATGAGCTTGCGGGTGTAGTGAGATTTGTCCACTACCACCAACACCTTGTCGTAGTCGAGCGGCGAGGCCCAGCTCGCCGGCATCATGTCCGTCTTGCCGTCGTGTTCTGCAGACACAAGCACCGTGCCGCCCAGGTTAAAGAGCTGCCAGATTTTTGCCGCATCCAGCGCGGCGATTTTGGGTTCAGTCATTGAAATTAGGCTCCAAAGCATCAGCAGCTGCCGCAGGCGGACCTCGCGCATGATGCGCGGCCTGAGCGGGAGTGCCGATAATGAAAATGCTTCACATTATGCTCGAGTGCAGACGGATCGTCTGCATTTCGCAATTCTTTGGTACTGATCCTAACCGTCTTCGCCCTTTGCCGTGGGTACAAAAAGATCGAAAAACTGCGCGATTGTGATCGATTGATACGGAAAAAAAGGGAGTCCCGCTCAAACGAAACTCCCTGAAAGGTTATGAATATGCGGCTGGACGCAGGCCCTTATGCTCTGGCACGCACAACGTCAATGATCGTGCCGTCGCGGTACTCGACGATCCCGACGATGCGCTCGCCCTCGGGAATCGGACGGGCCTTGCCGCAAAGCCGCTCGGCCTTTTCACGGAGCTTTTCGATCGAATGAACTGGAAGCTTCGCTTTCGTGAAGCGCTCAAGCAGGTCTGTGCGGCGCGGATTTACCGCAATGCCCCACTCGGTGACGAGAACGTCAACGGTTTCGCCCGGCGTGCAGATGGTGCGTACGCGGTCCTTGATCACCGCGATGCGCGAGCGGGTGAGGTTGGCCGTGATGATGGTCATCTTCGCGCCGGCCGCAGCGTCGCTGTGACCGCCCGAACCCCCCATGATGGCCCCGGCGGAGCCCGTCAGCACGTTCACGTTGAAGTCTGTGTCGATCTCAGTGGCGCCGAGAATGGCGCAGTCGAGCTGATTCACAATGCAGCCCGAATTAAAGGGGCTTGCATAGAGACATGCGCCGACCTCTTCATGAGCGGGATTCTCACGAACGGAGCGCACGGCTTCGAGGTCAAAGTCCTGTACGTCAAGGATGCGCTTGAAGAGGCCTTCTTCGAGCATTTTGACCAAGAGACCGGTGATGCCGCCCATGATGAAGCTGCCGACGACGTGCTTCTCTCGCATCATTTCCGCGATAAAGGCCGCTGCGGCGAGCGAAGCGCCGCCCGCACCAGTCTGAAGCGAAAAGCCGTTCTGAAGAAGGCCGGAAGCAGCAATCGCCTTGGCGGCGTTCTGAGCGATGAGGAGCTGCACCGGGTCTTTCGTCACCTTGGTTGTGCCGGAAACAATGCCGTTGGGATCGCCGATCTTCTCGAGCTCAACGACCCAGTCGACGCGTTCCTGAGAAATGGAGATCGGCGTGAGCGGATAAGGCTGCAGATTATCTGTGACGGCAACGACCTGATCGGCATAGTCCGCATCCGGGAAGGCGTAGCCCAGGGAGCCGCAGGCCGTCTCGCCCGTGACGCCATTGATGTTGCCGTATGCGTCGGCCGAAGGCGCTGCAATGAAGGCGACGTCGATGTGGAGGTCGCCGCATTCAATGGCGCGGGCTCGGCCGCCGTGCGTACGGAAAACAGCAGCTCGGGGGAGGAGTCCCGAGGAGACGGCCTCGGCTACTGGTCCGCTGACGTAGTCGGAATCGATGCGTGTGATAACGCCGGATCGGATGAATTCAACAAGCGGGGCGTGCACGGGGAAGATCGAACTTGCCGCGATGCGCAGATCCTTGATCCCGCGCTTTGCAGTCGCTGCAATCACCTGGTTCATCAGCATGTCGCCGTTGCGGAAATGATGATGGAAGCTGAGCGTCATGCCGCTTTTCAGGCCGACCTTCGTGAAGACGGCGTCAAGGTCCGGCAGGCACTTGGCATCGCCCGGCAGTCTGCACTTGACGGGGGGCGCTGCGCGCGTCCCCGAGGGGCGGGCGGCGAATGCGCCGGCAAAGGGTTTGAGCTCGATGCCGTCGAGCTGATCGGGAATCTCGCGGCCGAGAATGGTCTTGCGCATGGTTATTCCTCCTCAAGCAGGCCGAGCATGTCTGCCATATGAATGGTGCGGCGGGCCCGGGCGACGATCGGCGCATCAACCATTTTGCCGTCGAGCGCAATGACGCCGGCACCCTTCTTCTGAGCTTCTTCAATGACGACAAGAATGCGCTTGGCCCAGGCGATTTCTTTCGCGGTCGGCGCAAATGCCTTGTGGATCACGCTGATTTGGCGCGGATTGATGGCAAACTTTCCCTTGAAGCCGAAGGTACGGGCGTTCTGAGTGTCGAGAAAGAGCCCTTCGGGATCGTTGGTATCGGCGAAGGGGGCATCGATGGAGTCGATGCCGGCTGCCGCTGCAGCGTTGGCGAGCATGCCGCGGGCAAAGATGAGTTCGCGGCCTTCGCGCGTGCGCTGAGTGCCCAGCGATGCGGTGTAGTCCTCGCCGCCGAGCGAGAGGAGCGTCACGCGTTTGCTCGCCAAGGCAATTTCGAGACACCGGGCGAGCCCCATCGGCGTTTCAATGAGCGGCATGATGAGGGTCTTCTTCGCTGCGCCGCAGGCCGCTTCAGCCTCTTCGAGCAGTGCTTCGCAGGCACGGATGTCGTCGATCGATTCGGTCTTGGGGAGCATGACTGCATCCGGGCGGCAGGGCACGACAGCAGCAATGTCCGCTTCGCCGCCGGTCGCGAGCGTGTTGATGCGCACGGCGCGTTCTACGCCCGCGTAATCAACGCTCTTCAAGGCGCTCGCAACCAAAAGGCGCGCCGCGTCCTTTTCTGCGGGCGACACAGAGTCCTCGAGGTCGAGGATGATGCCGTCAGCGCCGAAAACTGCGCCGGACTGCAGATTGCCGGGGTTGTTTCCCGGCAGAAACAAAAGCGTACGTCTCATGATGAGTGGTCCTTTGGCTGGTTTATAGGCCGGCGCGGGTAATGGCCGTCAGGGTGCGGGCGCGGATGGTGCAGTCGAGCGCGCCCTTGTCGCGGACGTCGACTTCGGCGTCCTCAATCCCGGCCTCGCGGCACGCATCCCGAATGACGGCTTCGATCGTGTCGCCGTAGGCGGCTTTCACGGAACTTTCAAGGTCGATGATGATCCCGCTCCCCGCAGGGGCTTCGGCGACCGTGATGACCGCGTCGTTGCTTTCGAGTGTTCCGGCTTGTCCTTGTCGCATGATGTGCCTCATGAATAAAGAGCTTGGCAGAGCAAAGTGCTTGGGATGAGGGCGATTTACTGAAGCGCGCGCATCAGAATCGTCGCGGCAATCACCGTGCAGGCGCCGCCC
>OIWL01003526.1_pt1 | contig 10721 bp, 10 predicted proteins | sample 1587561 | NCBI WGS metagenome assembly OIWL01 (sample SAMEA3888903, study PRJEB22519) | human gut metagenome | biome: human gut; feature: human-associated habitat; material: faeces | place: Denmark | collected 2010
CAAAGCCACCATATTTTGCGGGTACACCTTGTATACCTATGATTGCAACTTTCTTCATTAATTATAATATTATAATAGAAATACGGATTATTTTTTTATCCATTTAGAGAATTCATTGGAGAATGATGTAATTTCTTGCCTGTTAGTGTAGGTGCTATATTCTGTATCTATATAGTAGTCTGTATACTTGGTATGTCTTTGTATAATTTTAGAGAAAGTATTGGTAAAAGATGGAATATCTAAGTCCGTAAGCATTCCAAAACTTTTGAATTTAGATAACATCATATTGAAATATGGAATATTACTTGCGATAATCGGCTTTTTAAAATAAAAGGCCATTTCTAAAATTCCACTTTGTGATGTTTTTCTATATGGCAGTACTACATAATCAGTATTTTTATATAAGAATACTAATTCGTCATCATTAATATGTTTTAGAAAAACTTGAAAAGACTGTGGATGCATGAGAGGAATTTTATGAATTGTCCCATCAAAATCCTTACCCGCAATGATGATGTTTAACTTCTCAGCTTGTTCTTGAGGTAATGCATTAATTGTTTGGATTAGTATGTCTATTCCTTTATTATAATTTATATTTCCGAAGAATAATATATTTATTTTATCTTTTGCAATTGAATGTTGAATCTCTTTTTCTACCTGATTTTCATTACATGTTTTTTTGAAGCAATATTTAAAGTGTGGAACAGATAATCTCAATCCTTGAAAATCATATTCATTAAGAAAGTTGTTTGTGCGTTGTGAGTGCGTTATTACACTTTTTATTTTAGAAGAGTATATGTTTTTGAACCATTTTTTTAATCGTAGATTTGCATCTACATTCTGTCCTATTGCTTCATGAATATCGATTATATGCTTTGGCGCCTTAGAAATTATCCATAGAAAGGGAATGTCAATACTATTTCCATAAGTCAAATATATGAAACAGGCTTTTTTATTAGATAGAACCTTGATATATAACTTAATGTAATTATATACTAAGAAAATAATTCCAATGAGCTTATTGACTGAATAGAAGTTTAAAAAGAAAGACGTAGCTTTGTCTTCCGGATAGTTAGATAAAATATTTATTTTTTCATTAGGTAAAGGGTTGGATAGTACTTTCTTGAAAGCATCATTATAATAATGCATACCACAATGAATACCTAAATAATCAACAATAAAGATTTGTTTCATTTCTATAACTGAGATAGATTAGTGATTTCGTATAATATCTGTCTTATAAGTAATCGGGGCTATATAATAATTAACGTGGCTTGAATAGCTCTGTATTTACAGGGATTTCTAATTCTTCTTTATATCTGTTACAGATAAATCGTGCAGGAGCCCCTCCCCAAACTGTATAAGGAGGTATATCTTTATTTACAATAGAACCAGCTCCGATTATAGCTCCATCACCGATAGTAACAGGCTTGGTAAATATAGTATTACTTGCTATATATACATTTCTTCCTATATGAATTTGGCCACGATAGTATGCATGCTCTTTTAGATTGTAGACATCATAGTAATGAGATAAGAGAATACAACCATCAGCTATTGCTGTTCCTTTTCCGATGAAAATATCTTCAGGGTGAATCGTGTCTATTGATATTTTTCCAATACGTACTACTCCTTTTTCAATAGATACGCCCAGAATACGATAAATTTTTGCTCGCAAAAATCTGGAAACGGGTATAACATTACAACTTTTGAAAATCAGAATTTTTATATACCGTTTTATGCTAAAATCATATTTAGCACGATTTGATTTATTTATATCCACAATTATATATTTTTTGTAAATAGTAATTGAATTAATTTTAACTTGTTGCTGAAAAGGTCTTTTCTCAATAAAATTAAAGGAATCCAAAGGCCTAAATAGAAAAAACGAAAACATATATAAGCGGAATACTTATTATGCTTCTTAATATAATATAGCTTACTTGTAAATATATTCTTCATTCTATTAAATGACCAGGCACTGGATTGGGATGGATCGCTACCTCCTTCTAAATGTATAATTTCTGGCTCATTGATTATTAATCTTTTATATCCGTTTATAGCCATCCTATATTGCCAGTCTACTTCTTCACAATACATAAAAAACATCGGGTCAAAACCCTCTAATTCTTGATATACTTTATATGGAATGAATAAATCTGCTCCAGTTATGTAGTCCACTTCTTTTGATTCTTTTATTGCTGGTGGATATAAATAGTCAGTATTATTTTTGACACCGAATATTTTAGAGTATTTGGTTAGGACATTTTTGAGTTCTGATTTTATTGTGATGAATTTGCCGTATGAATGAATATTATTTCCATTATTATCTTTCAGAATAGTTCCTGTTGCTCCTAACTTGTCTGTATAAGAAATAGAAAATTCAAAAAAGTTTTTTATAGCATTATTACATAATATTGTATCAGAATTTAGGAAAAACAGATACTTCCCGGAAGCTTGTTTGATACCTAAATTATTGGCTTTTCCAAAACCTAAATTAATATTACTTCTTATCAATTTTACTGTCGGAAAGTCATTTTTGAGCATTTGGCATGATTCATCGTGTGAGTCATTATCTATAACAATTATCTCATATACTACTTCTCTGGTATTTGTGATAATAGATTGGATACATTGTTTTAATAAATCACAAGTATTGTAATTTACGATTATTATAGATACGTCCATTTAATGTTATTTTTAGAATATGTAAAATAAACTAAGCCTTCTTAAAGAAGATATTGATATTATTCGATGTTGAAAATAGTGGATAGAAAACGAAAGCAAATCTAATGCAGTTTGTTGAAAACAACGTATCATTACTTAAAAATATCAACATCACCAGGAATGATACTATCATATATCTCATATATTTTCTATATTCTATATTATCCATTGCTTTGGTTCGTTTATATGCATAATAATATAGGCCGAAGTAGATAGTTAGAAGAACTATTCCTCCTCTTGCTATTGTACCAAATACACCAATGTCTGCTAAATAGAATTGATAACCAAAAAAAGCATGAAAACCGAATTCTCGAAATTTGTAAGATAGATTTCCAAAGCCCAATACGGGATTGTCTATTATATAAGGTATTACACTTTCTATCGAATTTAGACGTGCTAACGTTGAATTGTCAGATGTTTTTATCCCTTCGAAAATACTAAAGAATCGTTCCAAAAATGAAGAGTCATATAAAATAATAGCTATAATAATCACTATGGGTGATAATCCTAATACAAAGCGTTTAATAGTTAATCTTTTCATTCTAATATAATAGATGAAATAGATTATTCCAACTAATGCAAGGGGTTGTCGGCCTTTGTTGACAAAAATAAGATATACCATTAAAATAATAAAGGGGATAAATATCTTTTTATCATTAGGATTATCCATGAACTTTAGTAAATAGTATATATAAGATATAAGCATCATAGCTGAACCGGTGAATAATTTAGCTCCTTTTATAGAATCTTCTGTAGAAGTTATTTCTACAGAGTCTGTACTAAATAAATATGGTTCAATTGTGACATGGTTGATACCAAAGAAAAAGAATGCTATAATTGAGACTATAGCTATGCAGATATTTATATTATTGATTTGTAATAGTAATAACCGGTAATCATATTTTATAGAATAGAGAAAAAAACCGAATAGGATAACCCATAAGTATCTTAGAGAAACGATTCCCATGAATATGGGTTGTTCAAAAATAATAGAACTTTTGTAGGAACCATAAAGTGGAAATAAAAAACAATATAGGATAAGTGCAAAAGTTAACTTTGATAGTTTCTTTTTTATGAATAATTCGCGTCCTAAAGACAGTGTTCCCAATAATATAATTCCATAAAAACAAATAGAAAGAAGAGCTCCACTTTTAAAAAATTGTAGGCAATCTGTTACATATAAAATTGTTATTAAAACTATATATTTAGACATAATTAGTATGAATTCGAGTAATTATAGCAATGATTGGAATAATGTGCTGATTATTTGATAGTATAGAGATTAAACTTATTGGTAGATTTTGAATGTGTCATTTATATCTGCATCATTCATTTTTATATTCAGTTCAGATCTTAATTATTCGAATCGTTTTTAAAATTTTTCTTGGTATTCTTCTAAATAGAAGATCGGGTATATATAATAATTGATTCTGTATTATATTTCTTTTGAGTACCTTTCTTATAGCAAACAGATATCCCTTACTTCCGCATAAGTAGATAAATTCTTTTTGATATGGATGCCTCGGAAAGGGTGCTCTTAATGAAGGTCCGTATTTAATAGCTTCCGCGTATTTACGTTCCACCGATTGTATTTCGTTTGTTTCATCATATCGTATAGTATTATAGATAGTAAGTCCTTTATCAGTGTTGGGCAATACTATGGATACGTTATAAGGATTGTATTTAAATGGAGTTTCTTTCCCTAATCCGATGAAATCTCCAATGGTTATATCTGATATTCTTTCTGGGCGAGCATAATTGCATGTATAGCAATTTTCTCTCAAAGTGATTCCTTTTAGAAATCCGGAAAAGTAATATTGAGAGTATGCAGATTTACAATATTTGAGAGTATTATCATCCCATAGTGATAATTGAAAATTTTTTCTGTCATTTCCTCTAAATCGGACGTCTGTAATATGAGGAATTTTATTTCTTTGTTTTAGATACTCTATCTCATCTATAAAATAAGATGTGGGAGACACACCATGACAGATAAGATCTATAGTTAGAAGATTGGAGTACTCTTTTTTTAGAAAAGAATAAAGTCCGGCAATCTGGCAGGGAGTTGCTATGTAAAGTACTTCTTTGTTTTGTGTTAAATCTTTTTTTATATCTTTGAAACATTCTCCTACCAGACTTTGTGTATATTTAGATCCTTTGAAATATTCTAAATCCTCTAACGTTTCAGATCGTGTAGTAATTGGGATCAGGTCTTTTGTATAACGTGTTCCGTATACAACCCCTTTCTTTTGTTTTATAATGTATTCGGAAAATACAGTTGCTATACCTCCAGATGCACATTTTTTCCGTTTTTCTTTATTTTTGGTCCAGGTAGCATAGCATTTTATAGGTGATTTAAATTCAAACTCACAGTTATTTGGACATGATTTAATGCAGAGATTGCAATGTATACATTTTTTGTAGTCTATAGTGGGGTGTAATATTCCTATTGAATCATTTTGCATTGTAATGCAATGGCATGGACATGCATTGATACAGGCATAGCAGCCTGTACATTTTTCTTTTGGACAAATAATCATGTAGCTTATATACTAATTTTTTTATCTTTTAATTGTATGATTTTGAATACCCATAAGAGCAAACAATATAGAATAAACCAAATAATACCTTTTAATGTAAAAATAAACAGGTATGTGATTTTATTACTTATATTATCTATGTGAATTACTTCATAGGGAAGTAGATATGTTACCCCAAATGCTATTAGAGAGAATAATGTAGGTTTGATGAAAGCGATAAACATCTTCTGTCGGTTTAATTTGAGTATTTTCTGGTAATAGGCTACATAATAAGAACCTATTACTATAATGACATATATAAAATAACCGATTACAGCAGAACCTACTCCATAGTGTTTACAGAGTAATGCATTTATTATCATTGAGATTATGCATGATGTAGCAGAAATATATACTAATACTTTCGTTTTTCCATAAGCTAATATTAAGCTATTTCCGGGAGTTGTATGGATTTGTATAAGAACAGTTACACACCATAGTATTAGCCAAATGTACAAGTATTGATACTCTATTCCCACATATGCAGAGATAATTTGTTTAGCTCCTAATATAAAAGGAATACATAATATATTGGCTAAAATGGTGGTAATAGTTGTTCCCTTATATGCGAATTTCTCTATTTCATCTTGGTTCTTTTGGGCAATTAACTCAGAACTTTTAGGTAAAAATATTCCGGTCAAAGTACCTCCAACCACAATAATAAACAATGGTATGACTTCTATAATCCGATATTCTGCTGCTATATCGGCAGCATTGCTTGCAAGCATTCCTAATATTAACGGACGGGATTGTGTCGCTGTAACTTGAAATAGAGATAATGCAAATAATGAGAGGCTATACATTAATACGATTTTGAAATCGTTCCAATAAAATTTTATTTTAAAATTATCGATTAAATTATCTTTTTTACATTTATATGCATAAGGGATTAATAGAAGTGCTACTATTAAATTAAAGAAAAAGAAATAATTAGTTAAGCCTATATTGAAGAATAGGGTAGCAATAATCAAAATGGCTTTTAAGACAGAGATGATGCATTGTATCTGTTGGGTATAAGCCATTTGTTTATCTGCAACCAATAATTGATTGTACGATGTTGTTACCCATGTCAATAATGAGAAGAGAGCAAGAATAATTAAGCAGAGTCTAAGTGTGAGAAATTGCTCATGAGTGATGTTGAATAATCCTTCTCCCCAAATAGCTATTGCCAATAGACCTATAGTGTTAATTAGAGATATTAACATGTAGAATGTCGTATTTGAGTGTGCTACGCGATAGATTAAATTTATTTTTCCTTCTGTTTTCCACTGTGAGTAGAACTTAATCGCTCCTGTGTTCATTCCCAAATCCAGAAGATGCATATATCCATTGCAAGCTGTAGCAAGTGAGAGTACTCCATAGTCTGCCTGTCCCCATGCACCTAACAGTAAGGGTACAGAGATGAAATTTATAATAGCATTAAGTATTTTAGATAATGTACTCCAGAAAAAAGAGGATATGTAATAATTGGATTTCATCTCAACTTTCTATTGCATTGATCAAATAAGCCATGGAGTCGATCCGATCTTTTTCTAAGATGCATTTAATTGGATCATATTTGATTTTTTGTGTAATATCTTTGTGGGGTGTGTATATTCTTTCTTGTAATTGATAGTGTTCTAAAAGATCATAAATTCGGGAATTTTGCGATTTATTATCATCATTATTAAAACGGAGAAATTCTATAAAATCAATAGAGAGATTGATACTGATAGCCGTAGCATGGAATGAATCTGTACATACTAATTCAGCATGCTGAATTAGCCAAACAAACTCTTTGGGCCCTGCATTTGTATATACGATGCTTCCTTCGATATTAAAATTTCTGTTCTCTGCAGATTGGATAATAATAAGGCTTTGAATCCCGGTTCGCTCTTGTATATCTATTATTTGAGGTTCATAATTATCTCGGTTTCCAATAAGATAACAAAGTATATATTTCTGAGGAGTAACAAACTCTATAACTGCATTCTGGGCAAATGTAATCCAATCCTGAGGTGTTAACAGGAATGTTGGATCTAGTACATTAGCGATATCTTGTCTGTTAAGGAGTTTACCTATAAGGTCACAACCTGTTTTTTCCCGTAGTCCGATGTGATCAAATAATGATATATGCTTTTTATATAATTCAATTTTATTTTTAGGAAGTTCTTTTACTCCAATACTGGAGGCATATGCTATTCTTTTATTTGAACTGGCAAAATTTAGTAGGTAAAATTCACTTAAATGGAAAGGGTTCCATATCTGGTCACTCCCTGTGATAAAGATGGGATAGTTTTTTAGTAAAGCTTTATATTGTTTCCGGGTATATACATGTTTTATTGATATATCTTCCTGAATGAATTTGAGAATTTTTTTTTGTTTTAAATCGTTTATGGCTTTTACTGATTTTATCGTTTCTTCAAAGTTGAAAAAGGATAGTACATATCTGAGGTGAGCTTTCCAGGAAAAATTATTTGAATTAAATGCTGCTATTAAGTCACACGGATATCCTAACTCTTTGATTTTTTTATATAATGCATAAACTTGAACATTTGTTCCATAGTTTTTGCTTCCATACCAGGTTATTAAACCTATGTTTTTTTTCATGTTGTTATTTTATTAAAGTAATATCCAGATTTTATAAGCAGATATTACCATTAGAATAGTCCAAACTAAAAACAAAACTCTTTTGCTGAGTATAAAACCATATAATTTAAAATACTTGCCTATCAGATACATTAATAAAAGAATCTGAAAATAAATATTGAAATTCTGATTAGCAATGAATAGTTCTATGCTGCTGATGGAAAATAAGCAAAGTATGAAGGTACTCAAATGTTTTTTAGGTACTTTCTCAAGACTGGTATTCATACCTGGGAGAAGTAATAAAAATAGGAGCCAATCCATCGGAACCTGATATCTTAAACAGAATGTATAAATTGATGGGTGTAAATAACTTTCGGAAAATAGATCTTGTTTTAAAGATAATCTTATTATTAAATAACTGATAAAAAGGATAATTATCCATATTGTAATATTGTATGATTTACTTGGTGCTTTTTTTGTGTTTAAGTATCCCAAAAGCAACATGAGTGAACCGGTTGTCATGATAGAGGCAGAGTATTCAATGAGGATTGTTTGGGGGATAAATAAATACCAAAAATAAATAGCAATAAGTGCCAATGTTAGAATGAATAACCCGGCAATATTATGATTTATATAATTCATGGAGTGTGGTCACCCTTTATTTGAATGTTGTTAAATCCGTTTATCTTCCTTTATACATACCTTCATAGTACTTCTCATACTCCCCTGAAGTAATATTATCCATCCAATCCTGGTTTTCTAAATACCATCTTACCGTTTTTTCAATTCCCTCTTCAAATTGTAAACTTGGTTCCCAACCCAGCTCATTTTTTAATTTGGTAGAATCGATGGCATAACGAAGGTCGTGTCCTTTACGATCGGTAACATACGTAATCAGGTCAAGTGAATGGCCTTTGGGATTTCCTAGTAAGCGATCTACGGTTTCGATGATAACCTTGATGATGTCTATGTTTTTCCACTCATTAAATCCGCCAATATTATAAGTTTCGGCAATTTTTCCTTGGTGGAAAATGATATCGATAGCACGTGCATGATCTACCACATACAGCCAGTCGCGTACATTTTCACCTTTACCATATACTGGCAATGGTTTTCTGCAACGAATGTTATTGATGAATAGTGGAATTAGTTTTTCCGGAAATTGATACGGACCGTAATTGTTACTACAGTTGGTTACAATTGTCGGCATACCATATGTGTCGTGAAAAGCACGTACGAAATGATCCGATGAAGCTTTTGACGCTGAATAGGGGGAATGTGGATCGTATTTTGTTGTTTCGGTAAAGAATGTACCGTCAAACTCTAATGTTCCATATACTTCATCGGTTGATATGTGATAAAAACGTTTACTTTGATAGCCATCTTCAGAATTTTCCCATAATAACTTGGCAGCTTGTAGTAAGGAGAGGGTTCCCATTACGTTGGTTCTTGCGAAAGTAAACGGGTCTTTAATACTTCTGTCTACATGGCTTTCGGCTGCCAAATGAATAACTCCGTCTATCTGGTATTGGTTGAACAATTCCATTATCCTGTCGAAGTCGCAGATATCTGCTTTCACGAATGTATAGTTTGGAGCGTTTTCGATGTCCTTTAAATTAGCTAAATTACCGGCATAGGTCAGTTTGTCGAGGTTGATGATATGATAATCAGGATACTTATTTACGAACAAACGTACTACATGGCTACCGATAAATCCGGCTCCGCCGGTAATCATTATATTTCTTTTGAATGTCATGGTGTTATGCTTCTAATTCGTTAATACATTTGATAAGCGAATCTTTCCAATGAGGAATGGTTATGTTAAAGGTCTCTTTTACTTTGCTTTTATCTAAAACGGAAAAATGCGGGCGTTTTACTTTACTTGGAAATTCATTACTGTGACAGGGCTGAATATCGCATGTGTGGTTGCTTAATGCAGCTATTTCTTTAGCAAAATCATACCATGAACATACGCCTTCATTACTAAAATGATAGATACCCTGTTTGGCTAATTGATTTTCATTTATAATTTTGATTATGAGTGCAGCCAGGTCTCCTGCATAAGTAGGAGTACCTACCTGATCGAATACGACTTTTAGTGTATCGCGTTCTTGGGTTAGCCGTTGCATTGTTTTTACGAAATTGTTACCGAACATCGAATATAACCAGGCAGTACGAAATATGAGGTAGTGGCATCCGGATTCCAGAATAGACTGTTCACCTGCTAATTTTGTTTTTCCATATATTCCTAATGGATTGGTATCCCATTCTTCCTGACAGGGAGTGTTTTTATCCCCTTGAAATACATAATCAGTAGAAATGTGAATTAGAGTTGCATCTATTTCTTTGGCGGCAATTGCCAGGTATTTTACTGCCAGGTTATTGATTAGATTTGCTGTTGCTTCGTCCTCTTCGGCTTTGTCTACATTAGTATATGCAGCACAGTTTACTATAACATCCACCTGATTATTTATTGTTATTCTTTGTATGGCGGCTAAATCGGTGATGTCTAGTTCTGCTACATCGGTAAATATGTAATGATCGGAGCTTCTTGCGGACACTCTACGCATTTCGTTACCCAATTGTCCGTTGGCTCCCGTCACAAGTATATTCATTCTTAATACAGTTTTTCGTCGTAATTAAAGAGCCATTCGCTATCTTTCAAACAGGAATGGGCTTTGTCTTTTTCTGAGAGAACCACATCGTTTGCCGGTATTTTCCAATTGATTTCCAGAGCGGGATCATTCCATGCCAGAGCACCTTCGCTTTGTGGTGAGTAAAAGTTGTCACACTTATATTGGAAAATAACCTCTTCGCTCAATACACTAAACCCATGTGCAAATCCAC
>OIWL01003531.1_pt1 | contig 10697 bp, 6 predicted proteins | sample 1587561 | NCBI WGS metagenome assembly OIWL01 (sample SAMEA3888903, study PRJEB22519) | human gut metagenome | biome: human gut; feature: human-associated habitat; material: faeces | place: Denmark | collected 2010
CTTTTCCTGCAGATGAGATCACTGCATCATCAGAACTTGTCCATTTAATACTGCTGCCATTCTCACCGGTCGTTGGTAATGTGATATCTTCTTTGACAGATTTTGCTAAAGTTAATGCTTCTTTATCTTTTCTGACCTTCTTTTCATCTTCTGTTTCACCTGTTTTTATGGATTTGATCAGAATGGAAGATACACTGGCACACAGGTTATCAGCTCCTGTTCCACGTACATCTAATGTAAGTTCTGCATCTTCTGTTAATGTCACAGTTCCTGTGGCACTTGCTGTTCCACCATCCGGTACACGAAAATCATCCTGTAAAACTGTCTTTGTTCCGGAAATTTCGGTTGTGATCACCGGAGAATCTGCACACCCCCAGGTATTGTTACATCCGACTGTAATCTCATAGCTGCCTGCTTCTAATTCGAAGGCATAATCCACATAACGTTCATCATATCCCTTTTCATAAAAATTCTTAGAGTAACGGAAGCTGTCTGCTGTAGGATAATCTTTATTCGCATCGCCTAACTGTTCCATTGCCCATGTATTTGCTGTTGCAATACCTTTTCCTTCTGGTGCAGTACCATTCGTCCTGTCATTTCCTGTCAGTTCTTCTTCAACATCGACAATCCCCCACTGATAACCGGTAGCCGGATCTTTTCCGTACACCTGATCGGTCACACTGTTATGGGTTCCCAACTGCTCCCCATCATTGACGGTACCTACTACATAATCTCCGCAATCCACGAAATATACGATGGATACATCTTCACGTTCTGCTGCCACGCCTTTTGCCCATACTGCTTCAAGACCTGCACTTGGCAGGGAAGTGATGCACATGGCTGCTGTAAGGCTTGCTGCAAACGCTCTTTGTAATACTTTTTTTCGCTGCATTTTTGCTTATCTCCCTTTCTCCTTTTTGATCCTGTGGTATAGCAGCTTTTGCTGTACAGATATACGAAAAAATGCATAGTAAAAACCCCTATCACACAGTTATTTATCATATAACATGTATTATAGAGGTTGTTTTTATAAAAACATATGTATTATTTTTCGTTTTTTGGTACTATTTTTTGCCAAACTTACGCTTCACAGCTAATTTGAAGCATTGTGTCTGCCTCGTCGTGCTTGCACGTAAGAGTCAGATACAATGCTTTAAATTGTACTGCGAAGCAGTAACTTCCCAGTAATGAGCAATCCGCTTGCGTAGCAAGCTTTGAAGCACGAAGTGCGGGATTGCGAATGTATGGGAGGTTAGCTGTGAAGTACAACGTATGGGAAGTTAGCTGTGAAGTACAATGTATAGAAAGTCAACTTTAAATCATCACATCTTCCTATATTTACTCGGCGGAACCCCCGCCACTTTTTTAAACACCTTCGTGAAATAAAAATAATCTTTATACCCAACCATTCCTGCAATCTGTTCGATAGAAAGCGTATCATCCGCTAACAATTCCTTCGCCCTCTGGATGCGTCTGGCTGCGATATATTCTGAAAATGACAGCTTTAACTCCCGCTTGATCAAGTTACTTAAATGTCCGGTACTGATCTTATAGTTTTCTGCTAATTCAGTCAGTGTGATATTTTCCGTATAACGTTCCTGTATCTCGCTGATGATCTGCTGCATGACCGTTAAACTTACTTCTTCTTCCTCATCTCTTTCTGTATCTCCACCCAAATCTTCATGGATCCTGCCTAATACCTGATTGAGTTTTTCCTGTTTAACCGGTTTTAAGAGATAATCATAGGCATGTAATTCGGCGGCTTTCTGTGCATATTCAAAGTCTGCATAGCCGCTGATAAATACGACTTTTGCCAAAATCCCTCTTTTCTGCATCTCCTCAAGCAGGTCCAGACCGTTGTAACCGGGCATACGAATATCGGAAAAAAGGACATCCGGCTTCTTCTTTTCCATTTCTTCTAATGCGGTTACGCCATTATAAGCTTCTCCGACCACTTTAAATGGCAGATCAGATTTTTCGATCAGTTTCTTCATTCCAACAATGATCCATGCTTCATCATCTGCAATAAATACCTTATGCATGCCTATGTCCTACCTCCTTCACATTATCCGGTATAATGATCGTGATCCTTGTACCTTCTCCGACTTTACTCTTGATTTCAAACTTGACATCATCTTCATAAAACAGTTTTAAACGCTGATAGATATTTGATATACCGATCCCCTTACGGTTTAAATTTGTGCCTAAGGTATTTCTAAGCCAGACAACTTTTGCCGGTTCAATCCCACAGCCATTATCCTCGATCACAAATAACATATGGGATACACCTGTTCTCCGGATCGATACGTCGACTTCGCCTTCATCGATCTTTTGCTCTAACCCATGGAAAACTGCATTTTCCACTAAAGGCTGTAACATCAGTTTGATCACCGGTTTTTTTAAAACTTCTTCCTCTGCATCGATATGGACTTCAATCTTTCCCATAAAACGGTAATCTATGATCTTTGCATACTCTCTCATATAGTTGATCTCGTCTTCAACGGTAACGATATTTTCTGCTTTTACCGCAAACCGGAACACATTAGATAATGCCATCGTGATCTCTGCAATATCCTCTACATCATAATATAATGCCATCGAGCGGATACATTCAAATGTATTATACAAAAAATGCGGATTGATCTGATTCTGGTGCGCCATGATCTGTACCTGACGTTTGGAGATCTCCATCTCGTACATTTTTGTCTGCGAAGTTAAGATCTCCTGATTCATCTTCTCACGTTCATCTAACATCCGGTTTAAGTTATGGACAACTTTTCCGATTTCATCGTTTCCTTCTTCCTGCATCCTTAATTCCGGTTCGTCTGCGATCTGGCTGATAAAACGATCCACCTTATGTATCCTGTTAAGGATATGAAAATAACAAAAACCGATCAAAAACGCTAACAACAGAATTGCTAAGATATATGCATAGCTCATCAGTTTTATATTATCTTTTAATTCCTGCTTCATTTCATCTTCCGGTATCCTGCTGACCACCCGCCAGCCCATCATTTTTACGTCAGATGTTCTGACCTGATAGGTATTGCTGTTACGCATCATATCTGCCGGAAGTTCTGTCAATTCCTGTTCACTGATATTTCCTAAGATCTGGTTCTTTGCATCGATCAGATAGACTTCTGTATGCGGTGTTGCCTGTGTATCTTCTAACAATTTCTGCAGTCCATCTGTTTTCATCAAAAATAAACATGTCCCGATCTGTTTCCCATACTCCGTATATTCAATATCATATACCGGAAAACTGATGAGATAATATGGAATCCCAAGCTGATTTAAGTAAAATGCATTTCCATACCGGATATCTTCACTGATGCCGGCATTGATTCCCTCATCTCCGATATCCTTACCGACTTCTGCGATTTTTCCATTGACATATCGTAAAGATAAATACCGGAAATACTTTCCTCTAACAACAGTGCATTAGAAAATACGGCTGCTACTTCTTCACGTTCCATGATCCTGCCTTTTTCGTCCTGCCGGTAATAATCTTTTACCGTCGGCGAATACGTTACTGTCATAGCGATCGACCGCATGGAATTATAATATTCTTCAAGATTACGTTCCATCTGAAGCATCAGTTTATCATTCAGGTTTAAGGTATTACTGCGTAATGTATCTTTGATATATAAACCTGTGACTAACAGTCCGATACATAAGATCAATATCAGTCCTGCCGCTAATCCGATCAGTTGCAGGAACAGACTGCTTTTGACCTTTTCTCCTATCATCTTTTTTCCTTTCTGCTAATTTACCTTTTGTATGGAAGTCTGATAATCTTCACAATTTTTCTGATATGCTTCATTCTTTAATGCATCAATATCCTCTATTCCACGCTCATATAAGCCGTCGATCAGTTTTTTATATTCCGTTTCAAACTGCTCATCGGTTTCTGCTAAGACCGTGACTAAGATCTGCTTTTCTTTAAATGTCTTGATTTCCTGTTCGATCTTCCCTTCTTCACTGTCTGCTGCGATCAGGTCAGCCGGAAACATGAGTAACGACAGATCATAGCGGACGGTTCTAGGATCACTTCCGTATGCTAACTGGATATTTCCATATTCTTCATCTGCCGGTGAAACACTTCTTCTCCATGCAAGATTTTCAAACAGCCACCATGCCCCGATTCCGGTACTGCTGTAATTTGCTTCTGCATCTTTGCGTTTTTCTGTCCGGTGGATCATGCCTTTTTCATCGATCGTATAATCTTCTCCTTCATGTCCGAAAAAACACAACTGCATTCCTTCTTCACTTGTCATATAATCGATCCAGTCTGCTATTTTCCTCGGACTCTTACAGTCTTTTGATATCAAGATCTGCATCCAGCCTGTAGAAGCCTCCATCTCGATTCCAAGTACCGGTGTCTTATTTTCCGAAGATATGATCGCACCGGTCGAAAACCAGTCCTCTTCACTTGCTGATGTATTTGCAGCATTACCGATAAAACACAGCAGCCTTCCACTCGCGATCAGTTTTTTGACCTGCATATTTTCCAAGGTCAGGCTCTCGGCAGTCAGATACCCCTTCTGCAGTGCGGTATGGATAAATTTTAGGGCTTCTTTCGTTTCCGGCTGTAAGATGATATCTTTATAATTGCCATTTTCATCTACCCATTCTGCGCCAAACGTCCCCTCTAAATATTTTAAAGAAGGATCCTGATAGGCTTTTCCATCTAAGATCAGCGGTATAATGTCTTTTCCATCGACTGTGATCCCGCTGTTTTTTGCTTTCTCAAAAGCAGCTAATACACCTTCTTCGGTATCTAATTCTTCTTCCCTGATCCCTAACTGTCCTAACAGATGTTTATTCCAGATGATCGTATTGTTATCACTGTATTCTGCCACATCATTCCAGTAGTCGATGCATGGTTTCCAGATATTCCTCGCATCTTTGGAATTGATATGGCTCGGCAGTACATACCATGCCCCATCCCTTTTTATCAATTCCTTTTTCACATCTTCCGGAAACTGCTTTAGAATATGTGAATCCGGTTTATAGGTTTCAAAAAATTCATCCATGCGAAAGACTTTACCGGAAGTGATCAGCTGGTTGATCGTTGTTTCATCGGTAACCGCCATGACATCCGGCAGTTCATCATCAATGATCTTTAGTTTTAAACGGGTATCTGCCTCCTGTGTCGGCACTTCCACATCTACTGTCACACCTGTTTTCGCTGAAATATCTCCGGTGACCGTTCCCTCTGTCGTATCCCAGAGTGGCGGTTCCCAGAAACTGACATCTGAATATAAGGTAATCTTTGTATAATCTGCCTTTGCATAGCCCGAATAGCTTTCTGATGTTTTCCCACAGGCACTGCATAGTACTGCTGCAAGCAGACAGATGAAAATCAGGCTGCATTTCTTTTTTCCCATATCTTCTCCCTTGGTCATTGCCATGATTTACAAAAATAGAGCTGACAGTGACAGCTCTATGAACATCTCTATATATTCTATCTGGTTAATATTAGATAGAAAGATTCTTACAAACCTCAAACTGATATTCAGAAATATCCTTTTTCATTGCAAGTGCTTCATCAATATCAAAATCTACAAATTCCCCGCCACGGTATGCCACAACGCGGTTTGTAGCTCCTTTGCAAAGAAGGTCAACTGCATAGGCACCCATGATAGATGCATAAACACGGTCTTTACAGGTCGGGCTTCCACCACGCTGCATATGTCCTAAGATCGTTGCTCTTGTTTCGATTCCGGTTGCAGCTTCAATTCTCTTTGCCATACTAGAAGAATGTCCGATACCTTCTGCGTTGATGATGATATGGTGCTGTTTACCGCGTTTTCTGTTCTCGATGATACGGTTGACTAATTTCTGCTCGTCATAATCATATCTCTCTGGAAGAAGGATATCTTCCGCTCCGTTTGCAATGCCTGTCCACAGAGCGATATAACCTGCTCCACGTCCCATGACTTCGATGATACTGCATCTCTCATGTGATGTAGAAGTATCACGTACTTTATCAATCGCCTCCATGGCTGTATTAACGGCTGTATCAAATCCGATCGTGTAATCTGTACATGCAATATCAAGATCGATCGTTCCCGGAAGTCCGATCGTATTGATGCCAAGTCCTGCTAACTTCTGTGCACCCCGGAAAGAACCGTCACCACCAATAACGATCACACCATCAATGCCATGTTTTCTACAGATCTCTGCACCTTTCTGCTGGCCTTCTGCTGTTGTAAATTCTTTACAGCGTGCTGTCTGTAAGATCGTACCACCCCGCTGGATCGTATCGGATACGCTTCTTACTTCCATATCAACGATCTCTTCCTGTAAAAGACCTGCATATCCTCTCTTGATTCCTTTTACTTTTAAACCCTTTCCCAATGCTTCACGAACAACTGCACGGATCGCAGCGTTCATACCTGGTGCATCACCACCACTGGTTAATACACCGATCGTTTTGATTTCCTTTGCCATTTCAAAATTCCTCCTCTATTTATCCCGAATTGTAACTATTCAGTAACTCAAACCACTTTTTCCTAATCTATTTTATTTTAATATCTTTATTATCTGTTTTCAATAGCCTTTTCTACAACTTTTACGTTTTTTTCACCAAAATTCTTCGTCAAAGTGTTTAACAGACTTTCCTCAATACATACTGTTTTGCTCGGTGGCAGGCGTTTCATTGCTTTTTCGGCAGAAAGATAGATCACGACCTGGTCTCCTCCGTCCGAATCTGCAATCAGATGATACAATTCGTCCTCTTTTTCCTCAAATGCCTGCTTGTCTGAAAACTGTATCCACAGTTCTCTTTTTGCCGCATCAAATGCATAGACTCTTTCACAGATCAGTTTGCCGTTTTTTTCTTCCTCGACATTTGCCCTGCCACGGATAAATACTTTTGCATCTTCCTGCAGCAGTGCCTGATTTTTTTCAAAGTCACGCGGGAATATGATAACTTCTACCGTACCAAGCAGATCTTCGACCGTGATAAATGCCATTGCCTGATTTGTCTTGGTATATTTGATCGTTTTTTCAGTGATCATACCGCCGATCATTACGGTTGCACCGTCTTTGATCTTTGCCGCTTTGGTTTCTTCATCTAACAGGAAATCTGCAGTCGTTGCTGTGATGTTCTTTCTCCACTTTTCTTCGTATTTTTCTAATGGATGTCCACTGACATAGATCCCTAAAACTTCTTTTTCATAGCCAAGCAATGTTTCTTTATCATATTCTTCGATATCCGGCATGGTGATCTCAAATTCTTTTTTATCTTCTTCTGCCGCAATATCAAACAATGTCATCTGACCTGCCATGGAATTTTTCTTTTCCTGATGGATACTGTCTAAAATCGAAGCATATACCATCATCTTCTGTCTGCGGTTACCATCTAAACCGTCAAGTGCCCCTGCCTTGATAAAATTTTCAACTGTACGCTTATTGACTTCACCGCCACTCATTCTCGTCAGGAAATCTTTCAGGGACGTAAAAGTTCCCCTCTGCTTTCTTTCTTCTAAGATTGCATCGATCACTGGTTTTCCGACGCTCTTGATCGCAGAAAGTCCATAACGGATCTGTTTATCGGTTGCTAAAAATCCTCCTTCTCCCTCGTTGATATCCGGTGGAAGGATCGTGATCCCCATTCTCCGGCAGGTTAAGATATATTCGGAAACTTTTGTTGTATTATCCTGCACAGAAGTCATCAATGCCGCCATATATTCAACCGGATAATAATATTTTAAATAGGCTGTCTGGTAAGATACGACCGCATAGGCTGCCGCATGGGACTTGTTAAATGCATATTTTGCAAAATCGATCATTTCGTCATAGATCTTATTTGCAACTGCCTCATCGATCCCGTTTGCAACACAGCCCGGTACGCCTTCCGCTTCATTTCCATAGACGAAATTCTTACGCTCCTGCTCCATGACTGCCTGTTTTTTCTTAGACATCGCACGACGTACAAGGTCACTCCGTCCCCATGTATAGCCTGCAAGATCACGAACGATCTGCATAACCTGTTCCTGATAGACGATACAGCCATATGTCGGTGCTAAGATCGGCTCTAACTGCGGGCAGTCATATACGATCTGACCTGTGCTGTTCTTGCCGCGGATATAAGCCGGGATAAAATCCATAGGTCCCGGACGGTATAAAGAGATCCCCGCGATCACATCTTCTAAATTCTGCGGTTTTAACTCTTTCATAAAGTTTTTCATACCGGCACTTTCTAACTGGAACACGCCTTCTGTCTTTCCGGTTCCTAAAGAAGCAAGGACAGCTTTATCATCAAAATCAATCTGGTCAATGTCGATCGTAACGCCATGATTCCGCTCTGCCATTTTTACCGCATTCTGGATCACAGTCAGCGTCCTAAGACCTAAAAAGTCCATTTTTAACAGTCCTAATTCTTCGATTGTCGTCATCGTAAACTGCGTCGTGATCATTCCGTCAGAACCGCGCGATAACGGTACATATTCGTCCATCGGCTTCTGTGAGATCACGACTCCGGCAGCGTGCATCGATGTATGTCTTGGCAGACCTTCTAATCGTTTAGACATATCGATCAGACGCTTGACACTTTCATCTGTTTCATACAATTTCCGCAGTTCGGGATTCATTTTTAATGCTTTTTCAATCGTGATACCGAGTTCATTCGGAATATTCTTTGCGATCATATCGACAAAAGAATAGGGAAGATCCATCACACGGCCGACATCACGGATCACACCTTTTGCGGCTAACGTACCAAACGTTACGATCTGTGTCACACAGTCTTTTCCGTATTTCTGAATAACATAATCAATCACTTCCTGCCTGCGTTCAAAGCAGAAATCCACGTCGATATCGGGCATGGATACTCGTTCCGGATTTAAAAAACGCTCAAAGATCAGATGATAACGGATCGGATCGATATTTGTGATACCTGTTGTATAGGAAACTAAACTTCCGGCGGCACTTCCTCGTCCGGGGCCTACCATAATGCCCTGTTCTCTGGCAAAATGGATATAATCCCATACGATCAGGAAATATTCCACATATCCCATATCCTTGATGACTTTTAACTCATATTCTAATCGTTCCCTTAAAGTATCCGCTTTATCCCCATAACGTTCATTTAATCCGTCATAGCAGAGTTTTTCTAAATATCCGTAGGTTGTATAGCCTTCCGGTACCGGAAAATCCGGCAGTTTTGTCTTACCAAATTCAATCTCTACATGACAGCGGTCAGCGATCTTCTGCGTATTTTCTAATGCTTCCAGCGCATAGGGAAATAACTGCTTCATTTCTTCTTCTGATTTGACATAATACTGCCCGCCCTCATAACGCATACGGTTCTCGTCACTTAACTTCTTACCGGTCTGTAAACAGAGTAAGATATCATGCGGTTCTGCATCTTCTTCATAGGTATAATGCACGTCGTTTGTTGCGACTAACTCAATGCCGGTTTCTTTTGACATACGCAAAAGCTGCTGGTTTACGATTTGCTGTTTATCAATTCCATGATCCTGCAGTTCTAAGAAAAAATTGCCTTTTCCGAAACAGTTCTGGTATTTATAAGCGGTCTGATTTGCTTCTTCATAAAGTCCGCGCACCAGATACCGCTGGACTTCTCCTGCAAGGCAGGCACTCAATGCTATGATGCCCTCATGGTACGTTTCTAATACTTCCATATCTACACGCGGCTTATAATAATATCCATCCACAAATCCTTTTGACACGATCTTGATCAGATTGCTGTAGCCGGTATTATTTTCTGCTAAGAGTACAAGATGGTAATACCGGTCTTCCCCATGCGTCGTTTCCCGGTCAAAACGCGAATTTGGTGCGACATACACTTCACAGCCTAAGATCGGGTTGATACCGGCTGCTCTTGCTGCTTTATAAAAATCGATCACACCATACATTACCCCATGATCGGTGATCGCTGCCGAATCCATACCTAATTCTTTTACTCTTGCAACGTATTCTGTTATTTTATTCGAGCCGTCTAACAGACTGTACTCTGTATGCACATGTAAATGGGTAAACGCCATAATAAAAACTCCATTCGTCTAATCTAAAAACGTGATCCCGATCATCGTAAGACCACATGCCGGTGCTGTCGGTCCTGCCATGCTCCTATCTTTTGCTTCTAAAATCTCTTTTACATCTTCCGGTTCTATCATGCCACATCCTGCCTGTATCAGTGTTCCGGCTATGATCCGTACCATATTATACAAAAATCCGTTTCCGGTGATCCGGATACCGATCACATCATGTTCTCTTTCCACGTCGATCGCATAAATCGTCCGTACCGTTGTTTCCACAACTGCATGTATCGAACAGAAACTCTTAAAATCATGTTCTCCGACAAGATACTGTGCCGCCTTTTTCATACGGTCGATATCTATGTTATGATGATAAAAATAAGTATCTAACCGCTTTGTCGGATCACGGAAGGTACGGTTTAAGATCCGGTACTCATATGTTTTTCTGCTGTTACAATGTCTTGGGTGAAAAGAAGAAGGTACTTCTTTTGACTCCTGCACGACAATATCCTCCGGCAGCCGCTGGTTTAAGGCATAAGAGATCTTTTCTGCCGGAATCTTAGTATCTGTATCAAAAACTGCCACATTTCCTAAAGAATGTACCCCAGCATCTGTCCGGCTTGCACCGGTAACGGTGATTTCTTCCTTTAATAAATCAGAAAGAGCCTGATTTAACACAGACTCTAT